>ERZ832973.40-NODE-40-length-156921-cov-34.922482_pt1 | contig 156921 bp, 154 predicted proteins | sample MGYA00519950_ERZ832973 | MGnify/ENA primary metagenome ERZ832973 (study PRJEB31850, sample SAMEA3708734) | human gut metagenome | biome: human gut; feature: human-associated habitat; material: faeces | place: China | collected 2014 ... | reverse complement strand
TTTCAAGAAGAACAACGTCTCCGTCTTTCATAGCTTCAACAGCTGCTTTTGCGTTTGGTCCAACTACTTCCGGATCAGCTGCAAATTTAACTTCCTGTCCAAGGAGCTCAGAAAGTCTTACTGCTACTGGTGCAAGTGAAAGCTCCGGCTTTGGCTCTCCCTTCGGTTTTCCAAGGTGGGAACAAAGGATTACTTTTCCTCCATCAGCGATCAGCTTCTTGATTGTAGGAAGAGCTGCCACGATACGGTTCTCATCTGTGATCTTTCCATCCTGAAGCGGTACGTTGAAGTCACATCTTACAAGAACTCTTTTTCCTTTTACATTGATATCATCTACGGATTTTTTATTAAGTGCTGCCATTTTTCATAGCCTCCTGTATTTCTATTTCCTGTCACTTTCACGTGCAGAATCTGTTCTGCACAAAGAAAATGGAGTCCGGTCCTACAATAAGACCGGACCCCATTGTGAGTCAATAATTCAGATAAATCTCTGAGATTCTAATTCCTCAAAAAGAATTAAGCCTCAAGAAGTTTTCCAAAGTATTTGATTGTTCTTACCATCTGGCTTGTGTAAGAGTTCTCGTTGTCATACCATGAAACAACCTGAACCTCTGTTGTACCATCGCCAACTGGAAGAGCCATTGTCTGAGTAGCATCAAACAGTGAACCATATCTCATTCCTACGATATCGCTGGATACGATCTGATCTGTGTTGTATCCGAAGGACTCGTTGGAAGCAGCCTTCATAGCCTCGTTGATCTGATCAACTGTAACTTCTCCGTCAACTACTGCTGTAAGGATTGTTGTAGAACCTGTTGGTGTAGGAACACGCTGAGCAGATCCGATAAGTTTTCCGTTCAGTTCTGGGATAACAAGACCGATTGCTTTAGCAGCACCTGTGCTGTTTGGTACGATGTTAACTGCAGCTGCACGAGATCTTCTAAGATCACCTTTTCTCTGCGGTCCATCAAGTGTCATCTGATCTCCTGTGTAAGCGTGGATTGTACACATGATACCGGACTTGATTGCTGCAAGGTCGTTAAGAGCTTTTGCCATCGGAGCCAGGCAGTTTGTTGTACAAGAAGCTGCGGAGATGATGTTCTCATCTTTTGAAAGTGTCTCGTGGTTTACATTGTAAACGATTGTCGGAAGGTCATTTCCAGCTGGAGCAGAAATAACTACTTTCTTAGCACCTGCATCGATGTGAGCCTGAGCTTTTGCTTTGGATGTGTAGAATCCTGTACACTCCAGAACAACGTCAACACCGATTTCTCCCCAAGGAAGCTCAGCTGCGTTAGCTTTTGCGTAGATCTTGATCTCTTTTCCGTCAACTGTGATGGAATCCTCTCCTGCTTCTACTGTGTCTGCAAGAGCGTATGTTCCCTGAGTTGAGTCATATTTTAATAAGTGAGCAAGCATCTTAGGAGATGTAAGGTCGTTGATTGCTACTACCTCATATCCTTCTGCTCCGAACATCTGTCTGAAAGCAAGACGTCCGATACGTCCAAAACCATTAATCGCTACTTTTACTGCCATGATTAATTCCTCCTAAAAAGTTTAAAAAATTTATGACTGTGTCTCCAGCCATGGCGATGAATATAACAATGCGATATTTGTTAAATATTCATCAACTAGATTCATTGTACTAAAACAGAAACAAAAATTCAACCCTTAAATCCATATAATTCGATTTTTATGGAACAATTCTCTTAAATATCGGTTTCCGCCCCTTAAATTCTGCATAATAACTAAAACCACAGCTTATAAGTATCTCTCCCGCCTGTTCGTAGTCAAAAGCTATATGTTCCGGTCTGTGTGCATCCGCTCCGATTGTGACAATTTCACCACCAAGCTCCTTGTATCTTCTGATAACATCCGGATGTGGATTCGGGAATCCGAGACCATATTTCATTCCTGCCATATTCATCTCAAGTCCTTTTCCATGACTGATCAGATGCTTTAGTATCTCATCGATCTCGTCTGCATATTTTCTATAAGAATATCCTTCTGCCTGATGTGCGCCATAACGGACAACATAGTCCAAATGTCCCAAACTATCAAAGGAATCTATTTTTTTCAGATTTTCAACTGTCACCTCAAATGCTTCATGATAAGCCTCTTCATCACTTCGTCCTTCAAAAAATCCACGATAATACGGATCCTGTCCATGGATAAGATGTACTGAACCGATCACAAAATCAAACGGATATTTTTCTGTCAGTTCTTTATAATATTCTCCCAGGTGTGGCTGAAGTCCGATCTCTACACCGATTCGGACTTCCAGTTTCTTCTGATATTCTGTTTTTAATTGCGTCAGTCTACTGAAATATTCATCTAGGTCGAACATAAATGCACCCGCCGGAAAATCCGGTGTTTCTGGAAAGTCTTTATCAAGATGATCCGTGATGCAGACTGCCTGCATTCCTTTATTCACCGCTGCATCAAGCATGGAGTGCACTGAAGAATCACTGTCTTCTGAAAATCTTGTATGCATATGAGCATCACATGTTATCATAATATTGTGCCGCCTCCTAATACATACTCACCATCATAAAGAACAACTGCCTGTCCCGGTGTCACTGCACGGATTGGTTCATCGAATGTACAGGTAATCTCATCTTCTCCTGTCTTCTCCACGGTACACCAGGCTCCTTTGTGGTTATAACGAATCTTTGCAAACACACGCATCGGTTCTGTAAGATCTTCCACGCTCATAAAATTCAACTCATTGGCACGCAGTGTATGCGTCAATGATTCTTCATACGTTCCGATTACAACTTCATCTGTCTCCGGACGTATCTCCAGTACAAATACAGGATACCCTAATGCAAGCCCAAGTCCTTTACGCTGTCCTACTGTATAATGAATGATTCCTTTGTGTTTTCCAAGGATCTTCCCATCCGGTGTCACGAAATTTCCCTGACGAATCGGAGCATCTGCGTTTTCTTCAATAAAAGATGCATAGTCTCCATCCGGAACAAAACAAATATCCTGACTATCCGGTTTATTTGCCACCTGCAGTCCGATTTTTTCTGCCATCTCACGGATCTGATCTTTTGAATAATTTCCAACCGGCATCAATGTATGTTCCAGCTGTTCCTGTGTCAGATTATAAAGTGCATAAGTCTGGTCTTTCGCAAGCGTTGCAGATCTGCGGATTGCATATCTTCCGTTCGGGAGCTTATCAATCCTTGCATAATGTCCTGTTGCAATATAATCTGCTCCAATTGAAAGACTTCTCTGCAAAAGAGCTTCCCATTTCACATAGCGGTTACAGGCAATACATGGATTTGGTGTTCTTCCGTTGAGATACTCTTCTGTAAAGTAATCAATAACATTTTTCTGAAATTCCTGTTTAAAGTTCATTACATAATAAGGAATTCCTATAGACGCCGCAACCCGTCTTGCATCATCCACTGCACTGAGCCCGCAGCAGCCTCCATTCTCTTCCTGAACGACGTTGTCTTCATCCTGCCAGATCTGCATCGTCACACCGATCACATCATAGTCCTGCTCTTTTAAAAGCCAGGCTGCCACAGAGGAGTCAACTCCTCCGGACATACCTACAACAACTTTGCCTTTGCTCATTAATATTCCTCTTCCTCTGCTTCTTCACCTTCGTGAATATCTGACTTTGGTTTCTTCAGGCCTTCAATCTTAATCCCATGTTTCTCTGCATAATCCCAGAGTGCTGCATGGATTGCCTCTTCTGCAAGCAGAGAGCAGTGAACTTTTACCGGCGGAAGTCCGTCAAGTGCTTCCATAACTGCTTTGTTCGTTACTTCCATTGCTTCCTGAACACTCTTCCCCTTTACCATCTCAGTAGCCATACTGGATGTTGCAACAGCTGCTCCACATCCGAATGTTTTGAATTTCACATCGCGGATGATCTGGTTGTCATCAATGTCAAGATAGATTCTCATGATATCTCCACATTTTGCATTTCCAACTGTTCCTACACCGCTGGCGTTCTCAATCTCTCCTACATTTCTTGGATGCTGAAAATGATCCATTACCTTCTCTGTATACATTATATAATTCCTCCATTTTGTTTATCTTTTTATCCAAAAATTATTCTGTATTTTTCTTTTAAATCATTCTGACTTATGCATTCTTCTGCTGCTTTTTTATAAAATCTTCGTAGAGTGGAGACATACTGCGCAGATGTGCAACAATCTCTTTCAACTGGTCAATTGTATAATCAATATCTTCTTTTGTTGTATCAGCTCCAAGTGTCATACGAAGGGAACCATGTGCGATCTCATGCGGCAGTCCGATTGCAAGAAGGACATGGGATGGATCCAGAGAACCTGATGTGCAGGCGGAACCACTGGATGCACAGATTCCTTTCATATCCAGCATGATCAGCAAAGATTCTCCTTCAACAAATTGGAAGCTGAAGTTAATGTTATTCGGAACACGTTTCACACGATCTCCATTTAATCTACAATATGGAATCTCTTTCTCAATTCTGGAGATTGCATAATCGCGGAGTTCTGTCTCCTGTTTCATTCTCTGATCCATAGAAGCCATTGCAAGTTCAACTGCTTTTCCAAGTCCAACGATTCCAGGTACATTCTCTGTTCCTGCACGGCGCTTTCTCTCCTGTGCTCCACCATGGACGAAGGAGCGGATCTTCACACCTTTTCTGATATAAAGGAAACCGATTCCCTTTGGTCCGTTCAGTTTATGTCCACTGGAACTGAGCATATCAATATTCATCTCATCTACATTGATCGGTACCTGACCAAACGCCTGGACAGCATCTGTATGGAAAAGTACTCCATGTTTATGTGCAATCTCTCCGATTTCTTTGATTGGCTGAATACTTCCGATCTCATTGTTTGCAAACATTACGCTGACCAGAATTGTATCCGGACGGATCGCTGCTTCAACAGCTTCCGGACTGACAATACCATTCTCATCTACATCCAGATAAGTCACTTCATATCCTCTCTTCTGGAGATATTCTCCTGTATGAAGGATTGCATGATGTTCAATCTTTGTTGTAATGATATGTTTTCCCTTTGATTCATAAGCCTCAGCTGTAGCTTTCAGCGCCCAGTTATCAGATTCAGAACCACCAGCTGTGAAATAAATCTCCTCTGTCTTCGCACCAAGTGCTTTTGCTATGATTTCTCTCTGTTTTGTGATCACTTCTTTATTCGCAGCCGCAAAACCATAAACACTGGATGGGTTGCCAAAATGCTCTGTAAAATATGGGAGCATCGCATCCACAACTTCCGGTGCTGTCTTTGTTGTTGCTGCATTATCAAGATAAATTAATTTTCCCATTACCTGTTACCTCACTTTTATTTTATCTACTTTGTTTTCTTACTGTTCACAAATAATTGTAGACAATGATTCTTTTCAGTTTTTACACTTTGTATAATCCAGATGATTGTCTGTATGTCCAAGACATTTACTTTCTGTCACCAGTTGGTTCAGCCAGATTTCATCTACTGTCTGGTTAATACTATCATTGATTCGTTTCCACACATACTTTGTCACACAGCTGTCCGCACCTTTGCATTCTCCTTCCGGATCAAGTCCGGCGCATTCTACTGGTTCAAGATTTCCTTCCAGTGCACGAAGCACATCTCCTACAGAAATATCTTTTGCTTCCTTTGCTAAGACATATCCACCATTTGCACCTCGGATACTCTTGACAAGTCCTGCTTTTTTCAGCTTCGACATCAATTGTTCCAGATATCGTTCTGAAATATCCTGACGTCTTGCAATACTTGTGATGGAAACCGGAGAATCTTCACTGTATTGGGCCAGATCGATCAAGGCACGCAATCCGTATTTCCCCTTTGTTGACAGTTTCACATCTTCACCTTCTTTTTCTTTTCCTTTTCCTAGTATTATGCTAGGGTTTCCTTTTGTAGGATATCACCAGTCTTACGTTCTGTCAAGGATGTTTCTTGAATATGTTGTTTAAAAATAAGTTCATTTTTGGTTACTGCCAGCGTTGCACGTGGCAGCAATCATTTTGACATGAGGGTATTATGTTTAGAAAAAAACATTCTTTGATTAAAGGAACACTGATTCTCACATCTGCCGGTCTTGTAAGCCGCGTTCTCGGATTCTTTTTCCGTATTTTCTTAAGCCATACCTTTGGAGAAGAACAGGTCGGACTTTATCAGTTAATTTTCCCTTTCTACGCACTCTGCCTGTCTTTGAGTACTTCAGGTCTTGAAACTGCCATTTCCAGAAGTGTCTCTCGCTTTCACTCCCTTGGCCGAACGCAGGACGGAAAGTTGATTTTCCAGACAGGTCTGATTCTTTCTGTTCTGATTTCTCTGATTTGCACTTTACTGGTACAGAAGAATTCCGTTTTTCTTTCAAATCGTTTTCTTGGAGATCCAAGATGTGCAACACTATTATATCTGATCGTTCTTGCACTTCCGGCGGCTTCTGTCCACAGTTGTATCTGTGGTTATCACTATGGTCTGCAAAGAACCTCTGTCCCGGCTATTTCACAGTTAATCGAACAATTTGTTCGAATTTCTTCTGTTTTGGTTTTATATTTTATTTTTATGCACAGTGGAGTTCACCCTGAGATTCCATTGGCTGTATCAGGTATTATTTTCGGAGAACTTGCAGCAGCAGGCTACTCGCTTTTTTCACTGAAGAAGAGGGGTTTTGATGCCGATTCTCCATATATTCTTTCTATCTCAAAATCTTGTTCTGAATTGCTACGCCTCTCTGTTCCATTGACAGTTAATCGCACAGCAATTACATTCTTGCAGGGAATTGAAGCAGCTTCAATCCCTGTCTGCCTTGAGCTTGCATCCCACAGTGCTTCCGAAGCTCTCAGTATTTATGGAGTACTGACCGGAATGGCATTACCATGTATCCTTTTTCCCTGTGCACTCACTAACTCAATCAGCCTGCTTTTAATTCCAGCAGTCGCACAAAAGCAAGCTGAAAGCTCTTCAAAAGAGACATTTCTCCTTATAAAAAAGGCTGCCGGAGGATGTTTCTCCCTTGGTCTTCTGTGTTCTGTCTTCTTTCTTCTTACCGGGTCTTTTCTCGGAAATTTCTTATTTCACAGTACTTTAGCCGGCAATTTCATCGTAACACTTGCCTGGATCTGTCCTTTTCTGTACACAAGTTCCGCTCTTCTCAGTGCAATCAACGGACTGGGACTTACAACCCTGACGCTGATGATCAATCTTCTTGGATTATCCATCCGCATTCTTAGTGTATATTTCGGAATCCCACACTATGGAATCACAGGATACCTATGGGGACTTTTCATCAGTCAATCAACTGTCTGCCTCGTTGCATTACTCACACTTTCCCACGAAATCAAAAAAGAATATTTACAATCTGTTGAATCAGCCACGGATTAAGACAGGATTCTGAAAAAATCCCAATTAAAAACAAACCGCATACAAAAAACGTTTTTTGTCTGTTCCACTGATTCTGTGGATAGTTCCAACAAAAGCGCAAAAGCACAAGAACTGCCGGAACATAAAAAAGGAACTGTGGAAATAGTCCTGCCACACAAAGAATACTTCCCTTCATTCCTAATTCTGCCACTGCCTCTGACAGTAAAATTCCTCCTGACATCCCAGTCCACAGAAGAAAAAACGCTGCCACAATTTTTCTGATCCGGATTCCCATCGCCAAAAACAGCATCAGGAAAAAAATTCCCCGTACCTGAATCAAATACCAAATGTACTGTTGAAAAGATATCTTTTCATTCTTTAATCTCATAAGATAAACTTCTGTAAAAATTCCGATCAGGCTCAGCTGTTCTCCCCATATATAATTGACAATCAAGATTCCTGTCAAAAAGCCTGTAAAAAACAGAGCCAGAAAGTAATGTCCTGTACGAAATGCCTTCACCAGTATTCCTCCCACCCTATAAAATGTTCTGCGGATATATTTTTATCCTCAATCTTCCACACCATTATATGAGTGTCTGGTTTTTCTCATGCGGCAGTGATGCTACTTATTGTCGGCATTCAATCATTTTCCATACTTTACAGCATAAGCCATCAAAGAAGAAACTGTCTTCGCATCTTCAATCTCACCTGAAAAGATCTTTTCCTTCAATTCTTCTATTGTATAAGCGCCAAGTTCAATAAATTCATCTTCATCCAAATGCTGTTTTGACGGTATCAGATCATGTGCCACATAAACTTCAATCCGTTCGTTACAAAATGCTACTGTTGTCCGTAAAGTGATCAGCCACTCCAGATTCTCGCTGCGATACCCTGTCTCTTCCTCTAATTCGCGAGACGCACACTCTATACCAGGTTCTCCCACTTCATCAAGTGCTCCTGCCGGAATCTCCAATGTATATCGATCCAGCGCATTTCTATATTGTCTCACCATCAAAATCTTACCATCTGCTGTAACCGGAACTACCGCTGCTGCTCCTTTATGACCTATAAAATCCCATACTACGGTATGATCCCCGTCCACTTCTATCGTGTCCTGATAAAAATCAAGAATCTTTCCTTTAAATTTCAATTCTCTGTTAATTCTTTTAATCTTCTCGCTCATTCTGTTCTCCCTTCTTTTACCTTACATCACCGTATGCATTCTATATCAAAGACTTTGTTACTGTTCACACGATGTGCGACCAGCAACGCATCTCGCCATTTTAAATCGCCTTTGGCGATGGGGCGAGATGCATTCAAGTCAAAACACGCATCCTCCGTGTCAATCAGCGTAGTGATTGACACGGGAGTGAACAGTAACAAGAATTTTACGCTTACCTGTAATAGCTTTCTCAGTAAACTAAAAGCCCCTGTCTTTCGACAAGGGCCAACTTTCATCTTCTGTTATGATTCTCTTATTTTGCGTAATCTGTTGCTCGTGACTCACGAATAACATTTACTTTAATCTGTCCAGGATATTCTAATTCAAACTCAATCTGTTTTGCAATATCCCTTGCTAAAAGCACCATATCATCGTCAGATACCTGCTCCGGAACTACCATAACACGAATCTCTCTACCTGCCTGAATGGCAAAAGACTTATCTACACCTTTAAACTGGTTGGTAATATCTTCTAACTGTTTCAATCTGTTTGTATATGTCTCGATGGTTTCTCTTCTTGCTCCCGGTCTTGCAGCTGAAATAGTATCCGCTGCCTGAACAACACAAGCAATCAGACTCTGCGGCTCCACATCACCATGATGTGCCTCCACAGCATTAATAATGGTTGCTGATTCTTTGTATTTTCTACAAAGATCTGAACCAATCTGAATATGTGATCCTTCTACGTCATGATCAATTGATTTACCAATATCATGAAGAAGTCCTGCACGTTTTGCAAGTCTGACATCCAGTCCGATTTCACCTGCAATGAGACCGGATAACTGGGCCACTTCGATTGAATGCTTCAATGCATTCTGTCCATAGCTTGTTCTGAACTTCATACGTCCAAGAAGACGGATCAACTCCGGATGAATTCCTGTAACTCCAACGTCAAGAGCCGCAGCTTCTCCTTCCTCGCGGATCATTGTATCCACTTCTTTCTGAGCTTTTTCAACCATCTCCTCAATTCTTGCCGGATGAATACGTCCATCCACGATCAGACGCTCAAGTGCAATTCTTGCAACTTCTCGGCGGATTGGGTCAAACCCTGATAATACAACCGCTTCCGGAGTATCATCAATGATCAGTTCCACACCGGTTAATGTTTCCAGTGTTCTGATATTTCTTCCTTCTCTACCGATAATTCTTCCTTTCATCTCATCACTTGGAAGCTGAACTACAGAAATTGTAGTCTCTGCAACATGATCTGCTGCACATCTCTGAATTGCATTCACAACATACTCTTTTGCTTTCTTGTCAGCCTCTTCCTTTGCCTGAGTTTCCAGTTCTCTGACCATCTTGGCTGTGTCATGCTTGACGTCATCTTCAACAGTTTTTAACAGATATTCTTTTGCCTGTTCGGAGGTAAGTCCTGAGATTCGTTCCAGTTCCTGCACACGTTTCTGGCTAAGTTCTTCTACTTTGGCTTCACGCTGGCGAAGATGTTCTTCCTTCGCTGTCAGTTTGTTCTCACGATGTTCCAGTACATCTGACCGTTTGTCGACCGATTCTTCCTTCGCGAGTACACGCTTCTCATAACGCTGTAACTCCGCTCTTCTTTCTTTCGTCTCTTTCTCAAGTTCATTCTTTGTCCTGATGGACTCTTCCTTTACTTCCAAAAGAGATTCCTTCTTCGTCGTCTCTGCAGTCTTTACAGCATCGTCAATGATTTCTCTTGCTTTTGCTTCTGCATTCCCAATCTTGCTTTCCGCATTCTTTCTCAGATTGGAAACTGTAACAAAGTGAGTAATGATTCCGACTATCAACGCGAGGGCCACGGCAACGCCTATAAATAAACCTAGACTTATCTGCACAGGAGCACCTCCTTATTCGATTTTCATTGTACATATTACTCAAATACAACACTTAAATTTTATACTGTTTCAACAACAATGTCAAGCATTGTAATTATTATTTTGTATCACATGACATAACCCGGTTACTGTTCACACGATGTGCGACCAGCAACGCATCTCGCCATTTTAAATCGCCTTTGGCGATGGGGCGAGATGCATTCAAGTCAAAACACGCATCCTCCGTGTCAATCAGCGAAGTGATTGACACGGGAGTGTACAGTTACTCTGTTTATCATAATCTGATATAACATGGCGGATCACCTCATAACGAAATCCTTTTCGCGCAAGATATCCTAATATCTTTTGATATTCCTGCTCTTCCATTCTTTCCGGATCAACCTTCTTTTTTCGCAGTATCCTTCGAATTGCCTCTTCCTCAGAATCTTCACTATAGCACTGTTCAAAAGCCAGGCAGATCAAATCATCAGAAACTCCCTTCTGCGACAGCAGTGCCTTGATTTCCCGTTTGCTTTTAGTATCTTTGCGGCTCATAACAAAATTTTCCGCATATCTTGCATCATCCAGATATCCAAAAGATCTCACATATTCAATTGCTCCGCTGATTGCATTCTCCGGATATTGTCCCGCCTTCAGTTTTTCCCTTAATGCAGACTCAGTACGATCCATATCCTCCAGCAAATGCATTGCTCTCTTCTTTGCGCGTTTCAACAATACCTCATTCTGAATCTTTTCATAATTTTCCTGCGCGAGATCTTCTCCCTGCTTTATACCAAAACGCTTCAACTCACCTTTATAAAGCACAAATGCAAATGTTCCATCCAGATATACTTTAAACTTCGTCTTTGTCTGCTCTTCTATCCCAGTAACAATCATTCTTTCTTTTCTGCCTCATCAGCCACTTTAGAAGCCGGTGTCAGCTTCAGATCACTTGATGCCCCTGTCTTCTTCTCAGCATCTGGAAGCTCATTCTCTGCTTCTTCTGATCCGGATAATGCATAATGTGCTCTCACCTTCTGATCCAGTGTCTCCATCACTTCCGGATGTGATTCCAGATATGCCTTTGCATTCTCTCTTCCCTGGCCAATCTTCTCTCCCTCATATGCATACCACGCACCGCTCTTCTTCACAAGATCAATATTGGTTGCGAGATCAAGAATATCTCCTGCACGGGAAATACCTTTTCCAAACATAATATCAAATTCCGCTTCTTTGAACGGCGGAGCAATCTTATTCTTCACAATACGGATTCTTGTACGGTTTCCTACCATCTCTCCACTCTGCTTTAAGGTCTCGATTCTTCTGACATCCATACGCACAGATGCATAGAATTTCAGCGCACGTCCTCCTGTCGTTGTCTCTGGATTTCCAAACATTACTCCAACTTTCTCACGTAGCTGGTTAATAAAGATCACAATACAGTTTGACTTGCTGATAACCGGTGTCAGTTTTCTCAATGCCTGCGACATCAATCTTGCCTGCAGACCAACATGACTGTCTCCCATATCCCCTTCGATCTCCTGCTTTGGAACAAGTGCAGCTACAGAGTCAATGACAATAATATCAATCGCCCCTGAACGTACCATTGTTTCTGCAATCTCAAGGGCCTGATCTCCACTGTCAGGCTGTGAAATATAGAGTTCATCAATATCTACTCCGATATTCTTTGCGTATACAGGATCCAGTGCATGCTCTGCATCGATAAATCCGGCAATTCCGCCTCTCTTCTGAACCTCAGAAATCATATGAAGTGCGACAGTTGTCTTACCACTTGATTCAGGACCATAAACCTCGATCACACGTCCCTTTGGCACACCACCAAGTCCAAGTGCCAGATCAAGACTCAGACATCCAGTAGGAACTGTCTCTACAGCTACATGTGCCCCTGATTCTCCCAGCCGCATCACTGCACCCTTACCAAAATCTTTCTCCAGCTTTGCGATCGCTGCATCCAGTGCTTTCTTCTTCTCTTCGTTATTTGCCAGCTTTGTAACACTCTCTTTGCCTGCCATAATTTTCTCCTTCTCTATCTCTCTTAGTGTATAAAACCCATTCTCTCTTTTTCGAACAGTTGTTCGTCTATGAATAGATTTTATTATACTTCTTTTAAAATGTCAACAATAATTCTTCCCCTTAATTTTGTTGCAATAATACGATATACCATGGAATCCTCTTCCTGAAACAGAAGAATTGAAGTTCATGTGAATCAGTACCGGCTTAAGGATCTGCCGGCCAGACAACTAAAGAATAGCATAAGGAAAGGCAGAATGCAAGTACCACAGCACTTACATTCTGCCTTTTATACTACACTGCTTTCCAGTGTTTCACTTCTTCTTTGTAAAAGATAATTCCTTCCCGGATAATTTTGAATCCACTGCCTTCAAGTTCCACAATCGTAACAGAACAATTTGGCGGTACTTCATTTTTCCAAAAATGTTCTACTGAAAGACTGCCTCTCATCCTGTTCAGCATTGCTGTCATCGCAGCACCATGAGTAGAAATCAGAAGATTCTTATCCTTCAGCTTCTTACTCTCTTCAAGACTCTTTAAAAACTCTCCGGTTCTTTCATAAAGTTGTTCTACACTTTCAGCATCTTCCGGCGGAATATAATTTCCCGTATCCTGAAAGAATTTCTGGAATGCAAGATTCTCTTCTTTCGTCTTATCTACACAAGACATTCCCTCATACAAGCCAAAAGAAATTTCCTGGATTCTCTGATCTTCATAAAGCGGAATGTTGCGTCCTTCAAGAAGAATCTCTGCCGTTTCTTTTGCACGCTGTAAGGGACTTGTATAAGCCAGATCAATCTGGTATTGTCTCATCCCATAAGAAGTTTCCCGGGCAAGATGACGCCCATATTCATTTAAGGGAATATCCTTTCGTCCCTGTACCAGTTTTTTCTTGTTCCAATCCGTCTCTCCATGACGCACAATATATAGCCTCACTGCTGCCTACACTCCCTCTTCTTATCTTTTTAATACTTCTCTCCTGATATATCTGTAAGTAGTTTCCTCGCCTTCTTCCGCAAGCATATGAAGCAGTTTTTCTAATAATTCTCTTGTATCTTTATGCATCAGCTCATCTGCACGTCCGTTTTCATAATAAGCAAGCGGTGCATCAGAGGTATATGCATCCCCGAGATACACTTTACTTGCTGCAATGCGGTCAAGAAACATCTCTACTACATATCTCACCGGCATCTTCATTCCCGCCAGAAGGTTCGGTCCCTCCAGACTATAATCAATCCAGTATTCATAATGGTGTTTGTTCCTGCCTTTGTGGTGGAGCCATGCGGAAGAATACCCCTTTTCTTCCCGTTCGGCATTATTAGGGCTTCTTGTCCCCTGATAGTATCTGCATCCCACACGGAATTCTGTCCAACTGTATTTTGACATATCATGGAGCAGTCCCTGTTTGTACAACCCAACACGAAAACACTCTTTCAATACCAGTTTTTTGTGTTTTGTTATGGTACAAAAATGTGCAAATGCCTTCATACTTTTCCCTCTCTGGCCGGCTGTTCTTCTTTACAAAGTTCTTCTGCTCCCTGCCGTTTTTCTATTTTATTTACATTCTGCGTCTTAGCTGTATGAATCGGTTTCTTTTCTGAACGACTCTTCTTTTCTTCTATCCTACGTCCAACCAGAATTGCTACGCTACGTTCTTCCAGTAATACTTCTTTCTGATTTTCCAGCTTTTTCGCTTCACAAAGCACGCCATCTTTTGTAGTCATAACAAGATACCATTCTACGTTCTTTCCAATCGACGGTATTGCGAAGTGATGCGGCAGCCAATGCATATTATATGCTATAAAACAAGGGAACTCCCCTTCTTTCGTTCCTGAATACAAGACACCTAACTGACGGCTGGAAACTTCTGCTTTTACCTGCCATGCATTTTCTCCATGGTAAGATACGTCCGGTATGCCACATCTCGTGGTATCCATTCCGGATAGTGCTGTACTCTGGTGGAGACAACGATGTTCTTTTCTCAACCCGATCAGTTTCTTTGTATACTGAAACAGCCAGTCATCTTTCTTCAACTGTGTCCAGTTCACCCATCCTGTCTCGTTATCCTGACAATATGCATTGTTATTTCCTCTCTGCGAATTACAGAATTCATCTCCTGCAAGGAGACATGGAGTTCCCTGAGCCGTCAACAGGAGTTCTAATGCATTCTTCACCTGATTCTTTCTAAGATTGACAACTACGCGTTTTCTGCTCGGTCCTTCAGCTCCGCAGTTCCAACTGTAATTATAATCTGGTCCATCCAGGTTCTTCTCACCGTTTTCTTCATTATGTTTACAATCATAAGACACTAAATCCCATAACGTAAATCCTGTCTGTGTTGTAATATAATTGCATTTTCCATTTTCCGATGAACGATTTTTCAATGCCCAGATGACATCATTGACCATATTTTCGTCACCTTTTAAGAAGCGACGCATCACATTCTGGAAACCATCATCTTTCTGCATCAGCTTGATATCTTTCAAAAACGGATCTTCTATCAGCTGCTCCCACGGTACGTTATAAGGATTCAGAACAAATCCATCCACATGATACTCCAGCATATAGAAGCGCAGACATTCCGTTACATAATTTGCTGATATTCCCGGAACAAATGGCATCTCCAGTACAACTTCTATGCCCTGACTATGACATGCACGCACCATATCTTTCAACTCACGAACTGCACTTTTCCCATATGCATAGGCTTTTTTAGGGGCAAAATAAAAACCTTTACCATATCCCCAATAGTTCACTTTTGTTTTTCCGCACTCTTCAAATTCATAGACCGGCATACACTGAATCTGGTTGACTCCAAGTTCTTTTAAATAATCCAGTTTTTCAACAACTCCCTGGAATGTTCCCTTATGCACCACTTTCGAAGAAGAATGTTTTGTAAATCCACGCACATGCAAACCATAAGCCACTACATCTTCCCATGGAAGGTGTAGACGCTGATCCTCCTGCCAGTCATAGTCCTCCATTGAAACAATTTTCCCACGGATCTGATGTTCCTGAAGTTTTCGTTCTACACCAAACTTCTCTTTTCCTGCAAGTTCTTTTACATATGGATCCACACATACTTTCCCATCAATCAGAAAATTGTATTCATATCGATCTGCTTTCAGACCTTCAACAGATAAGAAACGTACTTCTCCAACGCCTTCTTCCTCCGGCATATCAAACTGATATTCCGGAACTTCTTTCCCTCTCTTATACAGTAAAAGTTCACATGCCTTCCCTTTTGCTACCTGAACGGCAAAATTTATATTTTTGCCTTTGATATCCACTCCAAATGGCTGCGGACTCCCCTTTATCTTCCTCATAGTTAACCCCTTTCTTGAGCAATCAATAAATTACTGCCATCCATCTGTTCCATACATTTCAACATTATCACGATTTATAAAGAAAGTTTCCTCATAATTTTCCTTCTCGTAATCCTTGTCTGCCAGTAATGCTGTCGCTACCTTTACTGCTGTCTTTCCCATATTGATCGGGGACTGTGCTCCAATCCCGGTCATTCCTCCAGTGCCATTCATCAGTGCTGTTTTTGTCGCCGGGGAACCATCCACACTGTACACACAGATATTTGTTCTCTGCGCTTCTGTGATCGCTGCCATTACCTGTTCTGCCATCGGATCACTGCCACACATTACAGCATCAATCTCGCTGTTTTCGCTCAGAACCTGTGTCATCTCGTCCTTCACATTGCTGCTGTCTCCCAATGCTTCAATTCTCTTTACCACTTCAAACCCACTGTTTGTTATAGCCTCTTCAAATCCGGTAATTCTCTCATTCACTGAGTTCACCCCAGGGCTTTCCACAATCACAATTTTGCCGCCATCTGGTTTCTGGACCAGAAGATCCTGCCCGCACACATATCCCGCATTCTCATTATCTGACCCTACAAATGCAGATACAAGGCTTGTCTCTTTTACTTCTGTATCAAGATTGATCACCGGAATATCTGCCTCTTTTAAGGCTTCAAGTGCGGGAGTGATTTTCTCCCAATCTACCGGACAAAGAAATACTGCCTGTACCCCTTCGTTGATCAACTCCCGAATCTGTTCATTCTGCAAATCAGCATCTGATGCCGGATCACGAACCATCAGACGGTCACCTTGAGCCTCTAATGCTGTCTGGACAGAATTTTTCAATGTGTCATAAAAAGGATTCGACATATCAATCCCACTAAATCCAAACAGTCTGCCACCTTCCCCTGTATTATCATTTTTCTTATCATCCTCTTCTACTACTGCATTATCTTCCGGTGTTCCAACATTTTTCTTTCCACATCCAAGCAGCGCTGCCGCTATACACAAAACTGCCACTGTACACAGTATCCATCTTTTCTTCATATTGTCTATTATCCTTTCACTTCTATCAGTAACACTTTTATTCTACCTTGTTTAACCCGAAAGTCAATCTTATCTTGCTTTTTTCTCCCCTTTTTGTTACCATCAAGATAGCTGATCATTCTCGTTTTGAGCACCTGGCTGATCAATACGGAATGAAATACAACACAGATTCAAAGGAGAAGATTATGAACGAAAACGAATCCCTCACAGTCACTTTGACACTGGAGAATAATGAGGAACTTGAATGCGCTGTTCTCAATATTTTTGAAGCAGATGAAAAGGAGTATATCGCACTTCTTCCACTGGATGAAAACGGTGATAACACAGACGGTCAGATCTATCTGTATCGTTTCATTGATAACGGAGAAGAGGAAGAACCTGGACTTGAGAACATCGAAGAAGATGAAGAGTTCGACCGTGTTTCCGCTATATTCAACGAATGGCTGGATACACAGGATTTCGGCGATATCGATCTTGATGCATTAGATGACCTGGAGGACTAAGTCTTGAGGATGTCAGCAAAGTGACTGACATCCGGTCAGCTTTTCAATAGTTCGTCTACAAAACGGGAAGGAGTAACTTCTTTCCCGTTTTTTATTTTCACATAACAGATCTTCAGAAAATCTTTTGCCCTTGTCATTGCCACATAGAATAATCTTCTCTCTTCTTCGATCTCCTTGTCTGTCTTTGCCTTCTGATACGGAATCCTTCCTTCATTCGCCGCAATCAGAAATACCTGCTTGAATTCCAGTCCTTTAGAAGCATGTATCGTCATCAGCCGGACACCCGGACGTGGTCTGTTTCTTTCCTTTTCCTTCACTTTCAAAGTCTCCGTATATTCTTCTACATGTGCAAACCATTCTTCAACACTTGAAAATGCTTTCGCCGCCTCTTCGATCTCTGCCAGTACTTCATTCAGATCAGATCTGTTTATCTGATGTGTAAATGCATACTCTTTCAGAAAATCGTCATAACCAATCCTTTTTCTGATATACTGGATTGCCGCATATGGAGCCATCTTCATAAGCATCTTAACATCCCACTCAAACTGATCAATCCGGTCGATCATCCAGTCTTTATCACAATAGAACTTCCGCATGTCTTCAAAAGAAACCTTCGCTCCTGCTACACTGTCTCTTCCAAGATATCGCTTTGGTCGGTTCATTATCTGTAAAAAATCTTGTCTGTGCCGGGCTCCTGTTGCCAGTCGGAAATATGCCATGATGTCCTTTGCGATAAAGTGTTCATATATATTTGGAAGATGTTCTTTCATCTGAAACGGGATCTTCCGCTCCACCATTGCTTCTACCACTGCTCTCGCATCTGTATGAACCCTGAACAGAATCGCAATCTCCTCTTCTTTTATGCCATTCTCCTTACATTTCTGTATCTCTTCAAGAACATACTCTGCCTCTTCCACCGGATCTTTCACTTCCTGAATATGAAGGCAGGAACCGCCTTCACGGTTTGCTTCCAGTTTTTTACTGTATCTCTCCACATTATTTTCAATCAGTTTCAAAGAATTCTGTACGATATTTGCTGTCGAACGGTAATTCATTCCCAACAGAATTTGTTTTGCATTAGGGAAATCTTTTCCAAATCCAAGCATCAATTCTGAATCAGCTCCACGAAATCCGTAGATTGCCTGATCGTCATCCCCTACTACGAACAAATTATTTTCCGGCTGTGCCAGCATGCGGATCACATCATACTGAATTCGATTAATATCCTGAAATTCATCAATCAAAACGTATCTGAATTTCTTCTGCCACTGTGCAAGTACATCTGGTCTTGACCGGAACAATTCATAACAAAGTACCAGCATATCATCAAAATCAATCTTTTTCAGTTCTTTTCTATGCTGTTCATAATTACGGTAAATATTGCGAAAAGCATCCGCACTACACTTTTCTGATACAAATTCTTCCAGCGGAATCCGATTATTCTTCACTTTTCCAATTTCTGCCGCAATATCCTGAATAAAATCTTCTTCATCAAAGATCTCCATTCTTTCCTTGTTAATCACGCCACGTAAAATCTGATATTTTTCCGTCTCCGAAAGAATATTTTCCTGATTCATCCGATAAGCCCATTTCAGGATTCCATAATAGATTCCATGAAATGTGCCTACTGTAACCGGAAGATCTCTTTTGCCCATAACCAAACAGAGGCGGGATTTCATCTCCGCCGCTGCAAATCTTGTAAAAGTAACGACCAGAATTTCTTCTGGTCTTACTTTCTGTTTCTCTATAAGGTATTTTACTCTGTTTACAATCGTAAGCGTCTTCCCCGATCCCGGGCCTGCCAGTACAAGACATGGGCCGTCTGTGTGCTGGATCGCCTGCGTCTGTGCTTCATTAAATCCCATTCTACCTCTTTTCGCTGTCCTTACTGAAGTTTCTCGATTCCAAGACGGATTCTTCTAAGAGATTCATCTTTTCCGAGTACTTCCATCAGTTCTGTTGCTCCACCCGGAGTGTTCTGCTTTCCGGAAACTGCTGTACGAAGTGGCCACATTACATAACCCACTTTGTATCCTTTTTCTGTTGCAAATGTTTTCAATGTCTCAAACAATGCATCATTGCTAAAGTCCTCCTGCGCCTCAAGAACCGGGAGAACCTCGTTCAGAAGTGCGAGTGACTTCTCCGCATCTGTCTTCATCTTCTTATGTGTATAAAGCGCGATATCATAATCCGGAAGTTCTTCAAAGAAATCAACCTGCTCTTTAATCTCCGGAAGGATCTCAATTCTTGTCTTCACGAGTGCTGCAATCTTCTTCAGATCATAGTCCTTTGTTACTGCCTCTTTCAGGTATGGCTCTGCAAGTGCATAGAACTTATCAAAATCCATTGCCTTGAGATATTCTCCGTTCATCCATTTTAATTTCACTGTATCAAACACAGCCGGAGATTTACTCATATGATGATAATCAAATGCCTCAACAAGCTCTTCCAGTGAGAAGATTTCTCTGTTGTCTGTCGGGCACCATCCGAGCAGTGCAACATAATTCACAACTGCCTCTGAAACATATCCCTGCTCGATCAGATCTTCATAAGAAGAATGTCCACATCTCTTGCTCAATTTCTTATGATTCTCATCTGTGATCAGTGGACAGTGTACATAAACCGGTACTTCCCAGCCAAACGCCTCATAAAGGCGGTTATACTTCGGTGCTGAAGATAAGTACTCATTTCCACGAACAACATGTGAAATCTCCATCAGATGATCGTCAATTACGTTTGCAAAATTATATGTCGGGAATCCATCAGATTTGATCAGGATCATATCGTCAAGCTCTGCATTCGGAACTGTGATATCTCCGTAGATCTCATCATGGAATGTTGTCTCACCTTCATTCGGTACATTCAGACGGATAACCCATGGCTTACCTGCTGCCAAATTCGCCTCTACTTCTTCCTTGCTCAGACTTAAGCAGTGCTTATCATAAACAGAAATCTCTACTCCACTTTCGGAAACCTGTGTCTTTAAAGACTCCAGACGCTCTTTGTCACAGAAACAGTAATAAGCATCTCCCTGCTCTACAAGCTGCTTTGCATATTTAAGATAAAGTCCTGATGCATTACGCTCACTCTGTACATACGGTCCATATCCGCCATCTTTATCCGGTCCCTCATCATGGATGAGACCTGTTTTCTCCATTGTTCTGTAAATGATATCAAGTGCGCCTTCCACAAAACGTTCCTGGTCTGTATCCTCTACACGAAGGAGGAAATCTCCCCCTTCATGCTTTGCGATCAGATACGCGTATAGTGCTGTTCTTAAGTTACCCACATGCATTCTTCCTGTCGGGCTTGGTGCAAATCTTGTTCTTACTTTCTTACTCATTCTATCTTCTCCAATTCCTGTTTGTTATTGTTCAATCTCGTCATATTATAGCGCAAGTCCCCAAATTCTTCAACAAACAAAATCAATGTTTTTCTTTTACTCCAAAAGTTTCACCGTTTCAGGAATACTTCCCGCCTGTTCAAGTGTACAGGATCTTGCATCAATACATTCCAGATTTGTTCCATCAAATGCACTTTCCGCAAAACTTTTCACACTTTCCGGCACCTGAAAGGTTCCTGTCCACGCTGCCGGAAATGCAAGAAGAACTGTGCCATCTGCCGTGTAAAGTACACCATCTACCGTAACATAGGCTGGATTTGCTGCATCTGCTTCTATCCATCCCAGATTACTCAGTCCTACAAACGCTCCTGGCTGAATATTTGTTATATTAGCAGGAATTTCAATCTCTTCTACAGCAGAACCAAGACCCGACAGTGCTCCTCTCGCAATTTGAGAACATCCTTCTTCTGGAAAGCTCAGTACTCCATCCTGTATCACTTCTTTGTTTCCTGAAAGTCCATAGATCACACCTTCTGCATTAATAAGATATCCTGTATCTGTATTCCCCGCAGCTATTGGCTCTTCTTCATCCTTATTTTCATTTTTTACATTTTCCATTGAATCAGGATTTGTAATTATCGGTTCACTTGCAACATTTATAGTTGTATCTCTTTTCACAGCAGGTTTTTCTGCCACAATCTCTTCTACTACAGGTTCTTCCACCGCAATTTCTTCTACCATAGGTTCTTCCACTAAAATTTCTGCCGGAGCAGCTGCTACCTGGATAACATCTGCTTGATTAACATCTGTCTGGATAGCTTCTATTGTTACTTTTTCCGGCAGATCATTTCCTGACACATTTATATCCTCTGTTGTCGCATAGACCTCTATTTCGGAAATCAGATTCTTTTCCAAATATAATGAAACAATTTCCTGTGCAGACATCAGAATCAGTGCACTACTTAACAAAGTCACTCCCACTCTGACATATGGTTTTCTCGCCGCTTCCTGATGCCATTCATTCCAATTCAGTCCTATATCCATCTTCTCTTATTCCTTTCTCTTTCCCCACATTTTAATACACGAAATAATTTTAGTTTATCAAAGGAAAAAGGATGCTGCAACCAAATGCAACATCCCTTTGATTTTTTCGCTTTGTCCTGATAGATTCCAAGGATTCTATACGTTAATTTCAGCCTTCACGCCAAGGATCTCTTTATTCTTTTCAAGCAGTGGACGGATCACATTTTTAAGATAAGCATCTACCTGCTCACTTGCACGTCCAACATATTTCTCCGGTTTCATTGTCTTCTGAAGATCCTCTAAAGTCAGGTTGAATGCCGGATCTGCTGCGATCAGTTCAAGAAGGTTATTGTCAAGTCCCTTCTCTTTTACATTTCTTCCTGCTTCCATAGAAAGCTCACGGATTCTTTCGTGCAGCTCCTGACGGTCTCCACCGGCTTTAACAGCATCCATCATAATATTCTCTGTTGCCATGAATGGAAGTTCGGACATCAGACGCTTCTCGATTACTTTCGGGTATACAACCAGTCCGTCTACAACGTTCAGACAAAGATCAAGTATTCCGTCGATTGCAAGGAATCCTTCCGGAACACTCAGACGCTTGTTAGCGGAATCATCAAGTGTTCTCTCAAACCACTGTGTTGCAGATGTGATTGCCGGATTAAGTGCATCGATCATCACATATCTTGAAAGGGAAGCAATTCTTTCACTTCTCATCGGGTTTCTCTTATAAGCCATTGCTGAAGATCCGATCTGTGTCTTCTCAAATGGTTCTTCAATTTCTTTCAAATGCTGGAGCAGACGGATATCATTAGAGAATTTGTGAGCACTTGCAGCAATTCCTGCCAGTACATTCAGTACTCTTGTGTCTACTTTTCTTGAATAAGTCTGTCCGGATACTGGATAACATGCCTTAAATCCCATCTTCTCAGCGATCATTGGATCGATCTTGTCAATTGTCTCCTGATCTCCGTCAAACAGTTCAAGGAAACTTGCCTGTGTTCCTGTTGTTCCTTTAGATCCAAGCAGTTTCAGGCTTCCAAGTACATATTCCAGATCCTCAAGATCCATTTCAAACTCCTGCATCCAGAGAGTTGCTCTCTTTCCAACCGTTGTCGGCTGTGCCGGCTGGAAATGTGTAAAAGCAAGTGTAGGCTGGTTCTTCTGCTCCTCTGCAAACTTCGCAAGCTCTGCAATTACATTCACAAGCTTTGTGCGAACCAGTTTCAGTGCTTCTGCCATAATAATAATATCTGTATTATCTCCTACATAACAGGATGTAGCTCCAAGATGGATGATTCCTTTTGCTTTCGGACACTGAACACCATATGCATAAACATGAGACATAACATCATGACGTACAACCTTCTCACGTTCCTTTGCCACCTCAAAGTTAATATCATCCGCATGGCTCTTCATCTCTTCAATCTGCTCATCCGTGATGTTGAGTCCAAGCTCCTTCTCAGTCTCTGCCAGTGCGATCCAAAGTCTTCTCCATGTTCTGAACTTTTTGTCCGGTGAGAAGATATACTGCATCTCGCGGCTTGCATAACGCTCTGAAAGCGGGCTTACATAACGATCATTACTCATAATTCTTTTCTCCTTGTTTCATATCTTTATCGTAACTGTTCATCTATTATAACACATAAACTGAGTCTTCAAAATCAATTTTGTTCAAATGCCTGACTGATATCCTCTTTCGGAACTTCCATCGGATACTTTCCTGTAAAGCAGGCATCGCAATACTTAAGATCTCCAACCATGTCTTTCAGTTTCTCAATCTCCATGTATCCAAGAGAGTCTGCTCCAATCAGCTGACGGATCTCCTCCTGTGTGTGAGTATGTGCGATCAGCTGCTCATTTGACGGAACATCCGTTCCAAAGAAGCATGGATGTAAGAACGGTGGAGAACTGATACGTACATGTACCTCTTTTGCTCCGGCTTTTTTCAGCATCTTAATGATATTTGCACAAGTTGTTCCACGCACGATGGAATCATCTACCATTACGATTCGTTTTCCCTTTACAACTTCCGGAATCACATTCAGTTTGATTTTTACACTGGAAACACGTTCGCTTTGTTTCGGTTTGATAAATGTTCTTCCCACATAGCTATTCTTGTGAAATGCCATTCCATACGGAATTCCTGACTGCTCAGAATATCCTTTCGCTGCTACCAGACCAGAGTCCGGAACTCCTACAACAAGATCAGCGTCTACCGGATAAGATTCCGCAAGTGCTTTTCCTGCCAGAATTCTGGAATGGTATACACCTACACCATCGATTGTACTGTCTGTTCTTGCAAAATAAATATACTCAAAAATACATCTTGCCTGTTTTTCCGAATCGATCACCATACTCGTATCTGACTGGATTCCATGTTTTCTTGTAATTGTTACGATTTCTCCCGGAAGAACATCTCTTACAAACTCACCGTCTACAGCTGCGATTGCACAGCTCTCAGAAGCAAGGAAATATGTATTGTCACGTTTTCCGATGCACAGTGGCTTGAGTCCAAATGGATCTCTTGCACCAATCATTTTTCTCGGGCTGCTAACAACAAGTGCGTATGCACCCTTGATCTTCTGCATCGCACACTTCACTGCTTCTTCTGCTGTCGGTGTATGAAGACGCTCTCTCGCAATAAGATATGCGATTACTTCAGAATCTATTGTTGTCTGGAAAATAGCACCTGTCTGGCTGAGTTCTTCTCTCAGCTCGATTGCATTTACTAAATTTCCGTTATGTGCAATCGCAAGTGTTCCCTTTACATAGTTTATAACAAGTGGCATTGCATTCTCTACACGTGTTGCGCCTGCTGTTGAATATCTCACATGACCCACACCAAGATTTCCTTTCAGCTCTGAAAGGCCCTCTTCGTCAAACACGTCATCCACATGGCCAAGTCCTTTTTTTGAAAGGACTTTTCTCTTCCCATAAGTGTCTGTCACTGCAATACCGCAGCTCTCCTGACCTCTATGCTGCAGAGCAAACAAGCCATAATAGACTGATGCAGCCACATCATGCCCATCCACATCATAAGCACCAAAAACACCGCATTCTTCCCCAAGTCCCGTCACTGCTTTTTCAAATTCACTCATGTCAGTTTATGCTCCTTACCTAGTTCCTGCTAGTTTTTATCATGATTTCTGTATCATACAAAACCGATTATAATATAAGGCGGAGTGAAAATCAACATTCCCTCCGCCTTGTATTTCTTCCTGCTCATTATTTTATTTACGTCCAATATATTAGTATTTCTAATATATTCGTCGTTTTTATTCTTCGTATCTTATTACCGCCTTCATTTTTGTCCAGTATTTACAAAATCACTATCCATTTGTATAACGAGACAAAAATTGACGGGTACGCTCTTCTTTTGGATTCTCAAACACTTCCTCAGGAGTTCCCTGCTCAAGTATCTTACCGTCATCCATAAACAGAACTTTGTCCGATACGTCTCTTGCAAATGCCATCTCATGCGTTACGATGATCATCGTAGTATTCTGATCTGCAAGTCCTTTGATAACTTTCAGTACTTCACCTGTAAGCTCCGGATCAAGCGCCGAAGTCGGCTCGTCAAAGCATAGAATATCCGGACTGAGTGCAAGTGCACGGGCAATCGCCACACGCTGACACTGTCCTCCGGAAAGTTGATGCGGATAGTTATTCATACGCTCTGAAAGTCCCATCTGATCTAAGAGGCGCTTTGCTTCTGCTTCAATCTCTGCGTGTATCTCTTTCTTGCGCGCCTTATAATCAGGCTGACTTTTTGCAAGTAGTTCCTTCGCCAGCATTACATTCCCAAGTGCTGTATACTGCGGGAACAGATTAAAAGACTGGAATACAAGTCCAAAATGTAATCTTTTCTTACGGATCTCACTTTCCTGTTTTGTTACAGGATTTGCAGCATCAAACAATAATTCATCATTTACACGGATCACACCTTTATCCGGTGTCTCCAGAAAATTCAGACAGCGCAGAAGTGTCGTCTTTCCACTTCCCGAGGAACCAATCAAGGAAAGTACCTGTCCACGTTCCAACGAAAAGCTGATATCTTTCAATACTTCTGTCCGTCCAAATGTTTTATTAATATGTTCTACTTCAAGTATTGCCATTTATCTCTTCCTCCCCATTTAATTAAAATATTCCAGCTTCTTCTCAAGCTTTCCAAGAAGGACTGTCAGAATACCATTGAAGATCAGATAATAAAAAGCTGTAAAAAACATCGGCCAGATCGCACCTGAGATTCCCTGAGAACCTTTCAGGAACGCCTGTCCTGCCCAGATAATCTCCTGCAGTGCAATGATTCGTGCAAGAGAAGTATCTTTTACAAGCGTAATGATCTCATTTGACATCGGTGGAACAATTCTCTTCACCATCTGAAGCAGCTTAACCTTAAAGAAGATCTGATGCTTTGTCATTCCAAGAACAAGTCCGGCCTCCGTCTGTCCCTGTGGGATACCCTGGATTCCTCCGCGGTAAATTACCGAGAAATAGCATGCATAGTTAAAGATAAATGCAACCGAAGCTGCGAGAAATCTTCCGCTTTCACCGCCACCCCAAATTGGGTTTCCTAAGACCAGTCCCGGGAAATAATAAATGATCAGCATCTGAATCATAAGCGGTGTGCCTCGCACGATCCAGACAATGATATTCGTGATATAACTCAACGGTTTAAAATGTGACATTGATCCAAATGCAATAACCAGTCCCAATGGAATTGCACCGAGAAGGGTTGCAAAAAACAGCTTCAGCGTCTGTAAAAATCCCACATTCAGTGAGTGAATAACGATTGGAAATTGTTCCATAATAAGTTCCATTTTATTAAAGCTCCATCCTAAATTTATTTTTCGATCAATGCAGCCTGTACTTTATAAGTCTCAGCACATTTCTTCATTGATCCATCTTCCATACTCTTTTTAAAGTAATCGTTCAGAGCTGCTGCAAGATCAGATCCTTTACGGAATCCAACGCCATACTCCTCATTGTTCAGACTTATTGTGTAAGTAAGATCTGCATAACCTGTTCCTTCTCCGATCATAGCTGCTGCCATCAAAGCATCAATTGCAGCTGCATCTGAGTTTCCGGAAGCAACCTCCATCAGTGCATCTGCCTGTGATGAAACGGCTGTATACTGTGCACCGATTCTTTCAACCTGATCTTCCCCTGCACTTCCTGCTTCTACTGCAAAAGTTAAATCTTTCACACTTTCCTCATCCTGATACTTATCTGCTTTGTCAGCCGGTACAACTACAACCTGCGCGTTATTCATATAAGCATCTGTGCATTCCATAGAACTCTTCACTTCATCAATCAGTGTCATACCATTCCATACGCAGTCGATTGACTTTCCATCAAGCTCAAGCTCTTTATTATCCCAGTCAATCTCTACAAACTCAGCTTCAACACCTATACTCTCTGCAAATGCTTTCGCCATGTCTGCATCAAATCCGACCCACTCACCATTATCATCTTTATAATCCATTGGTTCAAAGTCAGTAACACCGACCACGAGTGTCCCTTTGTCTTTCACATATTCAAGATCACTCCCTGTTGATTCCGCTTTCTTATTCGCATTAGAAGAGTCTGAACCACATCCTGCTAACATAGAAACTGCAAGTCCTGCACATAATAACACACTTAATACTTTTCTTTTCATAATAATACCCTCCATCATTGAGTTTGGCTTTTATTCTCTACCAATGAGTCACTGTACTACGGTAAAGTTACCGTTGTATTCTACCATAGCATACAATATATGTCAAACCCCAAAACAGTAAACAATGCAGCTGCTCATAGATTCTGTGAACAGCTGCACAAAAAGTCTGTATTATGTATGATTTCTTCTATGTTTCCTCTTCCACTTCTCCAAAAGTACTTCATTTGGCTCAATCTGAAGATTCTGCTTCACTTCGTCCATTTCGCTTCTCATCTGTGCATTCACTTCCTGATATTCACTGTGCTTTGTAAGCAAAATGTGAAATTCTTCCAGCGACATATACTTATAAGACGCATACAGATATGGTTTTAGTAATTCCTTATCTTCGCAGATCTGGTAGGCTCTGTCATACATTTTGGCCGCTTCCTGATAAAGGAACAATCGTCCGTATGCAGCTCCAAGACATGCATAGATCTTTCCATAGAATTTTTCATCTACACTCTCATCTTTTTCCTGATTCAGGATTTCCTGATAAACGATGATTGCTTCTTCAATCTCACCGCTTTCAAGAAGATTATCGCCTTTATACTTCTTACGCTCTACATCCTTCTGATTTTTCAAATGTTCCAAAACATTCTGGATACGGATCATCTCAGATTCTTTATAGATCTTTGAAGCTTTCAAGATTGTAAGAACAAAGTTCTCGACAGATCCACGCATACGCATCAAATCTCGAAGCTGCTCTGCCAGTTCTTTCATCCCGATCTCTTCTTCCAACCAGGTGCAAAGCGGTTCATTCATGATCGTATAATCGATCAGATATAAATTATTACACAGATAGTAACACAATTCTTCTATCGTAAAGATCCTGCAATGGATCCTGGAAATCTCATAAGGATGTGCTGCGTGTCTGTCATGACAAAGAATTAAATTTCCCATCATTACCTCCTAAATGTATCACCTTTTCCTCACGGAAATCCGTCGGCAGGAAGAAATCTCCAAATCCGACATCACGTACTGTAATCTTGCAGGTTTTTTCATCCTGAAACATCGTTTCTATCTGAAGTCTTATAGAATACTCTGCTCTCTTCGGAAGTCTCTCCAAAGAGATTTTTTCGGTCTTAACCGTTCCCTGAACCAGTGACTCGATATGGAATTCTATATCATCACCCTCTTCAAGTATCACTTCCCACTGATTATTTGACTCATACCAGTGTGCACCCCAGGAAACAAGCGGATACCACATTTCCTGACCATCCACACGCATATTGACTGTAATCTGATCTGTCAGCTTAGTCTCCGATAGATAAACCGGATTCTCTATATGCATATACAATTTTCTGTATGCAGTATAGCAAGCTCCTTTGCTGTACAGATTATTTCCGATAAATGCTCTTCTTCCATTGCAAAGCACCCGCAATGACTTCGGATACCAGTTATTTTCGAACCCTTCTCCTGTCAGGAATACAGAAGAAACAATCCTCTTATCAAACACGCTCTGTATAAATTTACAGAACATCGCATCGGCTTCTTTTGCTTTATCCTCGTTCAAAACCGGATAAACAAGCGCCAGTTCTTTCATATGTGCATTTGCAACTTCATCAACCGTAACAAATGTAGTCTTTCCACCACCAAGTCCCGGCTTCAGTCTGCGCAGCATATATGCTTTGATCTCATTACGGTCACAGCAGAACAATGCTGCATCATACTGCCACAGTTCTTTCGGCTGATAGAAGAGATAATTACAAAAACTCTCTTTATAATCCTGAATAAAGATATGTCTTTTATCAATATTCATGCGAACTGCGATCCTTCGAAGCATCTGTGCCAGTTCTTCTGTAAGAACCGGTACACTGAACACAATTCCATCAATTTTAGGAAATGACTGTAAAGACATCTGGATAAACTGTGAAAGCAGCCATACTGCATCATATGTCTCATCACCAAATTCAATTTTCTCATTTGCAAGACTTCTCGAAAGCAGACGGGCAACGGTAAATCCTTCTTTCAGTGTTGCAAGACGTTTTGCCTCTTTTCCATATGCCCATGTGTCTCTTAGTTTTCCAATAATCAAAGGAATCTGAAAATTATCTGAGTCAACTTCCAGTGTCTGAGGTTCCATCTCTTTATCATTATAAAAACTGATCTGGCATGTCTTTTCATTTATCTCATATCCAATTATACTTCCCTGTCCCATGAAAAGATTTCCTCCTTAATACTGTATGAACATATGTGATGCAACCGCATCTTCCAGTGCATACTGCTTCATCTTCTTCTCTCGTTCTTCCGGATCTTCTTCCAGAATAATGTCATTGAGCCTTCCATATCTGCCCGGTTCACCTTTTTCAACCGTATGCTGGCAGATCTTTTTCTCACTTCTGTAAGAATTTCCGTCAATTGTTTCTTTAAAATAATAGATCAGTCGTTCATGCGAGAACAACACAAACTTCTTCACATACAAATTCTCATACATTGGTGTCAGAAGTTCTGTTGCATAATCAGAATCTCCGTTTCCACCTTTCTGCAACTGATAATACAACATAACACGGCTATCCTTCTGGCCCTTGTATTCTACCAGTGTCTTATCCCACAACTGGAATTCAATCAGCCACTCCTTATCATACTTAAGGAAAAATGGGAAATAAATCTGTTTGCCACAAAGTTCCTGCATAAACTTTTTCAGCGTCTTCTTAAGGCTTGTTTCATACTCTTGATCCGAATAATATTTCAAAACAGCAATCATACAAATATCGATTGTTGCCTCACCCTTCTCTGCTTCCCTGCAGATAATATCAATTATAGATTTCTCTATTTTACGTGCTTCTACAACATATTCTCTGGAGACATATGCCAGATAAGCCTGCTGGAGCCGGAAGTATGCACCTTCATCATAATAAGCTTCAAATACTTTTGTCTCCTGGAATAATTCCTCTGAAAAGAGCATCTGTGTAATGATCCGTTCTGCCAGTTTGTGTGTATGGACTTCATACTCTCTGGCAACTTTCCACAATTCCTTCATCTCCTGTGTTGCTCCACAGTAGAAGTTTGCCAAATACGTAAGAATCACTTTATCATACTGTTTTTTCTTAAATAAATCATAACAAACATAGGTCAGGAAATCATCATTCTCATAATTTGTCTCACGAATCATCTTGCTGCACAGTACCTGGATCTCATCCTCCGGGAAATTTTCCAGACCCTTTTCCTTTACGATTTCCAGTGTCAGCTCTTCCTCTTCTTCAAACGCTTTGCTTCGGTTCAGGCTATTTGCATATTTTCTGCAGATATCCATATATCTAAGTTCATAAAACAGACGTTTACTCTCATATGGGATAGAATCTGTATAATGTCTTCCATCTTTTGCTTCCCATACAATGCGATCCGTCTTTGCATACAGAAATACTCTGGCTCCATTCTCTGTATATGCTGCCTTCTGTGTAATTGTTCCATCAGCTGCGATTACATGAATAAATTTCATATTCGGAACCTTTGTTGTAATCCAATATGCGTGACACACATCATAAAGAGCGCGGATTCTGTCCTGACTCATGTCTGTCTCTACAAGGAATCGCTTATAAATAATCCGCAGATCTTCATCTATATTTCTCTTCTCCAACTGATTCCATGTGAATTCTTCCATCTCATCCCTGTAGTGCGCATAAATCTCACTTGTCTCATCTTCATAAGTAATCAGATTTGCATACAAAAATGCGCATTTCTTATAATCCAGAGAATTTCCATGCATAAAATACAAATATACCGAACGAGGAAGCGGCTTATGAAATTCTTCCGGTCTCGCAGCCGCCATATAATATTCGTAAAGCTGCGCGATCTTCAACTCTGCGTCTACCGCTTTCTCATACCAATGGAAATAGATGTGTTCTGTTCTGCTGCCTTTTATAAGCAATGTACAGATAGAAGTCAATATCATCGCTTCATCATACATCTCATAACACTTCACAAGTACATTATACAGATGTTTATCAAAATTCTTCATCTGACTTGCCAGGTTTGCTGTATATAATGCAAGTTCCTTCGTCATCAGTTTATATTTCACGCCAAAAAGCAGAACCTGTACTTCAAACTGTCCGAGTTTTTTAAGAGATGAGCTCTTCTCTTTAAAACAACGGAATGCCTGAAGATAGAACCATAAGCTGTGAGACTTATACTCCATAAACTGCTTCTCAAGCACATTCAGTCTTTCACTGTAGATTTTATATTCCGAATCAACCTCAATCAGCATACAAAGAATCCGCCAGCTGTCCGGATGCTTCATAAAAGAACGTGAAAGTTCTTCTGCGACCCTTCTCTGCCCAATCGAATCATTACTCAGCTTTGTCGTCAGATAAAGGTAATAGGAACTCAATTCAACATCCTTACCGATTGCAAAACGATTGTAGTTATAAGATTCTAAAAGCCATTTTGCCTCATCCATCCGATTACCCAAAATGCAGATATGTGCCTGGGCAAGAAGGTAAAATTCATTACGTTCATCTACCTCGCGAAGATGTGAAATTTTCTTAATAGAAGTCTCTGTCCAATCTTCCAGTGACATCTTGTCACCTTCATATTTCAGATAATCTTTCAGAATTACATTAAATTCCTTTTCATTTGCACGATGTTCCTCATCTCTGCAAATATCCTTTTCCACTACGACCTCATAACTCAATGTTTCATATGGAGTTTCCAGAATAATCCTTCCAAAGTTACTTCCTCTGTGAAGCTTGTCCATAGAAATACCATATTCCAGACGATAGGCATTACCTATAAATTCGTCTGTCGTCAGATGTCTGTGCTCAACAGAAAGGAAATCGCCTTCTGTTCTTACATCAATCTCCAGATATCCCCAGGTATTTTTCTTCACAGTAAAAGTCTCTTTTCTGTCTTCTACAAGAGAAATAAAAGCACGGCTTTCTTCTTCCAATGTAAGAAAAATCTTCTCTTTCTGCTTGCACCCTACCAGGAATTCTTCAAGGGCGTGCTGATCCAGTTCCCATTTACGCATATTATTATAAAGCGCCTTGATCCTCGTATCTTCATATTTGAGAATTTCAAAGAAATCTCTGGACCGGAATAACTTCACTGCCTCAGCTGCATCACGATATGTAAGCTTCTTAAAATCTTCCAGGCTCTGAACCTTTCCGTATCGAGTCATAACAAATGGTTTCTCAATAATTGCAGTAAATGCAATATCATACTCTCCACCATTACATACAATCGTAAATTTCCCATGTTCAACATGTCCCGGCACAAGTCCTCTTCCATCGTATGTATAATAAATATTTACCGGATTTCCATCAAAACCCTGCTCTGCGCACTGTACACGATAGGAAGAAGGATATACAAGTCCACGTATTGTCCCTTCCCCTTCATTCTGCAGAGAAAAGCTTCCCTCATATTTTTCTCCTTCTCCGACACGCATCGTAATGTGAGTCTCAGGAAAAATAATTTCCGGCTGCGGGATGTGAAAATCCCCCTTTGCAAAACGTTTGATCTTATTCTTCAAATCCGTCACCTACTCAAATTTTTAATCATCCATAAGTTTGCTTCTGGCAACTGCCAAAAACGCTACTATAAATTATATCATTAGTATACATGATCTTGCAATGGGGGATTGTATAAAGTTTTACATCCATTTTTTCATTAAAATTCCTTCTTTATTTTCCCTGAAAAATGGATACATTTTTACCGGCAGCTTCCCATCATTGGATACAAGTAAGTAAAACCGAGACAAATCAAACAGAACGTGCTATAATAAAATTCATCTGAATGTTATTTCTACAAAGGAGGACTTCATTATGAAATTAGTAATTACTATGAGTCGTCGTTTCGGTACCGGAGCCAGCATTATTGCTGAAGAGCTTTCGAAACGACTTGATATTCCGGTCTATGACAAGGCCTATATAGAAGAAAAGCTCTCTGATCACAAATATGAAAGTGAAGCTGAAGCAATCCGGAAACTGGCTGAAAACCCTTGCATTATTCTCGGACGATGCGCCTCAGATATTCTGAAAGACCGGATGAATGTATTAAACATCTATGTGAGTGCTGCCAAAGAGGACCGCATTCAGAGAATCATGAAAAAAGAAAATCTTGATCATGATGCCGCAAAAGAAAAGGTGGAGCATACGGATGAAGAGCGTGCTGCTTATTATTATGAACACACCGGCAAGACCTGGGGAGATGTGAATGATTATCACATGATTCTTGACACTTCCGAACTTGGTGTTGAAAACTGTGCTGATATCTTAATGCATTATTTCGAAAAACTGGAATACATTTAATTTTTCGTGAAAGCACGGACTTTGGCTCGTTGCTCGTGTAAATATAACAGGGACAAAAACTTGTTGGTCTTCACAAAGTTTTTGTCCCTGTTTTTTTAATTCTGGCTGTCTGAAGTATCTGATGTATCTGACGTTTTAATTGTTACACCCTGTTTTTCAAAACTGATCTTCTTCCATACTTTTTTCTCTTCTTTGATTTTTGTATCCTTTTTCCACTGCTCCAGAAGTGAATCATACTGTTCCTTTTTTCTCTCACTTACAATACTTTCTTTTTTACTGTCTGTTGCCTCTCTGTCCAAAAGACTTGTAAGCTTTGCAATATAAATTCCATTCTCTGTCTCTATAATATCTGTAACATCACCTTCATTTGTCAATGCATCTGCTGCTGCGATCAGATCCTTATCCGGGCTTGTACTTTCAGAATCAAATGTAGCTGTCTGGGCTGTAAGTCCTGCTGCTGATGCAACAGTCTCCATATCTTCTCCACCCTTTAACCGATCATCAAATGCCTGTGCGGTCGTCTTCAAGGCTTCTTTCTCATCATCTGATAATGTCTGGGATTCTCCCGAATCATCTGTTGTTGTATATGAGAATAAGAGATATTGCATACTCTTCTGTGCTGCATCTTCATCTGATACATTCTCATCCACACCAGCTTCCATTGCCGCTTCCATCTTATTCGAAATTGTCATCAGTTCGAGAACTTTAGCCACTTCCTCCTCATCTCCTGATACCACTTTCTTCACATCATCCGAATTATCTTCACCGAATTTTGCTGCTGCATCTTTAATCGCCTGCTGCTCTTCCTCTGTCAGTGCAACATCATAGTCAGATACATGCTGTGAAACAAGATACATATTCTCCAGATTCTCAAGAATACTCTTCTTTGTCTGCTCCTCATATGTCTGATCGCCTGATGCTTCCTTTGCCCACATCTCTTCTGCTGTTGTTCCCATCATACTCGCATAGTAGGTTTCATACTGAGCCTGCTGCAATCTTGCGTAAAAATTCGCGACTCCAAGTGTAATCTTCTCATCACCGACTGTTGCAACTGTCTCATCTGTATTTATTGTTCCGCATCCTGTCAAAGATGTTGCTGTCAATGTGCCTGCCACTGCAAGCACTGCCAGCCTTTTTGCCAAACGTACCATCTGGTAAATCCTCCTCTTTTTACGTATTTACTTACGCAGCCATACTACCGCTCATTATATCGTGTTTTTTGTTCTATCACAACCCCAAACACAGAATCTCCTCAACTTCCCTAATCTAATCGAAGTTCGCGAATACTCTCTATAATTTCTCTTAGCATCTGCAGAACATTTTCCCCTTTCTCTTTTCCACTTCTCCCTTTCTTTTGATAAAGGAAATACGGGACTGCTTCTGCTTTGAAAATCATATTATTTCCATATTTCTTTAAAAGTGCCGGAATTTTTGCCGGATCCAGATTTGCTTTTTCATATAAGATAAATTTGTAGTCTTTTCCCTTTTGTTCTATCGCTGTAATATATGCAGAATGCGCAAGACTCTTAAGTGCTGCAATATGAAGAAGCTGCTGTACTTTTTTCGGAAGATCTCCAAAACGATCAATCAGTTCTTCTGTCATATCATCCATCTCTTCTTCTGTTTCAATTGTGGCAATTCTCTTATAAATATCCAATTTTTGATACTCGTTTTTAATGTAAGATTCCGGAATAAATGCATCTATATCAAGATCAATCGTTGTAGCGTAGTCTGCTTCTTCTTTTTTACCTTTCAACTGACTGACAGCCTCATTAAGCATCTTGCAGTACAAGTCATATCCAACTGCTGCCATATGACCACTTTGCGACTCTCCTAAAAGATTTCCCGCACCTCGGATCTCAAGATCACGCATTGCGATCTTGAATCCCGATCCAAGATCTGTAAATTCACGAATTGCAGCCAGCCTCTTCTCTGCAACTTCTTTAAGCATCTTATCCCTCTGATACAGCAGAAATGCATATGCCATTCGATTGGATCTCCCAACTCTTCCTCGCAACTGATATAACTGTGACAGTCCAAATCTATCTGCATCTTGTATAATCATCGTATTAGCATTCGCAATGTCCAGTCCTGTTTCAATAATTGTTGTCGATACAAGCACATCAATATCACCATTGATAAAATCATACATAATATCTTCCAACTGATGTTCATTCATCTGTCCATGTGCGTAAGATACCCTTGCATCCGGCACCAGTTTCTGCACACGAAGTGCCACATCTGCAATATTTTCCACTCTGTTATACACATAATAGACCTGTCCACCTCTGGCGAGTTCACGCTCAATAGCTTCACGTACCATCTCATCATTGTATTCCATTACATACGTCTGTATTGGCATACGATCCATCGGTGCTTCCTCAAGCACACTCATATCGCGAATTCCGATCAAACTCATATGAAGTGTTCTTGGGATTGGCGTTGCTGTCAGCGTCAGCACGTCTATATTTTCTCTTAATTTTTTAATTTTTTCCTTATGCGTCACACCAAAACGTTGTTCTTCATCTATGATCAGAAGTCCTAAATCTTTATATCCAACATCCTTTGAAAGCACTCTGTGTGTTCCGATCACGATATCAACCAGACCTTTTTTCAAATCCTCTACTGTTTTTTTCTGCTGCGCCTGCGTCCGAAAACGGCTCATCAAGTCAACACGCACCGGAAAATCTTTAAACCTTTGTATAAATGTATTATAGTGTTGCTGCGCAAGAATCGTTGTAGGTACAAGATAAACAACCTGTTTTCCTTCCTGCACTGCCTTAAAAGCTGCTCTTATCGCAATTTCAGTCTTACCATACCCTACATCTCCGCAGATCAGACGATCCATAATCTTCGTACTTTCCATATCTTTCTTTGTATCTTCAATTGCACGAAGCTGATCCTCTGTCTCTTCAAATGGAAACATCTCCTCAAACTCTCTCTGCCAGACCGTATCCGGTCCATAAACATAACCTTCTGTCTGCTGGCGCGTTGCGTAGAGTTTTACAAGATCTTTTGCGATTAACTGAACCGCTTTTTTTACCTGTCCTTTTGTTTTTTTCCACTGAGGTGTACCAAGCTTATTCAATTTTGGTGGCTTTGCATCTGCTCCTGCGTATTTCTGGATCAGATCCATCTGTGTTGCCGGTATATATAGAATTCCTCCGTCCGCATAGGAAATTTTCATATAATCCCGAGTAACAGTATCTACTTCGACTTTCTCAATCCCCTGATAAATTCCAAGTCCGTGATTCTCATGTACCACATAGTCTCCCGGTTTAAGTTCGGCAAATTCCTGGATTTTTTTTCCTTCATAAGTTTTTCTTTTCTTTTTTTTCTTTTTCTTACCAAAAATATCAGATTCCGAGATGACCGTAAACTTTAACATTGGATACTCGTATCCCTCTGAAATATAACCACAGGTTACCATAATCTCTCCCGGATTCACCTGCCGTTCCATCTCTTCACTGTAAAAACTGCTCAGATCATAATCTCTCAGATCTTCTGCAAGACGTTTTGCTCTTGTTCTTGAGCCCGAAACAAGAATCACGCGATACCCTGTTCTTTTCAGTTTCTTCAGATCTCGTGTCAGGAGCTCAAAGCTGCTATTATACGGATTGACAGTTTTAACCTGCAGACTGTAGACAGACCTTACTTTAAACATTCCACATTTTGATTCCAACATGGTAAATGCAATTCCATAATACTTGTTCATCTTTCCAATCGTATGATCTGTCTGTTCTACCTGAATCGGAATCTCATCTGCCTCGATACCTGCTTCTTCTCTGCTCTCCAAGCTGTGAAAGTACTCTTTTTCTACGATTTCTGCAGATTCTTGAAGACGTACCGGTTCATCCAAAAACAAGATTGTCTCCTTTACCGGAAAATATGCCAAAAAGCTTTCCGTTTCCATCTGCTTCCAGTTCTCAGTTGCCGGATAGATTTCTATTTCCTGTAAATTCTCTGTCGACCTCTGACTTTCCACATCAAAACTTCTAATAGAATCAACTTCATCTCCCCATAATTCAATTCGAACCGGATTCTCCTCTGTCAGTGGAAATACATCCAGAATCCCACCTCTGACTGCAAATTGTCCCGGACTTTCAACCTGGTTTTCCCTTTCATATCCTAATATCGAAAGGTTTTCCTGTAATTTCTGAAAATCCAGCGCCTCTTCTGCATGAATCTTAATCCTGTTCCCATACAGTTCTTCTTTCGATGGAAGCCCATCCAGAAATGCGTCCATTGTTGTAACTACAGTAATTGCTTCCCGTCCTTTCTTCTCTACAATCGCACGCAATACTTCCATACGTTTCCCTGTCAAAAATGCGCCCTTAATATCTGCATGATAAAACAAAAGATCTCTTGCCGGATAAAACCATACATTTTCCTCCAGTACACGCCATTCTTCATAAGCCTGTTTTGCTTTTTCTTCACTGGAAAAAACGATGACTCTGTACTCAAAGCCATCGCTCAGTGCTTTCGCGAGATGTATCTTCTGTGAATTCACACATCCTGCGATTTGCAGGAAACCCGTTTTCTTTCTTCTCGAACTGACAATCTCCTGATAATCAGCCAGTTCTTTTAATGGTTCTAAAAAAGCCTGCATCTCTACTCGTCCTTCTTTTTACGATTATATTCGTTCATCGCTTCGCTCATCTGGTCACTCACGATCAGTTCCACCGCTTTTACCGCATTATCATAACCTTCGCTCATCAGTTCCTGTTCCGTTTTAGAAAAATGTCCTAAAACATAATCTGCAAGATCATACTTCGGTGGTTTTTCTCCAACTCCTACTTTTATTCTAGGAAAAACCTGTCCGCCAAGATGTGCAATAATATTTTTTATTCCATTATGCCCACCTGCACTGCCTTTTGCACGAATTCTTAATTGTCCTACCCCAAGACTGATATCATCATAAATCACGATCAGTTCCTTCTCAGGATCCACTTTATAATAGTCAATCACACTTCGGATACTCTCGCCACTAAGGTTCATATAAGTCTGCGGTTTTACCAAAATCACCTTCTGTCCTGCAATCATACCCTTTCCAATCAAAGCTCGATGCTTCTCCATAGTTACATCTATATTATATCTCTCAGAAAGTCGATCTATAACATCAAATCCGACATTGTGTCTTGTTCCTTCGTATTCTTTCGTCGGATTACCTAATCCTGCTATAATATACATCTTCTTCTTCCTTTCCTAAATGCGTTCTCCATCCTCTTCTTCCCACTGTAAGCAACACGGGCTTGTTGTCATATAACTTCCTCTTGCAAACAGCAATCTTTATTTTACCGCATGTGTGAATATTTGTCATGCATATTTGCTCTGTAAATTCATAAATTGTATAAAAAGGGGGATACTCATGAAATCAAAAACTAAAATCATTGTCCTTCATATGAAAGAGATCATCTATACTATTATTTTTGCTGCTCTTGGCATTCTTTTGATTCTTCTTCTGATTCTTATGTTCCATCCAAAAGAACCGTCTCCTGAATCTGATCCTCAATGTTGCATTGCTGAAACTAACATTTCTTCATAAGCACTCAAAAATGCTGCTTGCCGGGTTTATACAGCAAAAAAGCCACAGTCCATCCTTTCTGTGGCTTTTCAATTGCTTTTTCACAATCACTACTATTTTAATTCTGCTTATCCTTCTACAATTAGATAAGTACCATCCGGCAGTGCAAATACTTCAGAAGCCTCTTCTAATTCTTCCTCTGACATCCCGTCTACATCCATGCCATTCTCTTCAAAGTATTCTCTTACTTCAGCCAGAGATTCTACAACAACTGCCATACAGTCCTCCAGAAAAGCTTCTGCTGCCTCAAGGGTCTCTGCTACCGGTTCATCAAAAAGCTGCTCCTGCTTCTCCAAAAAAGTCTTCAGACACTCTTCATTGTACTCTCCCATTACTTCTCCTCCTGTTTCTTAACAATCTTTCGTATCTCTTCCGCTGAATCAACAATACATTCAGCTCCGTCCTCTAAAAGAGCTTCTCTTCCACGGAATCCCCAGGACACAAGAATTGTCTGCATCCTTGCCGTGTGCCCTGTTGCAAGATCCACTTCTGAATCTCCGATGTATGCTGCTTCTTCCGGCAAAACCCCAAATGAACTGGCAATCGTCAACGCGGCCGTCGGATCCGGTTTCTTAGGAACTCCATCCTTCTGTCCCTGTACATGGTCAAAAAGTTCTTTCCCAAATACTTCTTCAACCACATGGACAGCCTGCCTGTCTGGCTTGTTTGATAAAACTGCAAGTTTGATACCACTCTCTTTCAACTGCTGCAACATCTGTGGAATTCCTTCGTATGGAGCAACCTTATACATACAATTTGCATCAAATATCCTGGCATACGCTTCCACCGCCTCTTCAAGATGACACAGTTGTGTATCCCCGCCTGCCTTTAATGTCCGTTCAAGCAGAACCTTCGCCCCATCTCCAACGAACTGCCGGCACTGTTCCTTTGTGATCTGTGGCATTCCAATCTCTTTCATCGTCTCATTGACTGAATATTCCAGTGAATCCAATGTGTTTGTCAACGTTCCATCCAGATCAAAAATACAAGCCTTTATCATAGCTGCCTCCATACTTTATCATTGGTTACATTACACCATAACCATATCTGCTCTTTTCTGTTACTTTCCGTAACATTTTCTTCCCACTTATCATAGTATGAAGTCATAAAAATTTCAATACTTTCTCTCTATTTTCCAAGAAGATATTGTCTCATTGTTTTTAAAGCATTTTTCTCTAAACGGCTCACCTGTGCCTGCGAAATTCCAATCTGTTCCGAAACTTCCATCTGCGTCTTTCCTTCAAAAAATCGTAAGCGGATCAGCCGTCTCTCTCTTTCATTCAGCCGTTCCATCGCAGCCTCTAAAGACAACTCTTCCACCCAGTTTTCTTCTCTGTTCTTCTTATCACTGACCTGATCCATCACATACAGTGCATCGCCACCATCATTATACACCGGTTCCTGAAGACTCATTGGTGTCTGTACTGCATCCAGTGCATAAACTACTTCTTCTTTTGAAAGTCCAATCTCTTCTGCGATTTCCTGAATGCTGGGTTCTTTCATATTTTTTCGGATATAACCTTCTCTTGTATAAATTACTTTATAAGCTATATCACGCAATGAGCGGCTCACGCGAAGGGAACTGTTATCTCGCAGATACCGACGGATTTCTCCTATGATCATAGGAACCGCGTAAGTAGAAAACTTCACCTGGCGATCTGGATCAAAGTTATCTACGGCCTTTACAAGCCCCACACATCCAATCTGAAACAAATCATCTGCATTTTCATTACTGCTGTCAAACCGTTTCATCACACTAAGCACCAGCCGAAGATTTCCTTTGATGTATTCTTCCCGCGCCAACTTGTCCCCCTGACGAATCCTGCGAAAAAGCTCCTCCTTCTCCTTTTCCCTGAGAAGTGGGAGCTTTGATGTATTCACTCCACACAGTTCTACCTTATTCACAACCATTGTAAGAAACCTCCTAAGTTTTTTTCTACTTAGAATCATTCTCACTCTTTGAATAAGATATTCCATGAAGTACTGAATTTTATAAAGTTTTAGTCCTTGACAATCAAATATCCCATTTATCTGACAAATTATTAATCTGCGACTCGAATTTTGCTTTGTCTTTATTCGCGAGACCTTCGTTCTTGTAAATAACATCAAGTAAACGCTTTCCTGCTGCAACAAGACGTTCAAACGCCGCATCCGCTTTACGCTGTGCCGGTTTTTTCGCCTTCACCGGAATCTTTACACCTTCACTTAAGATCTCATTTGTCAAGAGGTCTGCTTCACTACACGGAAACGGTGCATAAGCCTGATATCCAAACTTTTCTTCCACCGTCTTTGCAAACTCTTCTGTTACAGTATCTTCACCATGCACAACAAAGACGCGTTGTGGCGCCTCTTTAAACGCTCCCAGCCATTTTAAGAGCCCATTCATATCCGCATGACCACTAATTCCATGAAGGCTCTCAATTCTTGCCTTAACTTCAATCGGCTCACCGAACAGCTTCACGTTCTTTTCGCCCTCGATCAGTCTGCGTCCTAAAGTGCCCATTGCCTGATACCCAACAAAAAGAATCGTACACTCTTCTCTCCACAAATTATGCTTCAGATGGTGACGGATACGACCAGCATCGCACATTCCGGAAGCTGAGATGATCACCTTTGGTTTCTCGATAAAATTGATCATCTTAGAATCATCACTTGTTGTTGCAGTCTTAAGTCCATCAAATATAAGTGGATTAATCCCTGCATTAACAAGTGCAAGTGCATCCTCATCAAAACACTCTCTCATATTTTTTGTAAATATCTTCGTTGCCTCAATTGCAAGCGGACTGTCCAGATATACTTCGAAATTCTGATATTCTTTTAATAATTCCTTTTCTTTGATCTCACGTATAAAATAGAGGAGTTCCTGAGTTCTGCCCACAGCAAAGGAAGGAATAACAACATTTCCCCCTTTATCAAATGTCTCTTTCAGGATTCTTGTAAAATCTCCCAGATAATCCGGTTTTTCCTGCGTATGCAGCCGGTTGCCATACGTAGACTCCATCACAATATAGTCCGCACTCTCTGTATAAGCCGGGTCTTTAATAATCGGCTGATCCAGATTTCCAATATCTCCGGAAAATACAATCTTCTTTGTCACTCCGTCTTCTGTTGCCCAGACTTCAATACTTGCTGATCCAAGCAGATGTCCTACATCTGTAAACCGGATCTGGATCCCCTCACAGATTGTAATGCGCTCCCCATACTGACAAGGCACAAGCAATTCAATCGCATTAAGTGCATCCTGCATCTCATAAACCGGTTCATACTCCGGCTTTCCTGCTCTCCTGCCTTTTCGATTTCTCCACTCTGCCTCAAATTCCTGAATATGCGCACTGTCACGAAGCATGATATTACACAAATCCGCTGTCGCATAGGTAGTGAAAATCTGCCCTTTAAACCCATCCTTTGCAAGCTTTGGCAACATTCCGGAATGATCAATATGTGCATGTGTGAGGAATACATAATCTACGTCTGTTGCGCTGATCGGAAGTCCCGGATTCTCATACAGATCCGGGCCCTGTTCCATACCGCAGTCAACCAAAATATTCTTTCCTGCTACTTGCAGAAAATGACAGCTTCCCGTAACCTCATGGGCTGCACCTACAAATGTTAATTTCATACATCCTCAACCCTTTCTGTCCTGTATCTTTTCTTTTTAATCTTCAGATACTTTTTCTTTTATTTTAACACCATACGGGAAATTGTACATCTTTCTTTTTATTAAATTTTTGTAACTGTTATTCATACCGGACCATTTCCATCCGAAGTCTGTGCATAATTTTCTTTTCCAGTCTTGATATATAAGACTGAGAGATTCCAAGTTGATCCGCAACCTCCTTCTGCGTCATTTCTTTTCCCTCCGGATGATCCAGTCCAAACCTCATACGAACGATTAATTTCTCTCTTCCTGACAATTTATTCAAGGCACGAAACAGAATCTTTCTTTCTGCCTCATCCTCCAGATCCCGATAAATTGTGTCCTCTTCTGTCCCAAGAATATCAGATAGAAGCAGTTCATTTCCATCCCAATCTACATTTAAAGGTTCGTCAATGGAAACTTCCATCTTCGTCTTACTGTTTCGTCTCAAATACATCAAAATCTCATTCTCAATACAACGTGAAGCATATGTTGCCAGTTTAATTTTCTTTGATGGATTAAATGTATTGATTGCTTTGATCAGGCCGATGGTACCAATAGAAATCAAATCTTCTACACCTACTCCTGTATTATCAAACTTCTTTGCTATATAAACAACCAGGCGCAAATTATGTTCAATCAGTATCTTTCTCGCCTTTTCATCTCGATCTGTTCCAAGCCACCTTACCACCTCACGTTCTTTTTCATTTTCCAATGGTGGAGGAAGAACCTCACTGCCTCCTATGTAATGAATCTCCTGTTGGCCACCAAATAAAACCGTCCTGACATTTGGTACAATCCTTAATTTAAATTTCTCCGGCACAGCCACTTTAACCATCATATAAATTCCTCCTGGTTTCTTTCTTACATCTTCTGTTGCAGCACAGTTTTTTATTCACAGCATCTGCACCTTACAGTTCAATATCAATTGATAATCTTCCTCCCCACTGATCGGTGATTCGCTCACACCGATCAACGGAGATTCTATCCATTCTTTTTCATTTATTTCCACACACATTTTCCTAATCCGGAAAATTTTCATAATGCCACTACCATGAACACTTCGATATGGAATATACCTGAATTCCATTGCTTCTTTCATTACCTGATGATAAAAATTACAATCCAGTACATGCACCCCTTCACCACTGAGTGGATCTGTCAGGCAGTTTCCCGTATCCCTCAATGCATGAACCTTATAACTATCTGCTTCTGTAAATAAAATCACTTCACAGCACCGTTCCTGCTCTATCTTAAGAACTTTCAAGAACTTCCAGGCCATCAGAATCCCCTGTGAGCTAAGCACCGCAATCCCATAAAACAGACTGATATAATGCAGATAAGGACGAAACATCATCAACGTGCCCCCCAGGAACATTCCAAAAAGGTAAAGCAATCCCATTCCTTTGAGTATCTGGAGCATACATTGTTTCCTATTTTTTAACCAAAGCATACAAAATGGAATCACCAGATAAAAGGCTATGTTTTTCATCCAGGCGGGAACAGATACAACCACCATCAGACATGTCAACACACTTCCAAGGAATGCTCCGGATAAAACTCCTTTAAAACTATATTTTCCACCCGTAATCCGTTCTGTCACGAAAAGTAACAGGCTATCCATCATGAAATTTTCCAGAAAAAAAAGATCTATGTACAACTCATAGTGCATCTTCCACCTTCCTTTTCATTTCGAGTCATCCTCGATATCATATAGAATTATAAAATTTGCTCTTTGGAAATTTTGTCAGATACTGACAGTAAAACAGAAAGAAAATAGAAGAATTTCTGACATCCTTCGACATAAAAAAAACGGCCTGATACTTCAGACCGTTTCATCATTTTTCAATTCAATTATTTCTTAAAGAAATCCGGAATCTTAATAGACTGCTCTCTTACTCCACCAGTTGTTGATCTTGGCTGCAGTGTTGGCATTGTTCCACCCTGCGGTCTTACTGTTGATGTCTGAGCTGTTCTTTGTGCTGTATAGTCATAAGATGGTCTTGCATGACTTTCTACACCATTCGGAAGAATAGAACTTGTCTTCTGCTGTCCTTCCAGTCTTGCTTTCAGCTTGGATGCACTTCCGCCTACATTATGTAAGCCTGTAGCAATAACTGTGATTGTACATTCATCAGACTTTGTATCATCATACATAGCACCGAAGATGATACTTGCACTTTCTCCTGCAAGCTCCTGTACATAATCAGCTGCATCAGAAGCATCCATAAGTGTAATGTCTCCAGATACATTAACGATAACATTAGATGCACCTGTGATTGTTGTCTCAAGCAGTGGACTGGCAACAGCCTGCTTAACTGCTTCGAGTGCCTTGTCATCTCCGCGTCCTGCACCGATACCGATGTGTGCAATACCTTTATCCTTCATAACTGTCTGGATATCAGCAAAGTCAAGGTTGATCAGAGATGGTACATTGATCAGGTCTGTGATACCCTGAATACCCTGCTGAAGAACCTCGTCAGCCTTTTTCAAAGCTTCTGGCATAGTAGTACGTCTGTCTACAACTTCAAGCAGTTTGTCATTCGGGATAACGATGATTGTATCAACGTTTTCCTTTAATTTATCAATACCATTGATTGCATTCTGCATTCTTGTCTTGGATTCGAAACGGAAAGGCTTTGTGACAACTCCTACTGTCAGAGCGCCCTGCTCTTTCGCAATTCTTGCGATAACCGGAGCAGCACCTGTTCCAGTTCCGCCTCCCATACCGCAGGTAACAAATACCATATCTGCACCTTTTAATGCAGCCTGGATCTCCTCAGCGCTTTCTTCTGCTGCCTTCTCTCCCATCTCAGGCTGTGCACCAGCACCAAGTCCTTTTGTCAGTTTTTCACCGATCTGCATAAGTGTCGGTGCTTTACACAGCTGTAATGCCTGTTTATCTGTATTCACAGCTATGAATTCTACGCCTGCAATCTGTTCGTCGATCATTCGGTTCACGGCATTGTTACCGCCTCCGCCGACTCCGACAACAATAATTCTTGCAGCCGCTTCAGATTCGTTGGTTTTAATTTCTAACAAGAGTAGTTCCTCCTTTGTCGTCTTATTAATTCTTATATACATCCCTTATTTTAATTGAACGATACAATTCAATAAGTATATAATAAAGTCTTTTCCGTAAATAATCAATAGATTTTTTCTTATTTTTGGTTTTTTTCCAACAATTCAGCTTCAAGACTGCGGTGTAAAGTTAATTGATGCTGAATCTGCTTCATAATTCTCAAGATGAAGTACCCCCGCCTGATCCGGATACTGTTCCTTCAGCTTCTCAAGAATCGGTTTGATCTGTGCAATTCTGATCTCATATTCTTTATTCCCAATTAAAACTTCTACTGATCCAAAATATAATACCACACTCTGTTCATTAGCATATACCAGTTTATCCGGTGTAAGTGAATATTTCACCAGATACTTTGAAGCCTCTGCGATCAAAGTGAATGCACTGTCATCTTCCACCGGAATCTTTTTTCCGATCTCTACTTTCGATGCATCGAAAGAAAGTCCTTCCACATAAGGTACTCCTGTAAAAGTTTTCTTGCTTTCAAAAAGTGCTGTCCCCTTCCGGTCAAAATATAAATTTGTATCATTGAAAGAAACATAACCGGATTTTCCTTTCTCTTTCACATGCGCAACAAGCGTCCATGGATTTTCAAATGTCAATTTCATTTCTTCCACAACTGACGGAACTTCTGCATCTGTATAATTATATTTCCAGAATAAATACACCGTATTCATGGAGAGTTTATCTTTCTCGAGCCAGCTGATGATTGAATTCTCTCCGTAATATTCATTTCCCTTCACCTTTATACTGCGTGTCTGAAAGAGTAGAACAAACACTACAATCAACAGTAATACTACAATAAAGCGGAACATCCCTCTCTTCTTTTTCTTCTTTTTTTTCATTGATCAGATTCCTTCCTCTGTTCATGTTTTCCATACCCGGACTCCATCTGTATGAAATACAGGCAACTCTATTGTACCAAACGTGATATGCTAAGGACAAGCCCCATTTCCAAAAGCAGAAAAACAACTGACGTTCCACCATAACTGATAAACGGAAGTGTAATTCCTGTATTCGGTATAGAATTTGTGACGACAGCAATATTCAATATTACCTGAATCATCATATGTGCCATGGCTCCCACTGCAATCAACGCACCAAAAAGATCCGGTGCGTGTGTTGCAATCACAAAAAATCTCCAGATTAAAATCAGAAACAGTACAATGATAGTCCCCGCACCAACAAGCCCTAATTCTTCACAGACAATAGAAAAAATCATATCATTCTGTGCTTCCGGCAGGAATCCCAGTTTTTGTACACTGTTTCCCAGCCCCCGGCCAAACAGTCCTCCACTTCCAATTGCATAAAGTCCTTGCAATGTCTGATATCCTTTTTCATACTTCTCCGGATTTCGCCAGATTGCAAGTCGCTCCAGCCGATAGCTTTCCAAGGCGAGAAAAATTCCCATAAATCCAACTCCTGATACGGCCATCCATATAAACTGTGCATATCTTGGACTTGCAACAAAAATCAATGTAACTGCGATTCCGAGGATAATGATTGCTGTACTCAGATTACTTGCTCCTACCAGACCGACAACCGGAAGGATTGAAAGCATCATTCCGGACATTATCCGAAGTTTTGATATTTTTTTCACATTTCGGTTGATCAGCCAGGCCAGAAACAAGATCACTGCTACTTTAGCAAATTCTGAAGGCTGAAAAGAAAACGGACCCAAAGACAACCATCTTTTGGATCCGTTATATTCTTTTCCGAATGCCATGACAGCAATGGATAAACCGATTGCAGCCAGATATGCTGGCACAGCAAGTGGAATCCATCTGTGATAATCAATTCTCGCGATCCATAGCATTCCTGCCATTCCAAGAACTGTAGCCAGTCCCTGCTTTTTCAGATAATAATAAGAATCATGAAACTTCACCCTGCCGTTATATGCACTTGTACTGGTCAGAAGGATCAGACCAACCAGTACGAGAATCAGCACCGTCACAAGCAGTGTATCATCATACGTGTGCTTCTTTGCAGGACGCTTCAATACAGTTCACCCTTTACAGATTATTTACAAGCTCTTTAAACTTATCTCCACGTTCTTCATAATTCTTAAACATTCCCCAACTTGCACATGCAGGAGAAAGGAGTACTGCATCTCCCGGTTTTGCATTCTCTACACATTTTGCAAATGCTTCCTCAAATGTATCCGCCATCTCAATATCTTCAAATCCATGTGCTCTGGCTGTCTCTGCGATCTTGTCACGTGTCGCACCAAGAAGTACTAATTTTTTTACTTTTCCATCAAAGGAATCGATCCATTCATCATAAGCAGAATCCTTATCATAACCTCCACCAATCAGAACTGTCGGACGATTCATCGCCTGAATCCCCTTAATTGCTGCATCTGGGTTTGTTCCCTTGGAATCATTGTAATATACAACTCCATTCTTTTCTGCCACATATTCAATACGATGTTCGACTCCCTGGAACTCTTTCAGCGTTCTTCGGATCACATCTACCGGAACCCCATATGCTGCTGCCATTCCGGCTGCTGCCATCGCATTCTCATGATTGTGAGTTCCAAGAATATTCAATTCATCTACATGGCATACCGGTGTCTTCTCTCCGTTCATTGCAAGAACGATCTGACCGTTTTCCAGATAGATTCCTTCTTCTAATATACGCTGACTGCTGAAATATAGAACCTTTGACTTTACATTTTCTCCAAATACCCTTGTTACATCATCTTCGTAATTCAGAACACAAGTATCTTTCTCTGTCTGATTCTTCGCAATATTTTCCTTTGCCTCTATGTATGCTTCCATCGTATGATGGCGATTCAGATGATCCGGAGTAATATTCAGGATCGCGCTGACTCTCGGACGGAATGTCTGAATTGTTTCTAGCTGAAAGCTGCTCATCTCAGCAACAATTACAGAATCCTCTCTTGTCTGGAGTGCAATACTCGTATATGGATTACCGATATTTCCTACCACAAAGCTGCTCTGCGCATAGTTTTTCATAATTTCTCCAAGCAGAGAAGTGGTCGTTGTCTTTCCGTTCGTTCCAGTAATTGCAAGAACATCACCTTTTCCAAAGACATACGCAAGCTCAATCTCGCCCCAGATTGGAAGTCCTTTCTCACGCATCTCATTCACGATTGGAAGATCTGTCGGAACACCCGGACTCATTACAACAAGAGAAAGTTTATCAAGAAGTTCTTCTTTCATTTCTCCCTCAAGTGTTCCAAGGACGATTTCCAGTGACTCACTGTCCCCGCCTTCAATCTTTGCACGTATCTCTTCCGGATTCAGCTTATCGTTACCATCATACAATACGACCTTTGCTTCTTCTTTCAAAAGGAGCTCACACGCTGCCTCTCCACTGATTCCAGAGCCAAACACTAATACATTTTTATCTTTTACAACCATTCTTTTATACCCCCATAAGAGCGATCAGGCAAAGAATTGCCGTCACAATAGAAAATACTGCCACTACCCGTGTCTCTGACCATCCGCAAAGCTCGAAATGATGATGGATCGGTGCCATCTTAAAGAGACGCTTTCCTCCTGTCTTTTTGAAATATGTTACCTGCAGAATAACTGAAATAACTTCTACAAGATAAATAAATCCGACAATAATGATATACAGCGGCATCTGCATCATATATGCTGTTCCTGCAACAAAACCACCCAGTGCAAGAGAACCTGTATCTCCCATGAACACACTGGCCGGATACACATTAAAAAGAAGGAATCCCATCAATGCACCGACAACTGCGCAAGTGATCGGCTCAATCCCACTTTTCGTTCCAATTGCTACAACCGTGAAAAATGTTGCCACCAGAACAGTTACGCTTGATGCAAGACCATCCAGTCCGTCCGTAAAGTTTGTTCCATTAACTGTACCGATTACTGCAAAGAAAAGAACCGGAATCGCAAGCCATCCAAGATTCAATTCATAACCGCCGGAGAATGGAACGATCATTGTAAGCGGAATCTTCGCTACTTTTACGATGTAAAACGCAAAAATTGCTGTTACTACAATCTGGAGTGTCATCTTCTGCATTGGAAAAAGTCCGTCTGAACGTTTCATGACAACTTTAAGATAATCATCCAGAAATCCAATCAGTCCGAATCCTACTGTAAGGAAAAGTACCGGGATGATCTTTGGATAGTCTTTCACATAAAACAGGGACGTAATCACGACAGCTGCCAGAATGATAATACCTCCCATTGTCGGTGTTCCTGCCTTCTTCAAATGAGACTGTACACCCTCCACACGCTCCGTCTGGCCCATCTTTAACCTTCTCAGGAAAGGAATGACCACCGGTCCAAGCACAAGGCTTATAACAAATGCAATCAATACCGGAATCACTACATGACTGTTCATATATACACCTCTTCATTTCTTTTGTTTTACACAGAGAATCCTTCTTATGTACTTTTCTGTCATCAGATGATGTGAGTGTCAAAAATAAATTTTGCCACTCACTGATGTAACCGGATTGCTCCATTGCTATGCAATTCCCGCAATCCTCGAACATCATCAGATTCTCAAAATGCACTTTACAGTATACTCCATTGGTCAGTTTTTTTCAATCCCGAGATACGGAAGCACATTGTCATAGATGCTGCGCAAAACCGGAGCTGCAATCGTTCCTCCGTAATAAATCCCCTGTGGGTTACGAATCACTACAATTCCAAGAACTTGCGGATCTTCCGCCGGTGCAAACCCTATAAATGATGAAATATACTTGTTTGCGCTTCTTGGAAGAGTCTGTGATGTTGCAGTCTTGCCTCCGATCGAATATCCTTCAATGTATCCATTTTTACCAGATCCTTCTTCTACCACACTCTTCAGAAGTATTCTCATCGTCTCCGATGTTTTTTCAGATACAATCCCATTCTTCTTTTTGTATTTTAGCTTTCGTATCTCTGTTCCGTCTTTTTCAAGAACTGCCACTCCAAAATGCGGTGTCACCCGGTATCCCCCATTAACCAGCGAACTTACTGTTGTTGCCATTTGAACCGGTGTTACCTGGAACGACTGTCCAAATGAAATCGTTGCCAATTCCACAAGACCAATATCTTCTACGTTATGCATAATTGTTCCCGCTTCACCCGGAAGATCGATATTCGTCAGACTAAGTAATCCAAACTGTTTAAAATAAGCATAAAATTTCTCTGCTCCAAGCCGAAGACCAATATCAATAAATACCGGATTACAGGAATTCTGTATCCCCTGGATAAACGTTTCCTGTCCATGTCCACCAACCTTATGACACCGGATTTTTCTGTCTTCTACAATCCGATATCCCGGACAGGAAAATGTATCCGACAAAGAAACGGCACCTTCTTCAAGACATGCTGATGCTGTAATGATTTTAAACGTTGATCCCGGCTCATATGTATCATTAATACAGGGATTTCGCCACATCTGATTTAACATCTCCTGAGCCTGTTCATCCGTCTGTTCTGTATTTTCATCCACATCAATCAATTCAAAAGGGGTATTCAGATTAAATTCCGGTGTATTTACCATTGCAAATATCTCTCCATCCTGCGGATTCATAAGCAATACAGATACACTATCCGCCTGTTTTTCCTCCTGAACCTTTTTTGCTGCCTGTTCACAGTACTTCTGAATATTATGATCCAGACTGATCTGAAGCGTGTTCCCGGCCACAGGTTCAATCCTGTCTTCTGCTACTTTCTCAAGTTCGACTCCTCTTGCATCCGTCACTGTAAGAATGGTTCCATCGGTTCCTTTTAATACCTCTTCATATTTTACTTCAAGTCCGATGATTCCCTGGTTGTCCCCACCTGTAAATCCAAGAACCCTGGATGCAAATGTATCATAAGGATAATATCTTTTAAAATCCTCATCTACTTTTACTCCTGCAAGATCCAGATTACGGATTCTATCCCCCGTTTCTTTTTCCACATTTGTTTTAATTTTTTCCATTGAAGACACTTTTTCTACTTTTTTCCGGATGTTTTCTTCCTCTTCCCCAAGTTCCTGACAGAGAACTGCAATCACCTGCTCCGGATCTTTTATCTGATTATGGATCACGGAAATTGTACATACCGTCCTGTTCGTTGCCAGGACAACTCCATTTCTATCAACAATCTCTCCTCTTGCCGCTTTGATTTTTCTTTCTCGCTCATGAAGATCTTTTGCCAGCTTCTGATAGTGTGCAGCGTCAAAAATCATCAGATAAACAAGTCTTCCGAAAAGAGCTGTAATCAAAAGAACTGCACACAAAAAAACAACCATTATTTTTTTTCGGTTATATGTTTTATTTTTCACAAAAAATAACTCCGAGAAAGACATTTCTACAATGTATTATGTCTTTTTCGGAGTTATTCCTGTTTACCTATCTGATATAACACTTAATCTGTATTGGATGATGTTGCCCAGCTGTCCAAATCCGGCTTATAATTTTCATCAACATATGAGCCGTCTTCATTACTATAATCATCTGTATAGTCCTGATCATAATCAGAATACTCTGTATCTTCAAAGCTCTGACCACTTTGCTGTGTCTGACTTTCCCCTGTCTCCTCTATAGTTGTGATACCAAGATACGGAAATGCTTCTGACATGATATTCTTCGCAAGTTCAAGAACCAATGAACTATTATCCTGTGCATCTACATTTGCTTCATCAATTACCACATAGATAACAACTTCCGGATTCTCCTGTGGAGCATATCCGATATAAGAAAGAAGATATTTTCCATCTTTACGTGGAAGTTTCTGCGCCGTACCGGTCTTCGCTCCAATATCATATCCTTCCACCTGAGCTCTCTTACCTGTACCATACTGCATTACCGCCTGTAAATATGTTTTTACTAATTCAGATGTTTCTGTCGAAACCGTCTTACGGAGCAATACGGGATTCTTTGTTTCGATCACATTTCCATTCTCATCCTGAATCTGCTTTACAACATGCGGTTCATAATAATAACCACCGTTGATCAGAGAACTGAACGCTGCTGCCAGCTGAGTCATTGTCACATTAAAATTCTGTCCGAAAGAATTTGTTGCAAGATCAACCGGTGTCATCGTATCAGCTGTATACAGAAGACTTGCTGTCGATGCTTCTGCCGGAAGATCAATTCCCGTATATTCTCCAAAACCAAAAATATGCTGATATCTGATAAAATTATCAATTCCGATTTTTTCCGCCATCTCCATCAATGCAACGTTACAAGAATTGGCAATTGCATCCATTGTGCTTTCTGTTCCATGTCCAGAACGAAGATGACATCCGATATCGTTATCTCCCACATGAAGATAACCACCACAATAATAAGATTCATCTCCGGTAAGAGTTCCTGTCTCCAATCCGGCTGCAACAGTAAACGGTTTCATCGTAGACCCCGGTTCAAATGCATCACTGACACAGAAATTTCTCCAGATACTACTCAATAGGTTCAATTGATCCTTCTCATCTATCGCATTCCATTTTTCTTCGGAATAAATACTGGACAGATCTCTTGGTTTATTCAAATCAAAATTAGGGTAAGAGCCCTCAGCCAAAATCTCTCCGGTATTCGGATTCATGATCATAACCGCTGTATTCTTGCTCCCGGTCACTCCACTTCCTTCTTCTCCGGCATGTTCTTCGTTGAACTGTTGAATGTATTTTTCCACAATACTCTGTAAGGTAATATCAATTGTTGTAACAACATTATTCCCATTCTTTGCTGCTTTTACATTCTGTTCGACTGTATCATCTTCATCCAGATAACCATACTCTCTGCCATCTGTCCCCGTCATAACATCATTATAAGCACTCTCAATTCCAATTGCTCCTATATTTCCGGAATAAGTAAAACCTATCACATCACTTGCCAGCGTATTATATGGGTATGTTCTGTTATAATCATCCTCCAGCCAGATTCCCTTTACATTTGGATAATTCTCAGTATCATTCTTTATCTCATTATATTTCTGAGCCGTCTCGTAATCGATTCCTTTTTTCAATATAACATATCTGCTATTAGGTTTGTCTTCTACAATCTCTCGTACCGTCTTTTCACTGATTCCGAAACATTTATTCAATACTTTAATCGTAGGATCTATATATTCTTCCTTATCTGTCATTACAACAACATCAAGAATTACATTATAAACCCTTTCACTTGTCGCTATCTTCGTACCGTTTCTATCCAGAATATCTCCACGTTTATATGGAATTGTCTTGCTGTCATAAATTTTCTGATTCAGTACAAGCTTTGTATACTTGCTTCCCTTCGTAACATTAATGTATGTAATTCTTCCTACAAGAACAAGAAAAGCCAGTATAACTGCCATAAACAGCAGTACCAGCTTTCTCTGCATTCTTACCGGGAATTTTTTAGTCAGAAATTGAAATCTGTTCTTCCTTCTTTTTCTTCCTGCCATCTTCCATTATTCCTTATTTTTCACATCCTTGGATTGCGCCAAAACGCCATCTTCCGGGATGTTATCATACTGTTTTACATAGTCACTTGTCGGGCTTTGATAATGAATCACTTTGCCCTGAGACTCATAAACCATTCCCATCTCGTTCATTGCCTTCTCACGAACAGCCTCAAGATTGACAGAATCTTCTGCTGCCTGATATGCAGTATCATTTGATTCCTTCAGATCCGTCAATTCCTGCTGCAGCGCTGTGATCTGATCTGCACGATTCAAAACATCTGCCTGTAAGCGTAAATACATAACACATATAAAAACCGCACAGACTGCCGCCACAATCAGAAAAGTCGCATATGCCGGACTGATCCGCTGCGCACGATGCCGGTTTTTAATCACCTGGCGGCTTGTTCTTTTTTTCTTCGGCTTACGAACTGTCCCATTTCCAGACGGTAAAGCTTCTGGCTGACGCACGGCACTACCGTACACATAGAAGTTGTTCCAGTCTGCTGCTGGTCTATTCTGCTGTCTGCGACCTGTGTTTCTCGCCATCGCTTTCCTGTCCTTTCTCTGGATTCTTGTTCCACCGGGCTCTCCCCTTCCCGGAGGAACATTTCGTTTATACTCTAAATACTCCCTGTGATATCAAATTATGCACGTTCAAAGATTCTAAGCTTTGCACTCTTTGATCTGCTGTTTACCGCCAGCTCCTCTTCTGACGGAAGGATTGGCTTCCTAGTGATCACTTTCCCTTTGGATACATTTCCACATACACAAACCGGAAAATGACTTGGACAAATGCACGGATTCTCATTCTTACGGAAAGAACTCTTCACGATTCTGTCTTCAAGCGAATGAAATGTAATAATGCAAAGTCTTCCTCCTGGATTCAACAGATCGATCATATCATCTAATGTATCCCGCAAAACATCAAGCTCGTGATTCAATTCAATTCGAAGAGCCTGAAATGTACGTTTTGACGGATGTCCTGACGTCTTCTGAATCTTCATTGGTATTGCATGACTGATAATCTCATTCAATTGTCCTGTTGTCTCAATCGGACCTTTTGTGCGTTCTGCAACAATATGCTTCGCGATATTTTTAGCAAATCTGTCCTCGCCATAATCACGAATCACACGATAAAGTTCCGATTCACTATAGTCGTTGACAATGTCTCTGGCTGTCATCTTCTGACGCTGATCCATACGCATATCAAGAGGTGCGTCAACCCGATATGAAAATCCTCTCTCAGCTGTATCTAACTGATAAGAAGAAACTCCAAGATCTACTGTGATTCCATCTACTTTGTCAATTCCTATTTCATGAAGCCGCGGTTTCATATCACAATAATTGCTCCGGATTATTGTGACCTTCTCCCCGAAACCTTCCAGGCGTTTTCCTGCTGCTTTAATCGCATCAGCGTCCTGGTCTATACCTATTAATCTCCCCTGCTCGCCAAGCTTTGTACAGACTTCATATGCATGTCCGCCTCCACCTAACGTGGCATCTACATAGATGCCATCCGGTTTTACGTTCAAACCGTCTACTGTCTCATGCAACAGCACTGAAACGTGCTCGAATGCCATAGACTCCTCCTTCTGACTGCCTCACCTGGCGGTCTTTGTTGTCATCAGATGCGAATTCCGATCGCTTCCATACGTTCTGCAATCGCATCTAGATCTTCCTCGCTGATCTGGTTTTTCTCTTCCCAGAGTGCCTTGTCCCAGATCTCAACACGATCCTGGACTCCGACCAGAACTACTTCCTTCTCCAGATGTGCATTCTTTCTAAGTGACGGTGGGACAAGAACTCTCCCCTGCTTGTCGAAACTGCCCTCAGATGCACTTCCAAAAAAGTAGCGTTTAAAGATTCTGGCATCCTTGTTCATTCGTGGTAAGCTTTCGAGTTCGGCTACGAATTTATTCCATTCTTCCTGGGAATAGACAAATAGACAGCCCTCTAATCCATTACAGATCACGAAGCTGTCACCAAGATCTTCCCTTAACTTTGCTGGGATGATCAGTCTGCCTTTTTCGTCTATGTTATGGTTAAACTCTCCTAATAACATTCGAAACCCTTTCTCTGGAATCTATGGAAATCTTCATGTCCACTAAAGGAATCACTACTGTAATCCCTTTGTTTCCACTCCCTCTCCATATTGCACCACATTCTACCACTTCTCACCACTTAGCTCCATTGTAAACCACACATCCACCTTTTTCAAGTCCTTTTTATGAACTTTTTCGTTTCTTTTCAGAGTTCACGTTGCTGTTCACTTCCTATTTTGGTGCAAGAAACACAAAAAGAGGCTGCCGCTTTAACAAATACGGCAACCTCTTTTTATTGCACTATATGTAATTATAACAACTTTATTCCGCTGAAAGTGTACTCAGATAATCTTTAACAGAGTCATAATTCACTTCTGCAACTGCACGTTCCTGGTTGGAAGAATGCAGATCATATGCTGAATATCCGAACCAGCCAACAATTGCAAGTGCAATTACTCCCGCTACACATCTTTTTACATTGCGCATAATCTTCGCTTTACGCATTGTCTTCTTTCGGTCCGCCTTTTCCTTCTTATAACGATCTACCTTCGTCTGACTCATCTCTTGCCTGCTCCCTTCCTATTAGGTCTTTAGCAATTATTTTACCACAGTGCACCTTAAAGTACAACAATAATTCCGCCATCATTCGCATACATACTACTGATGCCAGCTGTATCTATAATAAATGAATCTTTCACATGAACTTTCTCAAGGATCAGTTTTCTTACTGCCTCAGCTCTTTCCGGACAATTGCAATGTGAAATAGCAAGAATCTTCTCTTCTGGTCTGATTGCGTCTTTCGCAACATGCTCTGCTAATTTCGCCAGTGCCTTCTTCATACCTCTGCTCTTATCCAACTGACAGATAGTTCCTTCTGGAGTAGATCCCATAACCGGCTTGATATTTAATGCGCTCACCACAAGTGACTTAAGTCCTGTCAGTCGTCCATTCTTACGAAGTGTATCGAGATTCTCAAGAACAAAATATGTATGCTGCTCTTCAATATAAGCTTCTACAGTCTCAATCACCTTATCAAAATCCATTCCTGCTTCTTCACATTCCTGAATCTTTCGTCCGATCAACGTCTCTCCAACTGATGCTGAACGAGAATTAAATACATGAATCTTTTCTTCTCCGCCTTCTTCCTTATAGAGTTTTTCTCCAAGAAGTGCACTGTTATAAGATCCACTCAATTCCCCTGACAAGGTAACTGCATAAACTCTGTCAACATCACATTTATACAATTCCATATAACGCTCCGGAGACGGACAGGATGACTTCGGACATTCCTCACTCTCAGCCACTCTTCTCAAAAAATCAGCCTGATCAAATGTCTCGTCATCCGGAATGTGAAATCCATCCACTTCCATGCTAAGAGAAGCCGTCTTAAAAATTCCACTCTCCTTCATCTGTGGTGTCAGCTCTCCGCAACTATCTACGATCACTCTGTAACTCATAACTTATATCCTCCCATGCCCTATCGCATATTTTTTCATCCTACTTTACGTGGTTTTTAATACTACATATTAATATAACACACTTTCAAGAAGTTGAAAAGAGGGAGAATTTATTTCAACCGTATCTTAGATGATATCCCCAGCGCAATTCCCATCTCTGCCAACAAGATCACGATTGCCGTACCGCCATAACTAATAAATGGAAGCGTAACTCCGGTAGTCGGCATCAATCCGGTTACAACCGCAATATTTAAAGTAACCTGTAACGCAATATGTGCAAAAATTCCAGTTGCGATCAAAGATCCATACAAGTCCGGAGCATTTCTTGCGATAAACAGTAATCTATAAAGCATGAAAGCAAACAAGCACAAAATAATAATTGCGCCGAACACTCCCAGCTCTTCACAGATAACTGCAAGGATCATATCATTCTGAGCCTCTGGTATTGCATGTAATTTCTGCGTACTATTCCCAAGACCCTTTCCAAAAAATCCCCCCGAACCAATTGCATATAGCCCCTGTAAGAACTGATAACTGTCTGTATCAGCATTCGCCTCCGGATTCAGCCATGCAATGATTCGCCGCATACGAAAGTTATCACTTTCCGCAAGTGTATATTTCAAGAAAATAATCCCAATAATTCCCACGATTCCTGCTGTAATTACTCCAGCAACAAATGGTTTTGTCTTCGGATGTACAACAAAAATTAAAATGCATGTAATTACAAACACAATAATTGCTGTACTCAGATTATCCGTCAATAGAAAAACTCCCAAAGTTGCAACAAGGCCATAACCAAGCAGGATCTTAATTCCATCCCATTTTTTCGCCTTTTGCCCAAAGAGACAGATTTCATATGCTATAAATAGAATCACCGCAATCTTCGTAAACTCTGCCGGCTGCAGTGACAGTCTACCTGGAAGCCTGATCCACCTTCTTGCTCCATTTACTGTCTTGCCAAGTGGTGTCTGCACCAATGCCATCAAAAACATTGAAAACCAAAAAAATTCTTTTGCATACGCACCATACAGATGATAGTCAATCTTAGAAACGATAAACATTGCAATAAATCCGATAATACCGATAATCGCCTGTCTTGTAAAGAAAAACATATCATTATTATAATCATTCTGTGCACTGTAGGCACTACTGCTATAAAGCATTACAAGTCCAAAGCACATCAGAAAAATAATTACAAGAAGCAAATCATAATCATAATAAGGTTTTCCCTTTTCTCTTGTCCTTTTACGTTTTGTACTCGCAGACCTTTCCGCTATTTGCCGTTTTCCCTGTACCGCAGTCTGCTGAGAATATGGAGAACCTGACGTTCTCACAACCTTCTGTCTCTGCTCCATTGAGCTTCGATACTTCCTATAAGCATCACTCTCATAGTTTCTCATACATACTCCCATCTAAAATCTGTATCCATTCTATTTTTTAACATTCCCAATTAATAAACAGCAGATACATTTTTTATTATTGAACACTCATCGCCGGATGAACCGGTTTTCCATGCTCAAAGAATCTGTCATACCATACGAGGAAGATATAAACTGTCCAGATCTTACGGCTGTTATCCGTCTTCTCATTCGTATTCTTTCCGTTCTTATGATCATCAAGCATCTTAAGCAGGAGCTTCGTATCAAAGAACTTCTTCGCTGCATCAGACTCAAACATCTCTTTTACAATATTATAATACTTCTCTTCCTTCAACCATACGCGAATCGGAATTGGGAATCCCAGTTTCTTCTTCTCCGCTGTCTTACTTCTGATATGTCGCTCTGCCGCAGCACGCAATGCAACCTTCGTCTTTGGCGCACGTACTTTGTATTTTAACGGAAGTGTCTCGGCAAGTTCAAGTACTTCTCTGTCAAGGAACGGAACTCTGACTTCAAGAGAATTCGCCATTCCCATCTTGTCACCCTTCATCAGAATATCATGCACCAGCCATAAATGAAGATCCACATACTGCATCTTTGTTACAGGATCTTTTCCTTTCACACGTGCATACAATGGTTTTGTCACTTTTTGGATTCCCGGCTTACATCCTTTTTTCAAAATACGATTTGCCTCGCGTTCTGTAAAAATATTCGTCGCATTTGCGAAATATCTCTCTTCCAGTGTCTTTCCGTGACGCATAAGGAAACCTCTTCCCTTCATACCACGTGGCAGACAGCGTTCTGCAAACGCTCCCAGAAAGCGACGTAACGGCATCGGTATTTTATTGAAAGAAGTATGCTCCAAAGGTTCACAATATATGTTATATCCTCCAAACAATTCATCAGAACCTTCTCCCGAAAGAACTACCTTAACCTTCTTGGACGCTTCTGCACTTAGGAAATAAAGTGCGATTGCAGCCGGATCTGCAACCGGCTCATCCATATAATACTGAATATCCGAAAGCTTATCCCAATATTCTTCCGGTGAAATCACCTTAGCGTCATTCTTCATGTTAATGCTTGCTGCAAATTCCTTTGCATCCTGAATCTCACTGTACTTTCCTTCATCAAATCCAACTGTAAAAGTACGATCCACCTGTCCCAGATAAGTCAGATAACTGGAGTCCACACCACTGGAAAGGTAAGAAGCAACCTCTACATCACTGATTTTATGCTTCTCAACGGAATCCTTCATCACACGTTCTACATCATCCACCACTTCTTTGAAAGGCTTCTTACAATCTCCTGTGAAATGAGGTTCAAAATAACGTGTAATGTTCATTTTTCCATTTTCATATGTAAAGTAATGTCCTGGCTGTACACAGAACACTCCTTTAAAAAAGGTCTCATTCGTAGGAACAAACTGGAAAGAAAGATAGTTTCCAAGTGCCTCTTCATTGAACACCTTATCAAACTTCGGATGCTCCATAAATGCTTTGATTTCAGAAGCAAACATCAATGTACCATTCATATTCGCATAATACAGTGGTTTGATTCCGAAAATATCTCTCGCTACAAACAATCTTTTCTTCTTTGTATCCCAGATTGCAAAAGCATACATTCCGCGAAGACGGTCTACCAACTTCTCGCCCCACTCTTCGTATCCATGAATCAGTGTCTCTGAATCTGTATTCGATACAAACTCATGACCTGCCGCTTTCAGTTCTTCTCTCAGGTCCTGATAATTATAAATCTCTCCATTAAATACAAGAACCATGCTGCGATCCTCATTGTACAACGGCTGATCACCGACGGAAGAAAGATCTATGATACTCAGACGGCGAAATCCAAGTGCTGCATCTTCATCCACATACTTTCCCGCACTATCCGGTCCCCTGTGTACGATTGTATTCATCATATTAACAAGTACCTGTTCTCTGTCATCAACTTCTCCGACAAATCCTGCAAATCCACACATATGCCTTCTCCTTTTTTAATTACTGTCAACTGTATATTTGTTACTGTTCACACGTTGTGCGACCAGCAACGCATCTCGCCATTTTAAATCGCCTTTGGCGATGGGGCGAGATGCATTCAAGCCAAAACATGCATCCTCCGTGTCAATCAGCAGAGTGATTGACACGGGAGTGAACTGTAACGTATATTTACACCCGACAATAAATTTCTTTTATTATAGCCTCTTTTACTCAGGGAAAAAAGTCCCTTTCATCAGAAAAACAGAAAAATACTGTGAGTATAACATCACAGTATCCCCATTGATCGTATATTTAATTGTTATGGTTTCCCCATCAACGCGTATATTATATCTGATTTATAGGGAAAAGTAAAGGGGGATTTTGGAGCAGTATCTACAAAAAATGTAAATCAGGGATTGCCGTCTGACAATCCCTTTCACAAAATAAGCACTTCATTTTCATTCAAATTCTGGGTTGATCGCATAGAAATTCTTACTGTCAAGATGTTCCTGTACAATTCTTAGACTTTCACCAAATCTCTGATAATGCACGATCTCTCTTTCTCTCAGGAAACGGATCGGATCACAGATTTCAGGATCTTTAACCAGCCGCAGGATATTATCATACGTAGTCCGCGCTTTTTGCTCTGCTGCAAGATCTTCATGAAGATCCGTAATCGGATCTCCCTTCGATTGGAAATACGTTGCAGTCCACGGAGCTCCGCTGGCTGCCTGTGGCCATAATGCCAGTGTATGATCAACATAATATGGTGCAAAACCGGAACGTTCAATTTCTTCTGGTGACAAATTCTTTGTCAGCTGATAGATAATTGCACAGATCATCTCCATATGGGCAAGTTCTTTATCCCGTTTCTTTTGGAAATGAATTACATAATAATATGAAGAAACTCATTTTTTCTTCTATCAAAATACTGCATGAAATAGATGATACAATATTCAATCCCCCTGAACCTAGTGTTCTTGTGGATTTTATTGCTCGCTACTTCCGATACTCTATAATATCTCCTGGTTGCATATCCAGTAATTCGCATACCGTTGTCAATACGTTAATCCCTATCATTTCTCCTTTTCTCATTTTCTGTATTGCATCTTGACCGATTAGCTTTTCTTTTCTTAATGTGGTTTGCGTGTACCCTTCTTTTTTTAGCATGTCTAGCACATCAATTTTATATGTCATTTTTCCCATTTTAATCACCCAAATAACTTTCTATTCTTTCTGATCTGTTTTCTAATTGGTAGTAGATTTGAATTTTATATTGTTTTTTCTATTTCATTAGTTTCAACTTTTGATTGGTATTCTTTCTGCTCGTTCAGTAACCTGCCTATATTTACATTCTTTCCGCGTTTTATTTCTGCTTGATATTCTTTGATCTGCCTATTTTTCTTTCGACAATATTCGGAGCACAAATTAGTTGGTGTAGAACTAGAGAATACACGTCCGCAATATACACAGATTTTCTTTTTCTCTTTTCGGCGTTGCGCTTTTTTAATATCTTGCCCAGATATCTTGTTATATCCTTCTTTATGTTTCCGTTGCCACTCTAGCACCGCCTCTCTTTGACACTCATCCGAGCAATATTTTTGCCTTCCGGAATTAACAATATATTCAGATCCGCACCATTCGCATTTATCCATGCTTCCAATTGGCCGAGCAGCTCCGCCTCTTTTCCTTGCTCTTGCGCTTGCTTCTTTTTGCCGAATTTTGCGACATTCTGGACAATAGGATGCACGCGGACCACCAAGGAATTCAACTCCGCACATTTTACATGTCCTTGTACGCATAACATTACTTTTTAAAGCTTTCGCACAATCATCACAATAAAATTTATCAGAACCTCCGTGAAAGAACTTGCCACATTTAATACAGGCCTTTTCTGTTCTATTCATTTTTCTCCCCATCCTCCCTTTTTTGTATTCCATTTTTAGCTTGATATTCTTCTACCCATTCCTTCCATGTTTCCGGGATTGTATCTACATTGGCTTTTAGCATTTGGTATGCCCAAGAATTCCCCTCGTATATCATAAATTGCAGCGTATGTATAATTTTCTGAGATGCTATATAACCAGGCACATTTGTAGGCATTGAATCCATTTTTTTGGGATTGGCGATAAATAATTTTGCTTGATCAGACGGATTTCTTATTCCTTTTGGATATTTATCCGGGATATGATCCTTTTCTCCTGTTATTCCACATATACCATTTCTATCAAGCGTAGACGTATAGTATTCTGTCCATTTTTTGCTTATCGTGTCTCGATGACTTAACGTTGCGAATACGACCATCAATTTTTCTTCTGATATGTTTTCTATTTGCTTTGTCAAATTTTTGATATCAAGCCGGATTGTTTTCTTTTTCAAATATCTATATACACTCTTTGCAAGATTATCCTCTACATTTTCTGTATAACTTTGCAATTGTTTCATATATGTATCGTGTCGTTTTTCATAATTTGGATATTCTCCGCAAATATAACTCATATTATCGTGTATCGGATGTGGCGATATTCCATTAGTTCTACTTTCTGAGTCTATAGTACATGGGATTGAGCATCTTTCGTTTTTGATTATAGTTGCACCTACAAAATTGCCATTATCGTCTAATAATATTCCTATATCTGGTCTTATTCTTATATGAGATACAGGAATTATATTTTCAATACCTAGCATTTCATGTTGCTTCAGAACTTCTTTCCATATATTTCCATTCATTATTTTTCTCCTCTATATTCTTGCAATCACTTCTGCATCATTAATAATAATCTCGTCATCGTCATTTCCGTATTCCATTGAGTTTCCACCAATCAAATAATATTTGTTTCCATATGACGTTACTCTTTCAATCATTTCTTCGATATTGCTCTCAGATACTTCAAGTGCACATGTGCCATCAAGTTCTCCGCCATCATAGAATCCGGTATAAGGACCTTCTGAAATGTATGGATATAACAACTCTGTACATTCAAAGTCTGTATACTGAGGATCCTGGAAGAGCTGATGTGAGTTATCCATCACTTCACCAATCTGATAATCTCTGCTATCTGCTCTGATTCCAATGTAATCATATTCTGCTTCACTGATTAAATTTCTGATTTCCTCTACTGTCATGGTCTTTCTCCTTTTCATGTGCTCTTCTTTGTTACAACTATATAATACACCATTTTCGGTGTATTGTCAACACTGTTTTCAGTGTTTTTTTGAAATAAAAAGGAGCCCCCAGAGTTTAGCTCTGAGGGTATCTTATTACACACACTTTTCACTATTGTTTTACTTTATGCTCTTACTCAATCCATGCCTGAAACTTATCTACAAACCTCTTCTTATCTCCGGCAAATCCGTCCATACCACTTGCTTTCAGTGTATCGACCTGATCTGCATAGAAGTTCTTGTTGTTCTGTACAGAAACTCTGTAGTGAACCATCTTGTACTTATATCCTTCCGGTGTAATGTAATACAACTCAATAGCAAGAATCTCTGAACCGTCTCCGAGGATTCCATTTACCTTGTCATTCAGGTTATAGCTGTTGCCGAATGTGAGATATGGCAACCAACCATTCTTTCTTGTGTATACTCTACAGCGAATACTTCCTTTGCTTACCTTGATAGCAAGCCACTTAATCGAAACATTATCACCTTTTCCAGCCCAGTCGATTTTATTCACCACTGGTGGCCACCATCTGTCTGTGAAAGCCTGATATGTAATATCGACCTGTCCTAAATCTTTCTTTGTAGCCGGTGCCGGCTTAACAGAAGGTGTGACAGGCTGAACACTTTCACCGAACTCCATGTAGCAATGGTTGACATCTACTCTTCCACTGACTCCATCTACCTGTCCATCAGAAGAATACTGCCAAATCGCATACTGACCATTGTATGTATCTTCCGGAAGATTCTTGTATCTTGCCATCCACTCAACATACTTTCCGCGAACACTGCCAAGATAGTTGTTGAACCAGCTTAAGGATGCGTAGATTCCCGGAGTATATCCAGCTGCTTTAAGTCCTTCGCAGACAATCTCACAGCATTTAGGTGCGTATCCCTGTGTGCCTGGTTCCTCAACATCAATGAAGATAGGTAACTGGAAGGTATGACCTTTAATCAGTCTTAAAATGTGAGCAAGCTCGCTCTGTGCCTGTCTGTCACAAGTTGCGTAGCTGTACAGATAGACTCCTACCGGGATTCCAAGTCTTTCGCACTCTGCAAGGTTGCGGATCCACTGTTTATCATCCTGTGATGCGATATCGTCTCCGTAACCACATCTAAGAATAGCTCCGGCACAACCTGACGCCTTGACTCTTTCCCAGTTGATAACTCCATTATGATAAGATACGTCAATAATCAGATTACTCATACCATCCACCTTCTTTCAGTTCTGCTTTCTTCTGCTCAATCTCCGCTGCGTGTTCCTCTGCAAATTTCTCCATAGTTTCCAGTGAAGTCCCTTCGTTATCAGAGATTTCCTTTGCTGAAAGTCCGTAGGCGAAACTCTTAATAATTTCTTTTACCGTCTGTTCTGTCATAATATTCTCCTTTCTTGCACTGGTGCAATTCTACTTTTTCTTATATGCGTTTCTGTTCCACATCTCTGTCACTCTCTCCCAGCCACCAGTACTCACTAAATAGACGATGAATGCAGCAATGAATGATGCAAAAATGTAATACCACTCAATTACTATCTGATAATAAGTACACAAGACGATTACTGCTACTGGTGTCAGGATCAGAGATGTAATCAGTGCCACAACATTCGTCTGTACCTTCTTCAGTGCCGGCATCTCCTTGATTGTCTGCACGATCACGCTGACCAAGAAAGCCAGCACTCCGATTCCTGCCAAAATGTAACTCATGTACTGCATTAATGTTTCAATGTTCATGTTCAATTCCCTCCAAATCACTAATTCTATGGTTTGCTACTCTGATCTGTTCCTCCTGAACAGAAAGTCTCTTTTCAATACTGTATGTTCGCTCAACTACATTGTTGTGCTTATCTACTCTTTTTGTCAGCTCATCCAACTTGTATTCCATAAGAGCTCTTGTCTTTTCCTGCTGTCCGTGATTGTTCAGTAGACAAATCACTAGCGTTACGCCTGCTGAGATGCAGGCTGAAATAATTGTTTCCATAGCCATACTTCTTTCTTTAAAATTTATATTTTGGTCTCTCTTCTCCCCACAATAACCATCTGATCCAATCATCCAGGTACACCGCTACCGCTGAAAGGAGAAACCATAATACTGTAAACTGTGGACAAATCTGCCCTAATAAGTTTCCAGGCAAATTACTATAATCCCACACATTCCATCCTAATATGATATTCACAATAATCCCGGCAATCAGTTCCAATAACGTTATGATGATAGCTCCTGCTGCCATCTGCCAGCGCATTGCAAGATCTCTTCGTGTATACTCATTAATACATCCGATCAGATAAAACGCCATCCCTCCAACCAGAAACATGGACCAGTGACTTCGTCCTCTTGTGAAAAGTTCAATCAGCACATACAGAAAACCGCCAATTCCAAACAGAATCAGCGGTCTTAGCCATCTCATACAGACTGAGCCGCGATCATCGCTTTTAACGGCTCAGACTGATATTCTACAGGAATATCCATTCCATAAGTGACTTTTTCAACTTCTTCTTTGTCTTCCAGTGATCTAATGTAAATTCTCAAATCTCTGAAGTAAGTTACATGCCATGTAACGTGAGACATTGCCGTGGTCGTGATTCGTGCCATATCTGCATTACTGTAAAACTTACAGTGTTCTTCCTCATCTGATGTATGCCACGGAATATTTTCTTCTCCTGCTGCCACCTGTCCCTGTAATCCTACAAGGCTTGTCTGATCATGTTCAGTTAATGTGAAATGCTCTACACTTCCATCCGTAAGTGTTACGTTTACACCCTCAGCAATCACGCTCTGCTGTGCAGTGTTCATTTCACTGACCTTTTCTTCCTGCACTTCTTCCAGTGTTGGCACATACGGTTCTGGCTCTGGTTCAGGTTCTGGCTCTACATATACACTGCCATCATCGGACAAGATATATCCTTCCCCCTGTTCTCTGTAAAGAGTTGTAAAGTTATCGTATTTTCCATATACATTTCCTTCATCTGTCACAAGATGAAAACCGGACAGATTCTTTTCTGTATTCTCAATCAATACATGATGTGGATCCTGCACTGTTACATTTCCGATAACCGGATCTTTCTGATCTAAAAAAAGAATGTTCATATTTCTCCCTTCTGTGGAGTTCTTAATTAAATGGCAAATCAATTATAGACATAAGTAAAAATCACTGTAAATTTGCAAATGGTTTGATTGTTCAATGGGGAACAGGATCGTTTCCAAGTTCATCGTCAGGTGGGCAAGGATATGCAACGATAACATTTCCTATACCATTTTCAGATAAATCTTACACTGCTATTGCTTGCGCAAAATATCCTGGAAGTGCAATCCCAGCGTTTATGGTATCTACAGATATCGTGAGTACCTCAAAAATGTATATATATGGACGAACCGGCAATTTAACAGCAATAACAGGTGCTGAATGTAGATGGATTGCTATAGGTTATTAATTTCTACAAATCATAGGACACATCTAACCATATATAGGTATCTTTCTGAAATGAAGAGTTAATCTGATAAGTTATAGCACCATTCGTTTCTATGATTACACATCCGATGCCTATAAGTGTCCAATTATCTTTCGTTACAATTGCAGGAAATGCTCCACTTCCAGGCGGTGCTATTTCAGCCGGAATTGATCCACCGTTATATCGAGTATTGGCATTTCCAAGGCCAGTTGTATATAACCCAGCCATAATAGAAACTCGATTATTCTTTTTTGTGATACGCTGGTTTCTTATAGCAAGCGATCCTCCTTGTGATATGCTATACACCTTTTCTTCTAATTTGCCATTTAATTAAGAACTCCACCTCTTTTCTTCTCAATAAAAAATTGTACAAAAATAACACCTGACTATTGCCAAGCGTTTTTCAATCTCTATTTTTCTTACTGCTATGCGCTTAAATATTTTTTATGATGATACTGAACAGCTTCCTGATCCACCGTGCAATACCTCATTGTTGTTTCCGGCTTGGAATGTCCCGCTAAAATCATTGCTTCTTGAAGTGGCATTCCACGATTCAACGCATTGGTCAATGCTGTCCGCCGAAATCTATGAGGATGAGCCTTCTCCACATTGGCTCTTTTTCCAATTCTTCTTATAATATCCTCGATCCCCGACTTTGACAGACGTTCATGACCACCCTTTAACGATACGAACAGCGCCGGATCTGTATCTGTCCGTCCTTGTAAATATTCTTTCAAGTATAGGTTCGTCTTTTCATTGATGTACACTCTCCTTTCTTTCCCGCCTTTTCCATATACAACCAGATCTCTGCTGGCAAACTGAACGTCTTCACGATTGATTCTTGATAATTCCGATACCCTGACCGCTGTAGAATACAAGAATTCCACCATAGCCTTGTCTCTAATCGTATCGCATTCTCTCAACAATTTTTCTCGTTCTTCATCCGAAAAAGGCTTCTTAATTATTGTCTCAACTTTAATCTCTTCCACCATAATCATTGGATTTAATCGGATTCTGTTCCGATCCCGTAGCCAACCGAAGAAGCTGCTGTATACCGCCCTCACATTTTTCAATGTCTGGTTTGACACTTTTCTAATTGCTTTATAGGCTCTCATATACTGTGAGATATCTCCGGCAGTAATCTGTGCTACTTCTTTATCAATATAAGATAACAGCCGTTGCAGTTCGTATTGATACCGCTTTACTGTCTCAGGTGACTTACCGCCCAGTGACTTACTCATCAGAAAGTCTTGCAGATCTGTCATCCATTCATTACTGACAGCCTTTACCGATGTTTCCTCCACAATTTTACAGCCTGCCAAAACAATCATAAGAACATTTTGTAGCTCTTTCTGCTGTTTTTCCTGTAGAACTCCCTGCATTCTCCTTAAGATCTCCATAATTTTCTTTTCCATTCTTCCTGCTCCTTTTTGCTTTCAGTATAACAAAAGGAACTGCGTTAAATGGCAAATTAGAGAAGAAGGTGGATGCCACTACTTTAGGATTTGGAATTTCTGAAACATTCACAGGACAGTACCTTAATTCAAAGCCCATCTATCAGAAAATGATATCTGCCGGAGCATTACCGAATAATACAATGAAATCTATAAGCACAGGTATTACTGGTGCTGATTATGTCTGGGTTGATATGGAAAATAGTTTTGCATTCAATTCCGGTGCAAGCTATCCAATTCCGTATGTGGATCCTAGAGCTGTGGCAAATTCCATAGGTGTAAGGATTACAAGTAACGGCGCAACGGTTATTGTATCGACCGGAGCAAACTGGTCCACATATTCCGGAAGTATTACTCTGAAGTATACCAAGAAGTAATTATTTCCAAGTACCTTTCACATCATAATTAATATCTGTTGATCTGGAGGTCGGACCATATTGCAAGATAGTCCCTTTCATTTCGATCCCCGACACAGATGCATTGCCAGTCCATACAACACCAGAGTTATTCGCTGTGTGTTGTACGTATGAAATGGTTTTAGCAGTAATCCCAATATTCAGATTCTGATATTGAGCGTAATAGACACCGCTTGTTCCAATCTGATTTGCAAATACGAGATCCTTGATTGCTACATGGCCATATGCTTCAAAGCGTCCATCTGCGTATTTCTTCACATATCTGTTATCGCTGACTTTGATCAGCTCATATGATTTGCCATTTAACTCAGTAATCTCATCTTCAAGTGCCTTTCCCTGTCTTGCATCCAGTGCATATCCTGCTTCTGTTGTAAGAAGATTATTGATCACATTCGCATTATTCAGTTTCTTTCCATCCAGTACCTTTCCCTGGTATCCATCCAGAACAGTACTTCCGGCTGATGCTGTTGTCAGGTTATTGGCTACTGATCGGAATGCAGACGTACCGAGATCTTTAAAGTACTTTGCGATTTTTCCAAGTATCGTCCCGAATTTCTCATTGCTTATGATATTTTCTCTTGTACTTGCCGTTGTAAATGCTACCTGAGCATTTGCATCTACAGTCCCTGTCGGACCTTGCGGACCGGCGGGACCAGTTGGTCCCGTGTCTCCTTTCGGTCCGGTTGCTCCGGTTGGCCCAGTTGCTCCAGTTGGTCCTTGTGAGCCTGTTGCTCCTTTTGCACCCTGTGGGCCTTTCAGATTTCCTGTATATACCCACTTAGCTGCTGACGCTGCTCCTCCTACAGTACATCTATATGTATTTCCAGTTGCTGTGTTCAGGTAATTGTCGTTCACAATGGCATCTGTGATTCCTGAACTGGGAAATACTGTTGCCGTTGTGCTTGTTCCCGTGATTGCCGTTCCCTGTGTCCAGCGGCTTCCTCTTGTTCCTGTGGCTCCTGTAGGTCCTACGACCTGTCCTAAATCAATCTGTCTTGTTGCCATTGTATCTCCTCCTAGTTTGCATATACTGCAATTAAATGACCGTTCTGGATTTTAAATGTTGGGGTTTCTCCATCTTTGCCTGCTGCTCCGGTGGCTCCTGTCGCTCCAGTTGCGCCCTGTGGACCAGTTGCTCCAGTATCTCCTTTTGCCCCCTGTGCACCGGTTGTTCCTTTTAAACTTCCTACGTATACCCACTTAGCTGCTGCCGCTGCTCCTGCAACAGTACAACGATACGTATTGCCTGTGGATGTATTCAGATACATATCATTCACCAGTGCATCTGTGATTCCTGTTCCTGAAAAGATTGTCGCCGTTGTACTTGTTCCGGTGATTGCAGTTCCTGCATTCCAGCGGCTTCCTCTTGTTCCAGTCGCTCCAGTTGGTCCCTGTGGGCCTGTCGCTCCTGTATCTCCTTTGTCTCCTTTAGCTCCTTTCATGGACTGGATATACTGTGCTTCTGTCTTTCCTGCGTTTCCTGACTGCGCAAGCCATACCTGATAGGCTGATTTACCTGTTGGGCCTGTTTCACCCTGCGGTCCGGTTGGTCCCTGTTGGCCTGTTGCTCCTGTTTCTCCTTTTGGTCCCTGTGGTCCGATAATTGATCCTAAATCTACCTCTCTTGCCATGTTTCTTTCCTTCCTTTCTTTGTTGAAAAATTTTTATAATAAAAAGCACCTGTCGTAACAAGTGCTCTCTATCCAGTAAGTTATTCATATTTTACAATCAGATGACCTTCCCTGATTTCAAATTCCGGCGGTTTCCCGTCTTCCCCTTTCAGGTCTGCCAGCGGAATCAGCTCTTTCCATTCATTCTGATCTGTATACCTCCACTGGATCGACGTGCCATCATTCCTGATTTCAATTTCTTTTCCTGCTGCCGTCTCCATCCGGACTCTGTTTCCGACAGGTGTATCACCTGACAGTAACTGTAATTCTCCGTCGATGACAGTCATATTGTCTGCCTTTTTTTCAAGTGATTCCAGTACCTGACGCAGAAGGTTCTTGCCTAATGGTGTGCTATAATCTCCTGGCTGTTCTCTCTTTTTAACTGGAAGTTCAATAATTCTGACAGTTTTCCCGCTCATCGCATCTGCAATATACACATATGCAATCAAGTCTTTTCCAACTTCCAGCAGTTTGTCCGGGATATCTGCAAGGATCCTGTTTTCTTCTATAGTTGCAATACAGATCTCTGCTTTTGCACTGCATTCTTTTACAGCAAAATGAACCTCTGCATGATCGATTCCTTTCAATCCCTCTATCTGCAGTATCTGTCCATAATCCCACTGTACCAGTCCACATGCTTCTGTCTTACGCACATTTTCTTCAAACATCGCTCTAATCATGTTGTCACCTCATCCAGTATATATACCAACCTGCCCTCTACAATCTTCAACGGCGGAGCTGGATCAGATCCATTATAGGTAAGTAACAGGTGACCGCTTTCCACCGACATGGCAAAAATCCCCGGATCCAGTGATGTTATCGCAGCATTAGCATCTCTGCCTGGTGGTCCCACTGGACCAACCGGACCGGTATCTCCTTTTGGCCCCTGCTCTCCGTCTTTTCCTGGTATGCCCGGAATCCCCTGTTCTCCCTGTGGTCCTGTCGCACCCGTTGGGCCTGTGAAGTCACCATTCTGAAGCTTTTCCTCTAATGTCTGTTTTATCTGCTCTGCGCCCTTTGCTGCATCCTGTGCCCGCTGTGTAGCTTCTTCCATTCCTTTGATAAACTTATCAATCCATCCTGCCTCGTTTTCGCTTTCCGGAACATCACCTTCCACGAAATTTCTTTTGACCTCTATCGGCTGCTCAAAAGTTACCAAAGTGTCCTCTCCTTTAGTAATTTCTAACTGAAGCAGACTTCTTCCTGTTTCTGCCAGCATCTGATCTTTTACAATAACACGTACCGTGTTCTCAATGATCGGACACGCATTATATGTTGCTTTCTTCGATGGTTTCAGAATAAAAACCTTTGCAGATGCATCTTCCGGTATTTCATAATCCATGAAATGAAAATAGATGGGAAGTGCATTCGTACCTCTTACATAATGAATTGGGCTCTTGATCCTGTCTTCCAGCACATATACATTACGTTCAATATAATTCATTCTCTTTCTTTCACCTCTGTTCTATCCTGGTATCCATTTGACTATATACAGGCCTTGCACCGGTGCAATGTTCCCGCCCGGATAGCGGAGAACATACTGCCACGGGAAGTTATAGTAACCATGTACATGAATTTCAGCCCCCGTCTGGTCTCCGGTCTGTCCTCCTGTGATTCCACCTAATTCATTTTGTGAAGCTCCTACCAGCTGTCCATTCCCTATGAACATTTCTGTATGGCTTCCTGGTTTCAACAGGACATCTCCTCTTATCAGACCAGATCCAGTGGACAGATTCACCTGCGATGTAACATCTTCAAATCCTGCTGAAAGAAATACACTGTACATCGTTCCTGTAGCCGGTGTATATCCTGGTCTTGTGTTAAGTCCCGCATTGTAATACGCCCAGCAAAGAAGAGACGAACAATCATAATCCGGTCCATCCCTGTGTGCCTGATCGTATCCGTGACTGTCATCCTTTGCGATTGCCACCGCCCACTCAACAGCCTTTTCTATAATCCGACTTCCTGTAGCGTATTTTTTCAGATATTCATACCATTTTCTTGCTGCACTGCGTCTTGCAGATTCTACCTCAACGCCCGCGCGTTCAAAGTTCTTAAGGAAAGCGCTGGCCAGATATTCTGGTGTCTCTGTGCTACTCTTGAACTGCGCCCATGTCATACTGTAGGAACTCGTTGCTATCCATTGGCCGGAAGATGCTGAAAGAGTATCAATCCAATGCAACTGTCCAACCGGATCTGTGATTGCATATCCATTGGATTTCGCCCAATCGGTATAATTCGTTGCCGGTGTCCATTGAACCAGTCCAAAGCCGCCGCTATAGTTTCCTTCATTCAGACTCTGCCAGAGTCCGGGGTTAATGTTGGACTCCTTTTCCATATTTCCAAGGATGCCCCCGATTGCATTCAGTGTCCAGCCTTTTCCAGCGAAATACTTATACACTTCAAGGGCGTTGCCCTGCATCTGAGATTCCGAAAGATAATTGTTGCTTATTGTCCAGCTCATCAGAAACTACCTTCTTTCGTATTTCCACCTACAACATGTCCATTTTGGATATCCAGATACGTTCCGTCTGAATATACCGCTCTTCCTGTCTTTGTTGACTTCCCGCCGACCTTAAGTGATCCGCAGGAAAGTGATACTTCTCCTACTGCATTGATTGAGATCTTCCCTTCATTCGTAATCAGGATACTTGCATATTGTCCACCGTAAGACTGTATACTCATACCATTATCCTGATAGTGCATAATTCCTACTGTCTCGCCCTTGGTGTTCCTTATAAAAATAGATCCGTTACTAATCAACACACCGCCGTTAGATGCATGATCTACAACAATGCCCTGATTTGTCAGAGCCAGAACCACATTGCCATTCGCATCGAGTACTTTTGCGGTTCCATCTCCATTGTCTTTTCCTCCAAGAATCAGCGTTCCTCCCTTGATTCTGTCTGCCAGCATCGTTCCAGCTACAATAAAATCTGCATAAAAGCCCTGACCAGTTCCGAAGGTAGTCCACTTCCAGTCCCTTCCATCTGCTGTACGTTCTGATGCAATCTCGAATCCGAGCGTTCCCAGGCACATTGCTCCATAGGTCGGAGATTCTGAATCCAGATCTTCAAACAATATCGCCCGGACTGGCTGTTTCTTCGCAATCGTAGACTGCGCTTTCAGCTGTGCTTTTACCCCATTGATGATTCCCTGAACCTGCTGCCCGATCAGCGTTCCATCGGAACGGATTGCCTGGTCAACACGACTCATAACAGAAGACACATCATCGAGGAAATTATACTGGAATTCTCCCAGCGTCACGGAGGTCAGCTTGTTTCTCACAGCATCCCACTCCAGTTCAATCACTCTTGCATCCGACAAGATTCCTAATTTTGAATGTTTACAGTGAACTGTATCTCCAAGTGAAACCTTTTCCAGTTCTTTCACATCTTCATACAATTCCGTATTCTGTAAAAGCTCCATATCTGCCTCGATTGTCACCTTTGGCTTGTCCACATCTAACTCAAACTGTTCCCTGCATTTCTTTTTCAGGGCTTCTTCCAGCTGTTCCTGTGTATCACAGATAATCGTTCCATTTTCTTCGTCATCTTCTCCTGCATCCACACGCATCTTAACATCCTCAAACGTCATCACGCCGTAGCGTACTGTCGGATATTTTCTGATCAACGGAGAGTCCACCCAGGGGTTCTCCCCTTCGATCATGTAGCCATTGTACGATTTTGGAACAATCCTCGTGACCACATCCTTCATGTCCACCGTTTCGGAAAATCCATCTTTCACGATATTTTTTCCATACAGCACTTCTACGCCATAATCACCGCCGACTCTCTCATCAATCGTAACATTGTAATTATCATATAGAATCTCTCCACCCCAGCGATTAACAAAAGAATTCTCATCACTTCCATTAATCGCTTCTATCAGATTCTTCATCTGATAATAGGCAGTCGATAACGTTTTAATATCTGATTTTGCCTGATATTTGTGGTTTGGTGCTGTCATCAGATCCAGAGCATCCTGGCCATTCTTATCCGTTGGTCTGATGTCCAACAGGAAGCAATCCTCTTTTGCATCGAAAAAAACAGGCATAAGATCTGCACTTACACCTGAATCTTTTTTCTCTTTATTAATCACACGGAAAAGCTGTTCCCCATTAAATGATGGCATCTTAATTACCGCATTGTCTACGATATACCTCCAACGCCCTTCCGGATCGATTGGATACTCTATCGTTGCCGTCCACTCTCCATTCAAGATCACATGAATTGTAGCTTCTTCCGGAAATAATGTCATATTTCCGTTCTGTTCATATTCCGTATTTTCCGGATTATAAATCTGAATCATAAGCGCCTCCAGTTCGGGATAATCTTTAATTCAAATCCCTCTGTAATTGTCACGCTGTTTTCCCCTTCCTGTAAGAAGAGTTCTTCATAATCGCCAGATATAGCCGTATTGCTTAATGTTCCATCTTCTCTGTAGGCAAGTTCCCGCTCTGTATCGATCACAAGATTCTGTCCTACGTTTGCAGTCATGTGATTTCCATTGACTACAAGATCACACTTTCCTTCTCCATATATCTTATAGACCGGACAGGAAATCTCATAAGGATTCCACCCGACATCCTCTATCGAGTGTTCATTCTGACCTTCCACCAGATAACGCAGACCATTCTCTGTAAGGAAACTTGCACTGAAATTTCCAATTCTTGCAGTGGTATGTTCTGCTTGATCCAGCTCTACTTTCATAATCTTATAGAAGCAGGATGGATCAGACCCGAAACTCAGGTGGCTGTTCCTTTCAGATAGCCACTTCTGTATCTGTCCCCACCGGTCAATCCACTGTTCTTCCTTTCCGATCCAGTTGAAATCCACCTTGATCTCAGTAGATTCATATCCTCCATCCAACAGATATAAAGTTCCATCCCTCCCGGCAATCTCCACAGAAGAAGCTTTTTTCACTGCCGGTGGAATGGTTGGCAGATTCTTGGCATAGACCCCAAAGTTTGATCCTGGGATTCCATTATACTCAACCTCCATCATCATACGCCGGCAGCTCCTTTCTTCCACTTAATATTCTGTGACATTTTCTTAATGATTGCATCAACCAGAACATCTGCCAGTTTCTTGTCTCCCAGCTGAATCTGATTTTCAATTACCAGGGACATCTCTGATAGTGCTTCTGCAATCAGCTGTGCCAGTGCATAGTTGTTCGCCTGCATTTCGTCCCGGATATAAGTCTTCAGCAGATCGATTGGAAGTACCGCCTCTTTCCCTGCTTCACCGCCTCCCAGGGCTGTATTGCCATTCATTCCGAAAATCGTCGGACTGTTCAGGATACCTCCGTTTGCGTACCAGTCTACCGAGAACTTCGGAACTTTTGGCGGTATCAGTGACCACTCACCACTCGCTTTAAAGTGCGGGAGCTTGATCTTTGGAAGTTTCCATTCAAAATTCATGAAATCTTTTATTTTATCGATCACGCCTTTTATAAAATCCCGTATTCCACAAAATACAGAGTTGACACCATCACGGAACCATTCGCACTTATTGTACAGCACAACAAAAATAGCGATCAGGGCTATGACTGCTGCCACAACCAGAAGAACCGGATTTGCTGCAAGTACGGCATTAAACGCCGTAAACGTCTCGCTTGCCCCTGAAATAACCGGTGCAATCTTCGCCCCGATATCTATCACCGAGGATATGCCGCCCGATACTTTACTTATTATGCTGAACACCGGACCTAATGCCGCCACAAGCAATGCGCATTTAATAATCATCTCCTGTGTTTCAGGTGACAGGGAATTCCAGGATCCTATAAGATCTTTCAAGATTGGTGTTACCGTCTGAAGGCACTCCGCAAGTACAGGTCCCAATGCATTTCCCACATCATATCCAGCATCTTTCAGTTCATTCAGTGTGACCTTGAACTGATCCGCCGGATCCAGTGTTGCATTGAATGTATCGTCTACGTTTCCAAGATTATCATTCAGAGAGGCTCCCAGTTCCTCAAAATTCAGTTTTCCATCCTTACAGAATTCTGCCAGTGCTGGTCCTGCTTTCGATCCAAATAAATCAACGGCTGCATTATAGGCATCTGTTGAACTTTCTGCATTCAGCATAGTATTCTGCAGTTCTGAAAGAGCCTCTTTCATTGTTTTTCCTTCTCCTGAAGCATTCACGAGAGCTTTTTTCAATCCTGCCATTACCGCGCTGGTATCTACTCCTGATGTTTCGCACTGTCCCAGGAATGCCGCTGCATCTGCCGCTGACATTCCAAGCTCTTTCAAAGAGGCTGCATTTGAAACCATTGTGGATGCCAATGTATCCATAGAGATTCCCGTATCCTGTCCAACCTTATTCATTGTATCGAGCAGGGCTCCAGCATCTTCTGCCGTCAGATTAAATGCTTCCATTACCTTCTGCGTGTTATCAATTGACGAAGAAACATCCGTATCATTTAATTCCGCAAACTTTACAAACTTAGAAGATAGATCTTCCAGTTCCTGTCCCGTTAGGTGGAATCGTGTGTTTACTTCTCCAACTGCTGATCCAGCCGTTACAAAATCTGTCGGAATACTTTTTGCAATGTTTCTCGCCGAAGTCTGCATCTCTTCTAGAGCATCTCCCGTGGCTCCTGTTTTCTCCACAATGATGTCCATTCCCTCATCTACCTGTTCCCAGGCTGCCATAATACCGGCAGATGCCGCCGCGATCGGCGCCGTAACATTCTTGTTGAGAGAACTTCCGACCTTTCCTGTTGTATCACTGAAATTTTTCACTTTTTTCGAGTAATCTTCCAGTGTAGCTGCTCCACTTTCCAGCTTCTTATTGACATCTTCAAGACCGCTTTTATAATTATTCAAAGAGGCTTTTGCATTATCCAACTGCTGCCTGGTCTTTGATATTGCCGCTTCATCTCTGACCTCTGCACTCTCCTGTGCTTTCAGAATTTCCGTCAGTCTTTCAACTTTTGCTGTGTATGTTTCTGTCTGATTCTGTAAATATTCCTGTGTAGCTCTCAGCTTCTCCGCTGATGATGTGCTCTTGTCCCACTCTGATTTAGCAAGCTTAAATGCTGATCTGTTCTCATTTACAGCATTATTCACATCTGTCAGTGATTTTCTGAAATCAACAGTTCCATCTGCCTTAAAACTAAGGCCTACCGTCTTTAATCCATTATCCATGCAGCGCACCTCCCTTCTGTCTTTCCATCTCTGAAAATATCTCTAAACATTCGTTAAAAAAAACAGGATCTGAGTTCCAGAATTCTTCTTCGCTCATTCCCATTTTCCTCGCACAGACCATATATTCTGCCCAGTTGATATCTACTTTTTCTTTGGAGCAACCGACTTCTTCGCCTGTTCTTTTTTTTTATATTCTTTGAGTCTTTTTTCAAACTCATTGAAAATATCCTGGATGCTTTTTGTATCCATTGGCGTCAGCATCATCGCCTCTTCTTCATCTACTTTTAATCCATTCGACCGAAGGATCACGTAAATCATCTTTCCAGCCAGTTCCATATTCTCTTCTTCTGTCAGGTCATCTCTTCCATCCAGTTTCTTGTCAATCCCATTCATTTTCACCAGATACAGCGTGTAAAAATTGACTTTCACTTCCAGTTTCGATCCGTCTGTTAATTCAATTAACTTGGACTTCATATGATCACTCTCCTACTGCTGCCGTAAGATCTGCCTCTGTCAGAATCGGCTTTGCAAAGAACTTCTCTTCTGTCAGTCCCGCCGGTGCTGTGGATTCTGTTACCTTGCATACAATGTTTCCTGCTGCGTCAAATGGATACGCCCTGATCTTCAATGTATCTGTCTGCTCGCTTGCCTTTTCTTCTGATGTTGCAATATCATCTGAGTTTTCTGTCAGCTTGCATTTTGGATACCATTCATATCTGCATTTTCCATCCTTTAACAGGACAACCTTTCCATATCCGAATACAGGACGTTCGCTGTTACCTCCTGATAAGATCAGACCGCTTGTGCCTACGGTATCCCCTCTCATTCTTGAGATTGTATCATCCGGGAATGCAATTACCTCTACCTCAATGTCAATGCTTGACGTTGGTGTGTCTGAATCATAGACCTTACCTGATGCATAGACGTCGCTTGTCTCTGAATTTTCTGTTACTTTAACATTCTTTACGACTTCTGTTTTCTCAACATCTGCCTCATATGTACCATCATATCCGCCTGACTCATCTGCATTGGCGAAACACAGATACTGTGCTCCTACAGTCTGCTTCATTGGCGGTTTTTTTGTTTTAATTCCCATGTCTGCCTCCTAACTGAAAATCTGCTCTGTCATTTTCCTGTAGTATTTTTCTTTATTTTGTTCAAACAGCGGCTTCAAGTGTGCCCTTGCTGTCATTTTCTTTGTTCCATGCTCCACCATTGGTCCATAATATTTGCCCCATCCAACTTTGATTTCTCCCTGTGTTCTTTCCATTGCAAATGTATCAATTAGATGGGTATATCCTGGCTTTCTCACAGCACTTCTCGGCTTCGGTAATTTCAACAGATCATTCACAAATTCTTTTGTCCCTGCTTCTATCGCATCCAATGCGCTTTCCGGATCTACCTGCTTCGCATACTGTTTCAGCATCATCTCAAAGTCTTCCATCCCAGAATCATCAAACTCGATCTCCGCTCCATTGTATGTTCTGCTCATATGGCACTACCATCCGTTTCAATTGCGAAATAAGAATGCCAGATATTATCTTCTGTGTTGTATTCATGGGATATCATTGGATGAAATCCTAACTTTCTCAACGCATCCCGAAGTTCCAGAAGCTTTCTGTCCCGTGGCTTCCTTGCATAAAAACTGATCTGCCAGGTTATCTTCTCTGCATATTCTTCTCCTGATGCCACAATATCTTCCCAGACGATTTCCCAATAATCAATCCTTGGAAATTTCATTGTATTTTTGAGACTGCTGACTCCCTCGTTTACCGGGCAGTCTAACTCGTGTAAAATCCTGCTTAATTCTCCCTGTGTCATCAGATCACCTCTCTGTCGTATGCTGGCGTTTTCAATGTCAGCTCAGATTCTTTGAATCCATCTTTCGTGGTTACGTGTGCAACGTTGTAAATCTCGTGCTGTTTACCGTCTATCATGCACACGCACTTACTGTTGATCTTCTTGTACTGCGGAATCGCAAGTTTCATCGTCACCTCAACGCTGGCTGCTGCCAGTTTTGCCCTTGTTGTATCGTATACGGAAAGTTCCCTGTACCATATTCTCTCGTTAGTTGCGCGGAGCCTTTCTTCTGGATAGTCCTTTGAAGTATCTTCTTCAATCCGATACAACTCCAATACACCGTCTGTATACTCAGGTAATGTCATTGTCTTCAACCTCCGTTTCCATCTGCCAGGTCAAAATAACGCTTGCATAATTATCCATGAATTCACTTACACGATGATGAAAAGCATAATACATGTAATTCTTCAAAAGCATCCTGTAAGTTAAATCCTCCGTGACGCTACAGCCGGGATTCAGGCTCCCGACTGTCTGCTCACCTTCTTTTGCAAGATTCTTCAACTGACTGTCCCGGTAATATGGCGGGATCTGAAATTCTTCCCGCATCTCATTTACGAGCTTTTCCAATTCTTCCCCTGTCATCTTCCCGGTCTTCATAGCTTACTCCTTCGTCTGCGGAACTGTTACCTGTGTTACAGGAAGCACATACTCTTCCAGTTTTGTCACATCGAAGACAACTGCCACGTTATCATCTACCGCACGACCGTTTGCGTGGCATTTTGCCACGATAAGATCTGCATCCTCAATCGCTTTTGTCTGATCATACTCATCAACGCGAACTCCTGCTGTTCCCATTGTGTAGTATCCGGCGATCGTAAATGCAGCTTTTCCTTTTGGACAGTTAGCATCAACAATTTTTTCGATGTCAATGAATGACTTGTTGACATATCCGCCTGTCAGAGCCTCTCCGTACATACACGGATCCACATATTCTGCTTCGTCTGACGGATTGCAGATAAGATAGAGCTTATCAACCACACGTTTTCCATCATTAGTAAGAGTCTTTCTAACCTCTGCAAGCCCCTTCGGAGAGAATTTTGTAACCGTAGTGAGAACAGTTTTTGCTTTATTTGTTCCGGCTGACTCTACTGTTCCGATCTGACGGAAGATTCCGATTGGACCTGTTTTTCCATCTCCATCGAGGTATCCTTTTACAAGTCCGTCCTGCATGGCCTCAGACAGAATAGCCATGAAATATCTGTCAACGAATTCCATAGACAGCTCTCTGATTGATTTTGGAATAACAAGGTAAGCTGTGAGCTTGTGAAGATCAATATTCAGAGCTGTTACCTCTGCTGAAAGTTCGCCTTTGATAGCGTCTGTAAGAGGACCCCAAACCGCTGCACCTGAATGAGATGCCACAATCCATTTCTTCACGTTTGCCGGTGCCATATTTACAAGTTTCAGGATTGGCGATGCTTTCTTAACATCATCCAGTGTACGATCAATAATCTCTGTCGGAATGATGTCGATCTGGTTTGCTGTGAACGCCTGCTTGATGTCCTTAAAGTTCTCGTAGAATTTCTTCTCTTCCTGCGAAAGGTTTCTAAGTCCGAGTTTGCTCTTGTACTCAGCATCTCTGCTTGCTCTTTCTGCCTCTGCTACTACCTGCTGAATCAGATCAGCGTGTGCTGCTTCATTGATCATTTCGATTGACTGCATGATTGCTTCTGCTTTCTCCTCTGCCGGAGCGCTATCAAGAAGCTGCTTTACTTTATCTTTGACTTCCTGGCTTAAATCTTCAATTCTCATTCTTTATTTCCTCCTTCAAAAAAAATACCCCAGCCGGTACTATCTTTGTGTTTCTGTTTCGGTGTCTGCAATGTTTCAAACATTGTGCTCAGTTTGTTTGCCACTTCTTCTGCAAGTGCGTGTGCATCTACAACTAGCTCTGCCTGTTGCACCGGTGCAATTTCTGTTTTGGTGACAGCATTTCTAATGATTCCGAAAGCTGATTGCTTAATTCCATCATCATCATTTTTCTCTGTCTTTGTTGCAAATCCATATTCTACAGCCTCATCCGCTGTGATCCATGACTCATTGTCCATAAGTTCTCTCACTTTGTCCTCCGAGATGGATACCCTGCTCATATAAGCATTGACTGATGCCTGAGTAATCTTGTCAAGATCTTCTGCTGCCTTCCTTAGCTCTTCAGCGTTTCCGCTTGTATATGTCCACGCATTGTGAATCATCAGCAATGAGGCTTCATTGATCACGCGCTCATCTCCTGCCATAAAAATGACCGATGCTGCAGAACACGCAAATCCATCACAGACTGTAGTAACCTTCATGTCGCTGTTTTTCAGCGTATTATAGATTGCCAGTCCTTCAGCAACTTCGCCACCATAGCTGTTAATATGCACATTAATTTCTGATGCTTCAAGGCTCTGTAGTTCCTTCACAATTCCGCTGGCCGATACATCACTCTCGCTCCACGGCCATGATGTGATATCCCCAAAGATATACAGATCTGCTACATTATTTTTTGACTCCAAAAAATAATACTTCTTTGCTTCCATGTTATTTTCCTTTCTTTGGTATTACTGTTTAACGGACAGCTCCGAGATAATTGGATCACCTCCTATGAATCAGGTTTCTTGTGCCGCATTACCGTTTCCCTCCCCTCCGTAATTCTTTGTCAGAGCTCGCTCTGTACTGAATTCTGTATTGAGTAACGGATATCCGACCATCTCTCTGATTTCATCGAGATGGAATCCAATTCCTCTGAGTTTATCAAGATTTACTGCGCTATCCACAACATCAACATGTTTAAAGCGCGCAAGCCATACCATGACTTTCTCGTTTTTGCCGCAGTAATCATCCTCTCCGACAACATAAGCTGTCAAAGTATCATTTATCACTTCTGCTATCGGACTGACAGCATATGTGATAAATTCATTTGTTGCGTCTGATTTTTCTGTGATATTGCCATTAAACACAGCCTCTGGAATATCGAAAGCATTTGCCACCTCGTTATTGATCTGCAAAGCCATCTTTGCCAGTTCTTCAGCTTTCACTGCTGTATTTATTTGTAGCTGTTCCACGGATGCATTCTCTTGTTCTGTTAAAACTTCAAGGGCATCTGACGTCAGTAGTTTTTTAATTTTTAAAACATACTGGTCTTTTGTCATTACCTTGTCTGTACCATCTGCTTGCTTTTCTCTGAATGATAATGCATTCGTTCCAAGCTTCAATTTGAATCTTGGTTGGCTGGACAGCTGCATCATTGCATTAATGGAATCCATCGTCTTATCAAATTGCCCTACTACATTCTGTAAGTACAATCGAATCCTTGCATTGTCATATCTTAGATGAATCACTTCATCAGATTGAAATGTGCTGAAAATTGTAAGATTTTCACCTCCGCAACTTAACATCACATCTTTGTAAACTCGCTTCAGCATCACTTCATTCGTGTGTGACCATGATGTCGCTCTGTAATATTTACCATTTAGCGGAATAATCAGAGCTTCTTGTTCTGTTAGCAGCTGCTTAACCACTTCCGTCCAGAACACTGTCCCACATTCGTGGTCATTGGGCTGTACGTTTAGCCTGTATTCTTTCTTGTTTTTTTCTTTGCTCTCCGTCTGGATCAGTATGTCAGACTTCGCTATTGCCTTGGCGATCATCATAATTGCTTTCTCGATGGCAAGCTTTGAAAGATTCAGCTTTTCCATGTCAACTGCAATGATTTCTGCCAAAGACTGTATTTCTTTGTTCCTGTCTTGGAATAAAAAATCAAACATTTTCTTCTTCTCCTATTAAACATAGATTATCTGAATTTCCAGCTCATCCTTGCAGAACATAGCCACATCGAAGGCCATAAATCCATCATTTTTTCTCAATTTCGGTTCTATCTTGCCGAAATTTTTATTTCCAAACTTATCCTCGCTCACGCTTGTGTTATTCGTGTACCACCGCATGATTGCTGATGGTCCGAAGTTGATCATCCCCTGTGAGAACATAGACTGAATAAACGGAGCAATAATTCCTGTTGCTGACGTTATCTTTCTAACCAGCCGAACAATGCCATGTGGGTTCTTCTTATCCTCAATCGTGAGACCTCTTTCTTCAAACGCCGTCTTGAATAACGTGTAGCGATAAGTATCCATTGCTATTTTCTTCACATCATAGTCTTGGAACTGTTTCATGCACCAGTCGGCTATTATATTTACATCAATCACCGGACCTTGGACAACTTCAAAATCCTCAAACTCTTCTTGTCCGACATTGCGCAACGGAAATTTGATTGAATCAATGAACGGAGAGTCTGCACAGATCCATGTGTGTTGTCTCCATATCCACTCTCCATCATCTGTCTTGGTCAGAATGCCAGCCGATGCGAAGTCTCGCACATCCGCATAGTCAATGCCAATCACTGCTGCCTGTCCTCGCGTGTCCAATGTTATCCGCGGAATCTTGCGTTCCAATTCTTCCATTGTCTCACCTTCATAACATGCTCTCAGGACATTTTGCCATGTTGTGACCGTCTCCTCTTCCTTTCGTGCCGATCTGTCCATTCGTTTTGTAATAAATTCAGCACGCTTTGACGGAATCTTCTTCATTTCCAGATAATCATGCATGATCTGATTCGCAAGAATCGGCATATATTCCATCGACGGATTCGCCTTATGCCATGCCTCCGGATCATCAACTTCCTTCATGTCATCAATCTCGCAAATAAAAGGGAAGTACCCTAGCAAATTCTCTCCCGTCTCCAAGATTTCTGCACACATTGCCGAAATTTCATCCAACGGACCGTCTCTGACATAGCCATCTGTTGTGATAATAAACTCTCTCGAATGCTTGACCTTACCAAAAGAGGATTCAAATACATTGATCTGGTCATAGTTCTCGTAGGCATGGATTTCGTTCAGGACAAGACATCCTGTTCGCTTACCATCCTTGGTCTTTGCGTTCGAAGTGTTGTATTTCATCTCCGATCCTGTTGCCAGGTTCGTGATAAGTTCCTTTGTGACCGAAAACTTTCCCTTGAATTTTGGATTATCATGTAGCATGTCATAAGCTACCTTGAATGTGTCCTTAACCTGGCTCTCTGAGTTCGCCACAATTTCAACATGGTAATTTTTCACTCCGTAGAGCGGAGTCTGAAAGAAATTTACCAGCGGCACGATGAATCCATCTTTACCATTTCCACGTCCTTCCTTGATGAAGAACTTTGAAAATACTGGAATGTCATCCACATACATAAATGCAAAGGCATAAATGAACTTTTGGAATGGAAATAGTTCGTAGTAATTTGTTTTGCAGTACTGTAGACAGTTCCTATATGTTTTTTCATCAAAAAAAACATCGTTTCGCTTCAATGTCGGCTTCACGATGTTTTCTATCAGCAATTTTCTCTTTTTATTTATCCATTTCGGATGCTCTTCGGCATATTTGAGATAATAATCAATCTCTTTACAGATAACCATCTGTAGGATTCTCCGGCTCTGGTACCGGCTCTTTCAACTTCAGATCTGCCAGGATCTTCAGCATAGTGGCCGTAGTTTTCTGCAAATTGACAACGCTTTCGTTCGCTTTTTCCACCGTCATTCCATTCCCGTTCACGGTCTCGTATCTCAACCCTTTGCTCTTAATATCTGCTATTAGTTTCTTTTTCAATGACCAGTAATATATATAATCATTCACTAGATCCATGTAGAATTCTGCACTCATTCCACGTAGTTCCAGCTGTCTAATCAGCGACATTTTTACGTCTTTTTGTGTCAATTTGCTCACCTCTTTTCGCTCAAATCATGCCTTTTTCGTAACTTTTTTTGCTAAAAAACACGGGTTTTTATGCCCGTGTTAAAAAATTTCTTCTTAAAGTAAATTTTAAAATCTGATACCCTTACCTTTTTCACGCGAGATTTTCATTTTTCTCCAGAGTCATGGCTACATCCCCGTTCTTCACTCTGGAAAAATCGCCGAGAATTGACCGGGGGGCTACCACAGCTCCTTGCTCACAAGCTTCTTCTTTCTTTTGAATCTTCTTGGTGCTCTGCCGTGTCTAAGGTTATGACACGGCACACAAAGACTGATTAGGTTATCCTCTTCCAGTCCGAGTTCCGGATGTTCCTTCAACTCAACAATGTGATGTACTTCTTCGGCTCTCCTTATCTTTTTCTCTTCTCCTCGCAGGATGTCGCCTGCTGCCGCTGCATCTCTCAATCGTTTGCGACAGTCCTGGCACTCATAGTGGTCTCTCTCTAGGATCTGCATCCGCTTATGTTTCCACATTGTCGAATTGTAAAATTTCTTTGCTTCCTTGTCCGTCATAGTTACATCCCTTCATACAAAAAAGACACCTGCCGAGAGGATTGCAAGTGTCTCTTTCAAGAGATTTGTATGTACATGTCTGTCTTTCGACAATATCAGATTAGCACAGTTAGAACTCCAGTGGACTCCACTCTTTAATTGATTTGAATATTTTTCAGTGCTCTTCCGTGTAATTCGTAGATCCAACTCTCACTGTACTCCATAAGCTGTGCTATCTGCCACCACTCAAATCCTTTGATGTACCTGTAGAACATAACATCTCTTTCGTCCTGATCATCTAACTCATTAATTTTGTATTCTATGTCCTTATAGGTCTGTACCTGCTTTACTCCCTCTTGATACAGCTTGTCCTCTCTTTCCTGAAGAGCTGCCGCGTAAGAACTTAAATCGCTTTGATTGGATCCATGTGGCATCCCATCATTATTCGATGATGGATACATCTTCATGTTCCTGATCTCTTCAATCTCTGATTCGATCCTCTTGATTCTCTTCCCATGTTTTCTGTATGCCCTGAGATAGGTTTTCTTCCTGTCGTTCTCGTTTTTTACATTGTTCTCTTCCAGTCTCTTCTCCATTGGCATCATCTCCTATCTTGTACTTTCTTGCCAAGTATTCTGCTACATCTCCATGCCACAACTGCTGCCCCTGCGCTTCGATCAGATTGCCTGCTTGGTATGCCGGCCGGTGAAGCTTCTCGCTTGCCTTCCGATCAGGTGGATGCTCTGCCATAGCAGCATAATGTTCTTTTTGGTTCTGCTGGATTTCCGCAGGACTCCAGCGTGTGTCTGTACTTCGTTTCACTGCTCATCACTCCTACATTTCTCTTCTTCCAACAATGTAATCTATGGACACATTATATATATCCGCGCATTTGATTGCCTCTCCTAACGTCAGTCCTTTCCTTCCGGTCTCAAGATCTTGCAATCTTTCTTCCTTGATGTTTAACTTGACTGCTGCCTCTTCTCTTGTCAGTCCTCTGATTTTTCGCAGATACTTCAGACGGTTTCCTGTTGTTCCTACCGGTCGTAATATAACCATTGTAATCAACTCCTCCTTTCGTGCTCCATGCGCAAATGTCGCAATCCTCAGGGCATACATTTGCCTTTCTTGCTCTTTCGCACATCTCCATTTTTATTCTTATATCTTCCTCATAGTCCTTTATGATTCCGAGTCTCCTTAAAGCCTTATAAAACAGTGACTTTTTTCTCACGTCTCTTTTTCCCTTCCGTCGTTCTTTCCATTTCCGCATCCACTCAAGCTGTTCTTGATCCTCTTGTTCTTTCCTTGTCATTTATTTTCCTTTCTGCTTCATCCACCTTACACATTTTCTTGATATATTCGCGAACTGTTTGAACCGTTGAAAGCACTCCGTCATAAAATGGATCAATTCTTTCATGTTCTGCAATTGTTGCTTTTGTTTCTGCTTCTGCCTGATCCAGCCAATCAATTAGTTCCTTTGTGTCTTTTTCTTGCATCTCTTTTCCTTCTTTCTCTCTTATCTCTTTCCTCGCAGTACTTTAAACCTACATACTTGCCATAACTCATACCATTTTCTCTTGCTTTTGCATTTATCTCTGCCAGCTCGCTTTTCCAAGCTGTTGATCTCTGTCTTTTTGACACCTGCCTGCTCCTTTCTCCTCCCTGCCGCATCCAGGGAGGAAATCCTTTGCCTTCATGTTACAGTTTGTGACATACTTTATCTCCACGCCATTCAGCGGAGGTAACTACAAATAATTTTTCTTATACCTTGCTGTCCATTCTTCTCTTGTGTGTGTCTGCTCATATTCTGTCTGCGCTATTCTGCAGAGTAGTTCCCGCATTTCTCGATTATTGTGGACTGCTTCCGGTCCTTCTTTGTGATGATTCCGACACAGATCTACCTTTAGTCCATCCGCCTCAGATAGTTCGCGCTGTCCGGATCCGAACATGATGTGATGTTCTTCTGTGTATTGCTTGGAAGAATCGCCATAGAGTATCGAACAGAGATAGCAGACTCCCTTTCCGCTCTTGAGGATGCTCTTTTTATGTGATTTTCTTTTTTTCTTGCAGGCTAATTTCGGAAATGCCATGTCTGAATAATCGATACTCATAAGATATACACCCCAACTAAGTTTTTCGGATCTCCTTGCATTCGATCAAACCATATGCACGGTTCGCATACTCCTTCAATGTCTTTTCTCAGCTCTTCTGCGGAATCTGCCAGCATGATAATGTTCGTCGGACTGCTGCAAGCATAGACTCTCGTAACATATTTATCCTGTATATCCCGTGGGTGCTTATAAATTGCAATCGATGGTATCGCTATCGCTGATAAGTCCGCCTCTTGAAAGCTATGGATTATTTTGTTATTTACTGAGTTCATCTCCATTTTCATCTACCTCTGTTTCTAACCATTTCTTCCAATACTCTGCTGAGTTCAACATCATGTGAGGCATCTCATTCACGGATGCTGCCATATACAGTGCCATCTTGTATGATTCCATTGTCTTCATGTATTCCCATCTGCTGCCAGCCGGATTCTGTTCTTCTTCGGACTTATCCACCGGTTCTGAATTGGCTCCCGCTTCTGTGTTTCTCGCATTTTCTTCTATCTGCTCTGAATTATCCACAGGTTTTTCCACAATCTCCACAGGTTCCGGCATTGCACTGGTGCAATTTTCCTCTTCGTGCTGTCCCGCTCTGATAAAATCGCTCCGTATTTCCGGTGTTCTCCCTGCTTCCGGAAGCATTTCCGGAAAATCTTTCTCAATCTCTGTCTGTCCCGGAATGTCGTTTGGAAGCTCTACCGGTTTCTCCGTCTCCTGTTTCTCCGGTTTTTTGGGTTTTGGCAGCTTCGCCTTCACTACCTTTGACTCTTTTCTCTTCTCTTTCTTCGGTTGCACTGGTGCAATCCGTTCTTTTTCTGGATACTTCTGTCCGTAGAGCTCCTCCCAGTTCTGTTTTGCGTCCTCCTGTTCTGTGATCAGGACAAGATAGCTTAAAATATTCTCCCAAGCAAACTTTTCTTTCAGTCCTTGTCTTACTACCTGCAGTATGACCTCGTCTTTCTCATCGTTTAGATAGAGCATAATCCTTCCGCAGCCTTGTGGTCTTACGCTGTAAAGTTTGTCCCCGTCCGGTGCTAACACCTCTTTGATCCGTCCTGTTCCTATGCTTGTTCTGACTGCCTCATGCAGTTTTAGATACAGTTCCGGTTCATCCATGCAGATCTGATGGATTGCTTTTTCCAGATTGTCGAGTTCTTTCTGTTCTTCTTTCTCGCCTTCCAAAATGACCTCGATATCTGTGATCTTCTCTTCGCTTTCTATCTCTTCTTTGACTGCCTGGATCTCTGACTTGCTGTATGCCGGTGTCAGCTCTTCTGCTACGCTTTCCGGAAGCGTCAGCATCAGTGCCAGCTTCGCATAGCCAAATCCTTTGTAATGCTCCTGCAGTCTCGGAGAGTAACCACCCTCCGAGAATCTGTCATTGATTCTGATGTATCTTGATACCTGTGTAGCTTCAAGCTTGTATTCCGCCCACGCAAATTCATTGACATTGCTATATCCTGAATCCTTTAAGATATCGGTATCTCTTCCCTGCTTCAGCAAATATCCCGTCATAACAAAATCTTCCACTGTTCTGTTCAGGACGGTGTTCATTGCTTTTTTATACTCTTCATAATCCTGATACTGTGCTAATTCCATCAAACCGCCTCCAGTTCTTTTTCTATCTCTTCTGCTTCAAGGAAGTCTTCCGCCAATCCCTGAAGGACTCTTATATTCTTTTTCTCTTCCAGCTCTGCAATATTGGCTTCTCTCTTGATCCTGCTGATCTTGGCCAACTTCTTATCTTCCTCTGTCAGACGTTTTCTGATTGCCTTCTGCCAGCTTTTCAGGAATACCCGGATTTCCTCGATCCCCGGCTCTTCGTCATAATAGCTTCTGTGCTGTCTGATTGTGCCTCCCGGCTCTACTTCAATCGTGTAGAATGGGATTCCCGGTGTTTCCTGTCTTCGCAGGAAACAGATATATGTCTCTCTGCTCTCGATCCTGTCAAAATATCGTTCACTGCTGCCGGCGCAATGATGCAGTGCACGTCCTTCTTTCACGATATCCACTAACGTGTTCGGTACAATGATCTTATACTCTTCGTCTTCGTACTCATATCGGCTCTTGATCTCTTTCAGGATCTCTTCTGCTTCCGGAAACTTCTGCCGCATTTCCTGTGCGTAGGCTTCTTTTCCCTCTGCATTGTTTTCCAGTTCTTTCAAGATCTGTATCTGCTGCCGGTCTACAACGACTTCATCATGCCTGCGTTTTAGTTCTCTTGGACGATAGACCATCTCGTCAGCCATATTTTTGCAACACGCTTCACACATACTGAGATAGTCTTTATATTCTTCAAGCACAGCTTTTGCCGTCATTCCTGCATATTGTTCTTTTTTCTGCCTTTCGATGTAGTTCATAATCTTCTGTGGACTCATATATTTTTCCAGTCCCCGGATGCCGCTTGGTTCTATCTCATTTTTTATCATCCACTGCACCGTCTCTTTCGAGATCTTCTGCCCTGTCTCGTCCGAATACTGCATCCAGCGTACCATTCTGTTCCCGCCATGTTCGTCACGGATCCGGTTGATCTTCTGACGGTCTTGGATTCTGAACATTCCCTCAATGCTTTCCTCTCTCATGTCCAGTGGTCCATAGTATTGTGTCGGATATCCCGGATAGTCTGTACAACCGATCGTATCTCTCAGCAGATTCCAAAAGCGTCCTTTTGCCAGGCACTCGATCTTCTGTGCATATCCTTTCATCTGTCCTGTCCCTGCCACAAGTCTGTTGTAGTTCAGTTCCATTCCCGTCTTCGATAAATGCTCCAGAACTCTTGTTGCTTCGCTGTAAGTGGTTCCGTCTAATATCTGGCCGAATTCTCCCGGATACAAGTAACCTTCTCTTGCTCTTAGATTTTTCCGGTTTCCTTTTGTCCATCCATCCCAGGAGTCCTCGTAATAGATCATGTATGTCTTCTTCAATTTTCTGTTGGAGTAGACCTTGTACAATAAGATTCTGATTTCATCTCCAAGCTCTACATAATGTTTTCCATTGTCCCATCCGACCTTTGCTTCTATGATCCGGAGTACGCTCGTATCTTCATCTACCGGCTGGATGAGATAGCAGCTCTTCCATTTCTGTTCGATATGGTCTGTTCTTGTCTTTGCCTGCACTAGTTTTCCACAGGAAGGACAGAATACCATGTCATTGTGCCGGATCTTCTTTTCTCCATCCTGTCGTTTGATTTCTTCCGGCCAGCTGGATTCTCCGCAGTTCGTACAGACAAATTCTTTCGTTTCCCTGTTCTGGAACATGTAATCCTCTCCTGCTGCCTGTTTAAAGAACCATTCTCTTAGATTCTTCGGACGACCTGGAACTTTTCTCATTAGGTTCATGAGTTTTGTTTTCCGGTTTGTTTCACATCTTTCCCTGATCTCGCTGTTATAGCTATGTTCCAATCCGTTGATTCTCTCCCATGGGCTGTTGTTCCACGCTCTGTGTTTAATCAATTCTTTGATCCTGTTTGCGTCTTTCTCCTGCAATTTCGGATAATCGTCATATGTTCTCCATTCCCAATCTCGCCAGTCCTCGTTCAGTGCATTCAGGATACCACCTTTTCTCCAACCATGCTGCTCTTTCCAGTACTCATGTTCCCCTGTCTCATAGTTGATACAGTACCGCACCAGCAGTTCCTTCGCCTGATAGATATTTAGAATCAGGATTTTCTCCAACTCCTGTAGCGTGGCTGTGAGTCCTTTTCCTGCCGGTTTCTTCGGTGCAACGCACTCAATCGCTTTTCGTTTCATTTCTGCACCTCCACCCATTCTCTTTCTTCTGTCATGGAATAGATCTGATGCGCTTTCGCTTGTATTCCGTCAACATTTCTCACGCCTGCTGCCACTGGCTTGCCTTTCTCGTCCTCTACGATCAGTCCGATCACGGTTCCGTATTCTCCTTTCACTTCCGGATGTTTTCCCCTTGCGATCGCTATCTTTGTCTCTCCGATCGCTTTTGACCGCTCTTTTTCTGCGTATGCACCTCTTTCTCTTTTCTCCCACGTTCTCTTCGGATGGATGATCATATATTCCATTGCCGCCATTGCAATCTCCATAAGTGTCAGTTCTCTTAATAATGTCAGCTCTGTAGATACGACCATCGAGCATCCATCCTCTTCGTCTATACTTCCGCCAGCTTCGCACAGGAAGAATTTGTTCTTTCCATCGATCGGATACCACTCCAGGCAATCCAGGATATACTCCGCCGCATGGAATCCAGTTGATCTTGTTTTGCTTTTCTCTTCTTTGTAGGTCTTCCCTTTCTCGTACTGAAATGTCCCTTTTCCGTGTTTTGCCTGAATTTTTTTATTGAACCCTTTGTATACTCTCATTTTTTCTCACCCAGATAGTACTCTCTCACGATCTCTTTGATCTGTGCCTTTCCTGGAATGCTGATATACAGTGGTGGTCTCAAGCCTGCTGCCTTGGTGATTCTGTCATCTAACTGTGTTTTGGCATTAAATGCCGTCTTCAAAACCAAAGCCATGCAGTCTTTCAATGACTTTCCTTTTCTTCTGACTGCAAGAGCCATCTCTTCATTTTCCATGCATGATTGTTTGATGGAATCCGTCCAGTCTTTCAGTGCTCCTTCCAGTTTCAGGTCCTTCGCTTCCAGTTCCAGTTTTCCAATAGCTGCAAGAATTGGTGTCGTCAGCTCTTCTATTGCACCGGTGCAAAAGTCCTCAGCGTCTTCCGGATCCAGTCCGTTCTCTTCTGTAATTGTCCTGATTGCTTCCAGGTCTCCTTCTTCCAACTGTGCTTTTGCAGCACGGTTGATTTCTTCGCAAGAATCAAATTCTCCAAACTTCTCAAACATCTTTATACCTCTTCTCCTTGCAAGTACGCTTCAAGCGTCCTTTTATACTCACTGTTGTTTTCGTATACGATCTCTATCTCGTGTTCTTTGCTCTCTTCCAGGAACAACTGCCACAGTTCCTTGTTCTGTATGTCTTTTCCATCCGACTTTCTCCACTCTGCTCGTCTCCACTTTTCTGGATTATCTGCCAGTATCATGTTCTTGATGTACGTGTTCCTCGTGTAGAACACAACTCTGCATGGTTCTTTAAGCTTTTGCAGTGCATAGATCATTGCCAGAAGCACGCTGCGGTTATAAGTTGTTCCTTCCTCTTCTCCTTTCAGGAATCGGTCTTCAATTTCTCCGTTTCTCCTTGTAAATGTTAAGGCTGCAGCATATCCTCCTCTCTTTGGTGCTGCCGGTCCTGTGATCGTGGTTTCTATGTAGATCTTCACCGTCTTCATTCTTCAAATCCTCCTGTTCAGCCTGATCAATGTATATCTCCGGTATTTGAATCCTGTAGCCGGATTGATTCCTTCATAGCTCTTGGCAATGTAATAGCCGGTCTTCTGTTTGATCTTTTTCGGCCATCTTGCCAGTTTTTTCTTCTTTGGTGGTTTCAGCGGCATATTCCGTGATGTACTGTAACTGGATTCACTGAGCCTTGGCTTGTCCCTCTTTCCGTCTTCCCTCTTTTCTCCCACTTTCTCGTTTTTGGTGATGTAGGATGCAAGCTGCGAGAAATCCTCTTCGTAATATTTGCTTTTCTCTAACTTCTCTGCATAAATTCCACCATGTGGCCAACATTCCTCCACCCAGCGGATCGTATCCCGGCATCCGGTGATTACCATGTGAACGTGCCATGCTCCCTTGGACCCTTTCTCAATGTTCCGGATCCAGCGCAATTCGATCTGTTCTTTCTTGTATCTTGTCCTTAGCTTGCTTATCAGATTCGTGAAATCCTTCTTTGCTTTCGCCATGTCCGGAGGTCTTGCCTCGACTCTGTACGTCAACGTCAGGAAGTAGTCCCCCTTTCCAAAGTACTCCAACAATCTGTGTCTGGCTGTCTCTGCTTTATTCATAGCATTCACTACTGCCATCTGCTCCGGTGTAGGCTTTCTCTTCTTTTCTCTTGGCAGTCCCCTTGCTCCATACCTGCCATCATGGTATTCCTTCACCTCCAGGATGTCTCCTTTCCGGAAGGTGTGTGTTACTCTCTTCGTTGCCATCGTATACCTCTATCTTTAATATCTTAATCGAGTATTAAAATGGGGCAGAATCCCCGTTTTTCTTGACTTCCTGCCCCATAGATGTTAAGATAATAATGTCTTTAATATCTGCGAGACAAAAGTCTTGCATTCAACACTTCCGTTACCTCCGGAAGTGTTATTTTTTTATCTGTTTTTCCAGCGTCCTTGCGATCGAATTCAGCGCGTAGAAGCTTGCTGATACAGCCAGTCCGATCAGGACGCGCTCCAGCGTTGACTTCGGTGCTTTGACCGATATGGAATATGTAATCGCTGCTCCGGAAGCATAGAAGAGTCCAACAAGCATTCCAACGCCTGTGATAAACCTTGTTCTCCAAAGGCTCATTCTAATATGATGTATTCTCCTTTGTTCTTCTTCCTGGCGTACTCGTCCGCCTCTTCCCATGTCCCAGAGCAGCAGCCCAGTTCCTGTGTTTTCGTCCATCTGATAATCCATATGTGGTCTTTCTCCTTTCTTCCTTTTTGTATGATGTGCACGGATAACATCGACTGCGTTCCATACAACTGTTTCTATGCTGACAGTAGCAACAATCCTCCATGCTTGTCCTTCTTTCCACCGCCTAAGCGGTTTTATCCTTTCTTGATCTCAGATGTTCGTTTATGATAGTTGATACATCATTGATCACTTTTTCATGCTCTTTTTCGCTTTTCCCCAGATAAGCAGAATCATCGAATTTGTATGTGCATCCGCTTTCTGTCTTTTTGATCTCTACGATCACCCGCATCACCTCCTAGAAAAGTTTATGTGTTACGGTTTGTACTTGTTGCTATTTTTTTCTCCTCTCTAATCATCCTCATAGGTTCTTGGAATAAAGTCCTGTGTAAGTGCGTAAAACTCGCTGATGTATGTTCCTTCATCCGTGATGTTCAGGTCAACAGCGACATTGTGGTCATTCATCAGCATGATGCTTGTTGCACCCTCTTTTTCGATATCTCCGCATCCGACTCCAACAACCTTAAATCCTTTCAGCAGACTTAATTCTTCTGGATATCCGCTGTATCTCTTGTGATTAATACTTCTCTTCATTGTTTTCGCCTCCCTGATCTTATCCAACCTTTTTCTCTGAATTGTTTTTCTCCTGTTCCTCTTTCTTGCTGCTCATTGCTGCTGCAGTTGCGATCGTTCCTTCGAGGTATCCTCTTTCTCTTTCGCTCATTGCTGGTAACTTATCGGCAAGTGTCTTGATAATCTGTTTTTCTTTCTCTGACATTTCTTACTCCTTTCTGTGTCTGCTGTTTTGTTGGTATATGTCAATTATATGTTGGTTGATTGCTTTTGTCAATCTCTTTTTTGCTATTATCCAACATTTTGCAATTTACCAACATTTTTTATTGCATTTTTTCCTGCCATGTTGTATAATCAATATCAAGAAAAGAGGTGAGAAAATGTATAAACGCCTAAAAAAAATAAGAAAAGAACTAGATATGACTCAGCAAGAATTCGCTGATGGTATTGGAATCGCAAGAGGTAACATTAGTGCTTATGAAGTTGGAAAAAATGCTCCAAGTGATGCAGTTATTTCTCTTATATGTACAAAATATAATGTCAACGAAAATTGGCTCCGTACTGGAGAGGGTGATATGTTTGTGAAACTGTCCTACTCTGATGAAATCGCACAGTTTGTCGGACAGCTCATGACTGAGGAAGATGATTCTTTTAAAAAGAGACTTGTTTCCGGATTGGCGGCTCTTGACGAAACTGGATGGAAAGTATTGGAAGACTTTTTGGATTCTATACAAATAAAAAAGGACTGATTTATTTCAGTCCTAAGATTCCGCGAATGAAAAAATATACATTTTTTAATCGTGTGTCGTCCAATTCGTCAAGCATTTTTATTATGAGTTTTTTATAATTCATTATGGATCCCTCCGTTCCCAGCAAGAACACTCTTCGAAATTCCTTGATTTCATCATACGACATTTGTATTTAGAAATCAATGGTTTTATCGAACATTTGTTCTTGTATAGAGATGGGGTGCTTATTATATTAAATGAAATCAGGAGAATTTGTTTTATGAAACACAAGGAACGACTTTCTGTTCTGTATGATCTCCTTTTCAGCGTACTTGCAATCGTAGCTGTCTACTTTGCAATCTGTGACATGACAGCTGGATGTTCTGCAATTCAGCGCGACATTGACTTTGCGATCAACACAATATTTATTGCAGACTATGCGTTACGATTGCTGATTGCTAAAAATAAAAAAGAGTTTTTTCGGAATAACATACTGGATCTGATTGCAATTATTCCATTCAACTCTTTGTTCAAAGTTTTTAGGGTATTCAAAATATTCAAGATGCTAAAACTCTTGAAGCTAGCAAAAGCATCTGCACGATTTGCAAGGCTCTACAAGCATATAAAGTTCTTCTTTGACTTGAATGGTTTCAAGTACATGGTCGGAGCAACGCTGATCTGCATCGCAATCGGCGGAATATCCATCCATTTTGCGGAAGGTATGAGCTTTTCAGATGGCTTTTGGTGGAGCTTTGTCACAGCAACAACTGTTGGATATGGAGATATCTCACCAACAACAATCCCAGGAAGAATCATAGCAACTGTGCTGATGCTTGTTGGAATCGGTCTGATTGGCTCTCTGACTAGTACAATCACAGCAATTTTCTTCCAAAAGACAAGTAATACTGAAAAATCTACTGTAAAAGATATGCTGATCAGTTCGATACAGAACCAGTTGAACAATTTTGACGAACTGTCAGACGATGATATTCAGGCAATCTGCAAAACGCTGCAATGCCTACATGAAGGAAAAGGTGATAACAATGAAAGTAGGAATGAGAACACCGAGCTTGAAGAAAAGCGTTAAGGCTCAGACAACTGGAAAAGTAAAAAGAGCTGTTAAGAAATCCGTGTCTCCTGGATACGGACAGAAAGGTGTCGGATGGATAAAGGATCCGAAGAAGGCAGCATACAATAAAGTCTATAACAAGACAACCTTGGGAGTCGGTGATGTATATCGTGGGATCGGTGGAAATGGATCGCGTTCATCTTCCAACAGTTCTTTCAGTGGATCTGCCGCAGAAATCCCTGAGGTACGGATTCCATCTAAGCTTGAGAAAGTGCTGACATCAAGTGAGAAGAAAAAATACATTTCGCTTGTTCAAACTGGATGTGTACTTGATCAGGACAGAGATGCAATCATAAAAGCAAATGGAAAACGCACAAAAATTTCTACATTCTCATTGTGCCGTGTAATCGCCATGATCATGTCAGTTGTTTTACTGGCCTTCGGACTTGCCGGACTCTCAACATCTGTTGGAATCGGTGCTTTCTTTATTATATTCGGAGTTCTGTTCTTCTTGATGGCCAGAAGTTTCAAGACAACGATAACACTACACAAAAAGATATTCCAGATAAAAGATGATGGTTTTATATCTTAAATAAAAACCGCTCCTGCGCCAACAGGAACGGTCAACTGGGGAAGCACACGCCAATGTGCTTTAGTAACTCCGAAGAGATACTGTCTTGCCAAAGAATATTGTATCATCTTCGGTGCAGTCGCACAATCAGAACTTACGTTCTGTGTATGGCTGTTATTTTTGTACTTTTTTACATAATATATACGGAGGTGATATCATGTCGTATTGTATTTATTTGAGGAAATCAAGAAAGGATCTTGAAGCCGAGCAGCATGGTGAAGGGGAAACTCTTGCCAGACACGAACGTGCACTTCTTTCTCTTGCTAAGAAAAATAACCTTATTATCAGCAATATTTATCGAGAAGTTGTGTCCGGAGAAACCATAGCTGCGCGTCCTGTTATGCAGCAGTTACTTCACGAAGTAGAACAAAACCTGTGGGACGGTGTGCTCGTTATGGAAGTAGAACGTCTTGCTCGTGGTGATACAATAGATCAGGGAGTTGTACAGAGAGCATTTCAGTATTCCAACACACTAATCATCACGCCTTCCAAAACCTATGATCCTGCCAATGAATTCGATGAAGAGTATTTTGAGTTTGGATTATTCATGAGTCGTCGTGAATATAAGACGATCAAGCGCAGGATGCAGAATGGACGTTATGCCGCTATCTCTGAGGGAAAGTGGCCATACAACTCCGCGCCATACGGTTTCCGGAGAGTGAAACTTGAAAAAGAGAAAGGATGGACTCTTGCTTTTGATGAAAACGAGGCTCCTGTTGTGCGGCTTATCTTTTCTATGTTTACCGGTCCGGAACGTGTCGGTATCCGGTCGATCACTCGCACTTTAAACAGTTACGGTACAAAGCCGCGTAATTCCAAACTTTGGAGTGAGAGCACCGTCCGTGGAATTCTCTCTAATGTTGTGTATGATCAATGCGTTAAGATCGGCGAACGAAAAGTGGTCAGGACAGTTGAAAACGGTGTTCTCACAACCACGCGTCCGAGAACCAGTGACTATACCATTGTTTCCGGCCGGCATCCGCGCTTGATCGATCACGATGTATTTGCAGAAGCTCAGAGTTATCTTGGCTGTGGATCCCCAAAACCTGCCGGTTCTAATATTATCAAAAATCCACTTGCCGGAATCATTGTCTGTAGTGAGTGCAAAAAGAAAATGATTCGCCGGCCGCCTTCCGGAACCGCCAGTCGTGTGCCTTATGATCTGATGTTGTGCAGTACATATGATTGTCCTACCATTGGCAGCCCTTTGGATCTTGTTGAGCGAGAAGTTTATAACGCGCTTTCTGACTGGGTTGAAGGATATCGTCTGAGTGGTCAGATGCCAAGTAAGAGTCTTATTCCGGAAAAAGAAGTTCTTTTGGAATCAGCTCAACAGACACTCGATCAACTTCTACGGCAAAAGGGAACCATGTATGATCTGCTTGAACAAGGTGTCTACTCGACAGAAGTCTTTCTTGAGCGATCTGACAGTTTACAAAACCGAATTTCTGAAGCTGAATCAAACGTTGCCAAGCTGAAACTCGAACTTGACAAGGAACGCCAAAGAGAAGCCAATATAGAACAGTTCCTGCCGGCTTGTGAAGATCTGCTTTCCTGTTATTGGGATTTATCTATTCCGGAACGCAACCGGTTGTTGAAATTACTCATAGAATCTATAGAATACAAGAAATTAACGAAAAATAAGCGCGGTCATCTGAATGAGCCTAACTTTGAGTTGACCATAAAGCCCAGAATCCCGCGCAAATAAAGGTTTTTTTGTTATTTCCAAAAGAAACGGGATTATTCTTCTGTACCAATATCAGTCAGTATTCCTGTTACCTCTTTATATGGCATCGTATATCGCTGTGAAAGATAACGCATAGATGCAGCCAATTCGCCATCCGGCCCACCAAACTGACTTATAATGATCTTCGCCAGTTTCGGATTCGTCTGGGTTATCTTCACAGGATATTGAAGTCTTTTTTCATAATTCCACATAAATCAGCATCCCCCTTCCTGCCACGGCCATGGTTCATTGATCCAATTCCAGCAGTCACTGTTTTCGCTGACTGTATCTACAGTTAAAGGGCCATATACCTCTGCATATTCTTTAAGTGCTTCCATACGTTTCTCTTTATATTTTTGAAAATAGTCAAGTGCTTTCTGATTTCCAGGATGTGTATCTAAAAATAATTTAACATCATCTACTGCAAAACTTATCTGATTTATATATTCAAAAAGTTCTCTGCGATTCATTTCATGACAATTGCAACTCATTTACAACATCCTCCTTTTCCACGAAATGGTTTTTCAAGCTCTTGGAAAATAGTACCACACTGAAATCCATAACCGAGATCGTGAAGTTTTCTCCACTGCTGCCATGGGACATAAGCCATCGCAACAGGAAACTCTTGCAAAACATCCGTTTTGCTGTAATCACCAACACACTCATCGCAACAGTAATTTTTCGACTTCTGCTCCGGAAGTGGAGGAACAGGAATATTGCAATGAAGCTGTCTTTCATTTTCCTGTCCTGTTCGCGGCCTGTAATTTCCATTCTGACAATAACAGTTCGTATTCCTATTAGAACAATATGGTGCCATAAAATAAATCCTTATATCTTTTTTGTTATTGTATGGAAGATAAGAAAAATTGTGAACAACAGCAAAAGGGATTGCCACGTGACAATCCCTAAGCATAATACATTCACTTAAAAGTAGTATTTATTTCGCACCTAAAGTAACTTCCACTGTCTTCTCTTCATATTCTCCATTACTCTGTGGAATCTGAATTGTCAGTGACACCTTGTCTCCTTTTGCATAATATTGAAGCTGTTCCTGAAGATCATCCATGCTTGATACGGTTGTTCCGTCAATTGCTGTGATAACACTTCCCTTTGTCATTCCGGCTGCCTCTGCTCCACCGCCTTTTGTAATTTCTGATACATAAACGCCTTCCGGCATATTCAGCTGTTTGGAATATTCAGCCGGCACGCTCATTCCTTTGGTGCCAATTGCACCCTGATCTTTTTCTGCAACCTTTGTCTTCGTTTCCTGATTCATCAGATTCTGGATCAGATCGGATACATCACTGATTGGAATTGCATATCCAACTCCTTCTACAGAATCACCAACCAGCTTGGATGAGTTGATTCCAATCACTTCGCCACTTGCATTTACAAGTGCTCCACCACTGTTTCCTGGATTAATGGCTGCATCTGTCTGAATCAGTTTGGCATCACTCTCTGTTGTCTCACCAGTCTGCTCGTTTGTTTCAGAAACAGAACGATTCAAAGCACTGATTACACCCGTTGTTACTGACTGTCCATAGCCAAGTGCATTACCGATTGCAACCGCAGGCTCTCCAACCTTTAGCTGTGTGGAATCTCCGAGTGTTGCTACCGAAATTGCTTTCATTGTATCATCTGAAATAGAGTCAAGCGGAACAGCCACAACAGCAATATCATACTCTGAGTTTGTTCCTTTGATATTCGCCTCAACACTTGTTCCATCAGCAAAAGTAACTGTTAATGTATCGCTTCCTGCTACTACATGATTATTTGTAACAACCAGAAGTTCTGAATCATTCTGGGAAATAATGATTCCTGTTCCAGCACTTTCGCTCTGTTGCTGTGACACACCACCAAAGAAATCCTGAACTTGCTGCACACTCATATTTGTAATTGACACGATTGATGGCATTACATTTTCCACAATACCTGAAACATCTGACGTTACAACACTGGAAGACTTGGATAATGAAGCATTGCTGCTCACAGCTTTGGTTGCCGTAGTATTGGTCTTCGTCACACCGGTCAATCCAAGCACTTTACTTCCAACAACATTTGATGCCAGAAATGTACCACTGGAAACAACTCCAAACAATAGTGCAAATCCTGTCACTGCCACTGCTTTTGGAATTTTCTTTTGTGGTTTCTTACCATACGGTGCTTGATGTTTCTGACCACCATTCTCCTCATGAAATGGTGTTTCACTCTGTCCGTTTCCATTCATTCCATCCGAATTATAATAATTATATTGATTCTCCATAAAGATTACCTCTTCTCTTGTTTATTATTTTTTCTTTGATGTTTACATAGTAACTCCGCATTGTGATAAATCTGTGTATAATCAATTAATAAAGATTGAAAAGAACGATAGAAAAACAGGATCAGAACTTCCTTCTTAATCCGTTCTAATCCTGTCTATATTTTTTCAATTACCTAATCAGTATCTTTCATCTGTCTCTTAAACTTACAGATCAATGAAATCTACATCATAATCATCTGATTTTTTTTCTTTTTTTGATTTTTTAGCTGATCTTCCTAAATTTCTTGTATTTCCTGTCGGTGCATCATACTCATCGTCATAATCATCATCAAAATCATAATCCGCATACTCATCATCATCAAAGGCATCGTAATCATCATTAAAATCATCATCATAACCATCGTCATAATCATCTTTTACTTTTTTACTTCCAAACGCCTTTCTGTCTGACTTCTTAGCAGCAACCGGCTCGTCATCTTCTTCATCTTCAAAAGGAATATCATACTCGTCATACAAATCATCAAGTTCCTGATTTCTATGCACAAGTTTTACTGCAAACATAATCATAAGAACAAGTAATACAACTACGATGAGTGCTCCTCCGGCTAGAAGAACAATTGGATGCTCTTTTACAAGCGACTCCAGTTTTCCAACAATCCCTTTTGCTTCCTTCTTTGTACCGTCTGTTGTCTGAACATCTACACTCTGATAAGTACCGTCCTGTGAATCATACTGATAGAACCCTTTTTCACCGGTTCTTGTATTCACCGCATACAGGAGATCATAACGATCATTCTCCGGATCTGCCCAATATGGATACGTCTGATCTGCTACTGTAAGTTCCCCTTCCTGATAAGAATCCGGAAGTTTTGCTCCATCATTATCTGACAAAAGAATAATAGATGTTGTGTCAGAAATCTTCAATTCTGTATATGGAACGAATGTTGAATCATCCTCATTGTAGAGGAAGAACTTTCCTTCTCCGGAAGCATCTACTAAATATCCGAGTGTAACACCAGCCTCATTGGCAACAAACTTGTGCTCTTCACCATTGAATGTCTTTGTAGTCTCACTATATCCTACCGGAATCGCAGATGTTACAAATCCTTCTGAGAAATTGTAATCTGTTCCGTTCACACTTACTGTGATATCTGTGGCTGTACCAGTTGTTGCTGTACTAGCTGTATTGCTGGTTCCCTCAACTTCTGTTGAACCATCATCCGCCTGTTCAATCTTAATTGCGGAAGATCCCTGATCTAATGTCAGCGTCTCATCAGAATACAGATAAGCCTTTGAGCTGTCAACTGTGATTGTTGTATCTCCCATCTTCAATGCTTTAAACTTCATTGTAGTACGAAGCTCTGTTGCTGTACCGTCTCCGCTTCCTGAGTATGTAAGCTTGCCATCACTGTCTGCTGTCACACCCTCTCCGCTTTCAAACTGAAGTGCAGAAGTATCATAACTCATTGTAATATCTGCATCACCAACAGCTGAATCACCGGATCTCACAACAAGATCCACACTTACTTCCTCTCCAACCTTTGTCTGTGGATCAGAGAACATCAGAGAACCATCAGCTGCACTTACAATTGTGCTGAACATTGGCACTGTAAGACACAGTGATAATGCTACTGCCGCTAATTTCTTTGCTTTCATATAATTACCCCTTCTTTTGTTGTCTTAAACTTATATACTATCCTATTGTACACTGTTTGAATGAAGTTGTCTACATGGAAGAGAAAGAAATCTCATGTATCTTAGAAATCATAATTTACAAATTACTTCCTGTCTTCAAAAATAATCTACATACCAATTCACAAGCAATCTATATGGTTTTTCACTTATTTCTCACCGCTGCTCTTCTCTAATTTTCCATTTTGTAAAATATTGCACCTATTATCAGTGGTGTCGTATAGAGTAAATGCATAACATATCTTCCAATTGTGCAAGGACACAGAACACATAATAAGATGCTTCCTACAACTGGAATCATTAAAATCAATTTTTCACGATTGTTTTGTAACAACCTGTAGATTACCAAACATGGAATCCAGAAAGAAAAGATTACTACTTGAACCACTAAACTTATTATAGGAGTGTTACTCAGTCGATTATAAACTTCTAAAAAATAATAATGAATTGTAGAAAGTTTCTCTGGCTGATAAACAATCTGCTTACTTAATCCACTTCCTGCATCTGGAAAAATTTCAAATGCATTTACCGGTATGAAATATCCCACACATGTTCCTATAGTTGCTTCGATATATGTCAATGGATGCTTTAGTCCTTGATTAATCCATATTTTTAAATAACGTTCAAACTCTTTCTTATTAATTTTTTGAATCCCATACTCTGTGCATAACGGACTCTGAAATTTCACCGGATCTTGCACAAAAATCGAATATCTGTCAGCAAGTGTATCGTAATCCAAAATCACATTGATTGCTTCTCTTTCTTCTTTTGTTACTTCTTCACCATGATCTACAACATATTTTGCCGTTTGTTGAAATAGAGTTCCTAATATTTCCTGTTTTCCTCCAGGTATGCAGGAAATTAAAGGGAATAATAAGGTTGGAATCAAAACAATAACCATTAATGCAGGAATAATAAAAGTTGTTAAAACAATTTTCCACCTCTTCCTACAAAAGGAAAATAAAATAATTGCGGTAAATAATAATAAATAGGCCCCTGTCTTTTTGGTCAATGAACAAAATAGAGCTAAAACAAAAAACAACCATTTCTTTTTCAAAGAAATCTTTTTTTCATCTTCTGAAAAAATTTCCAAAAATAAAACGAACCAAAATACATAAATCCATGAATATAAAGAATCTTTAAGCATTGTGATTGCATACTGTGGAATTGGTGGATATAATGCATAAAATAATACAGTAATAAAACAATATATATTCCTTATTCCTTTACGTTTTAAAAATACACAGGAATAAGAAAAAGCTGCCACTGTCATCACACACTGAATGACTATAAAAAGAAAACACCCTATATTAGAAGAACAGAAGAACCTCTGTCCTATCCAGATAAAACCTCCAAATAGTATTGTATCAAAAACCGGGTGATGATCCTGCAAGAATGCTTTTCCTTGAATATAACTTAAAAACATTTCAATCTGTGTTGATGTATCCCCAAAACTTGTTCCGGGATAATACGCCACCATATACGGAATCCATGCTATCAGAATCACCATAAAACTCATCAAAAACAATCTCCGTGAATTATTAAAGATTCTTGGAAAAGTATCTATACCAACAATACAAATCTTTTTATCTACTATAGCAAAAATACAAAAAAGAATTTTTATTATACTAGCTATCAACATAGTTAAAAGTATAACAAAAATAACTGTAACAGAAACACTATTTCCAAATAGAAAGCTTGTTCTATATATATTCATTGATACAAGGGATACTATCGCCATAACTAATGAACACATCAAAAGCAAAATCACAAACCTATCTCCTCTAACTTAATCATTTTTCCAAAAAAATTTTTCTTGTAACAAAATTGTAAATCATAACAATCGCTGTCACAAAAATCTTTGCCAACATATAAAAAACATGTACTCTCGACACAAACACCCACATTAACAATTGATTTAATCCCAAACCAATCACGCTAAGTAAGATAAAAACAATAAATTCTTTTTTCTTATCTCCATCTTTATCTACATCAAATACCCAATGCACGCTCAAAATATAGTTATATATAACTGACACTACAAAAGAAATCCCACTTGAAATCAAATAATTAATCCCAAAGAATTCTGTTAACGCAATCATTATGCTATAATCAATCAGGAAAGCTGTCCCACCGACCACGCCAAACTTTAATACCTGAGCAATTAATTTTTTCATTTATTCCCTCTCATTTCCATCTGATTTAACATGATTTCATACAATTGTCTGTGTTTCTTTGCAATCACTTCCAATATCAATCCACAAACCCAGAGTAAAATTCCTATTAAAGCAATTACTCCTGATACAATCAACGTTGGAAAACGAAGCACAAGCCCTGTCTTAAAATACTCTAATAATATTGGGATAAAAAATATCAATGCGATTACTTCCAGCACTACAGCGACACTAGTGAAAAACGCAAACGGTCTATATTCACGAAACAATGTCGCAATTGTCGAAAGTACTTTCATTCCATCAGAAAATGTGTTCAACTTTGATACGCTACCCGATGGACGATCTCTGTACTTTACAGGAATTTCTTCAAGAAGGAAATTTTTATCTACCGCATGAATTGTCATTTCAGTCTCAATCTCAAATCCTTTTGACAATACAGGAAATGATTTAACAAATTGTCTGCTGAAAGCACGATATCCGGTCATAATATCACGTACATTATTATCAAATAATTTGTTGATAAAGAAACGTACCATACGGTTTCCGGCATTGTGGAAGGGACGTTTATTTTCCATAAAATAAGTAGATGACAGGCGATCACCGATTACCATATCCACCCCCTTTTTCAGAACCAGCTCTGCCATTATGCGGGCATGTTCAGCCGGATAAGTATCATCTCCATCAATCATAATATAACAGTCGGCCTCAATGTCACGGAACATACTCCGAATTACGTTCCCCTTTCCCTGACGATATTCATATTTCACAATAGCTCCTGCTTCTCTGGCGATTTCATCTGTATGATCTGTAGAATTATTATCATAAACATAAATATCTGCTTCTGGCAAGGCTGTCTTATAGTCTTTTACTACTTTTTCTATTGTTACGCTTTCATTGTAACATGGTATCAATACTGCTATTTTCTTCATCTTGTCTTTTCTCCTCACTACATGCAATCATTATAAATAAAGGAATCGTAGTCATCATAGCATAGCTGTAACGAAATTCTGCCTGAACCGGCGTTGCAATAAACAACGAAAGTAAAATTGCTGCAACCGGGAAAAATGGGGCAATTGATTTTTTTCTGCAAATTGTGACCCCTGCCAAAAGAATCATTGTCCACGTATAGAATCCGATACTCCACAACAATCCTAAGATAGGAATCTGTTTATATAATGTTTCAACAAACCGCATAATGTTTAGCACACACCCCGGCATCTTTGAATCCCGATACATCCCCCAGCTATTTTCTTTCATCATCGTTGTTGTTACCCAATACTGAATATCCGGATACCAATATCCCTTCGTCTGATCAATCTGTGCTTTCAAGTAAGTAGAGGGATGTTCTATCCCTAGCTCAATCCATAATTTAAAATAGTCTATCTTATGTTCTGCAATATATTCCTGGTTTCCTGTCTGACGAACCAGTGTCTTGATTGGATCCGAAAGTGCCGGATCATATTCTTTTTTTATTTGACTAACATCTACTGCTTTTGATAATAATTTTTCTTGTTTTTCCGACAAAGTACCATCATCCGCTATTACTCTGGCAATATGCTGTGCCGGAATTGATAAGGATTCTATCGTATCCGGAGGTGTCACTCCATAATATTTTAATACGGGGCCTTTATAAAATAACGTCAATGCAATCGTCATCACACTAAACAAAAGAATACTTCTTCTATTTCTTTTCAAGAAAAGAAGAAAAAATGGAACACACAACAAATACGCATAAAAGCCATTACTTCGAAGAATACAGAGCAAAAGTCCCATAATTAAAAAAATCAGTGATGTTCCAATTCCTACTTTTCTTTCTCCTGTCATACGCCAGACAGAAACTGAAAAACAAAGAACAACCGCTCCCATTGCCACATCTTTCCAAAGGGTTACTGCATAAAGCGCATGAAAAGGAATAAGAGCAAAATAAATCACACAACCATAAAGAAACCCCCGCTTCATATGTTCTCTATAGAAAGTTGTAATCAGGTAAGCAAATGCTGCCGCCATCACTCCCATCTGCACTACCACACATACTGCGACCCCTGCATTTACTGTATGAAATAAATAATATCCAATTTTATAAAACAATCTATGGAACATCGTATGAATCCATGGCTGATGATTACTAAAGGATCTAAGACCAATCGCCTGCTCTAACTGCCACTCTGCATCATCTGTAATGATTCCTGGATAATATGCCAGAAAATAAGGCAGCCAGCACAAAATACAAATAAAAAATACACATATACCAAAACGGAACGGACTGATTTTCTGAATATCTGCTGAGCGTAAATTACACCTAGACAATTTATAAACGAGTATTCCTATACATTCTCTTAATAACAGATAGATTCCAAGCATCGAAACAGCATATTGAATTATCAAAAAAATTCCTTTTTCCTGGTAAACATCATAATTTCCCATTACCCAAAAAGCAGCAAATACACCTGCTATGAGATTCACTACTATCTTTTCTGTTTTTTCCTGTCCCTGTCTGATTGTCTGTATTCTGTCAGATTTAAGGAAAAACCAAAGGATAATTGCCAAGGGAACTACAAACACATTAGATGTTTGTAATCCCAAAGTCCAGACAACTGCAGCAGTTATAAAAAATAAACGAATAAAGATGTTATGTGTTATAAAAACACATTGTGCTTTCCATTTTTCCATCAATCTTCTTTTTTCCTTCCCAAAATTCCCTTCACCCTAAGTACAAGTTCTTTGAACTCATCCGGTTCGACCACATAATTTACCCCAACAATAGTAAATACGCTTACAGCCACCATTCCGATTGCATAGAGGAACCATATAATAAAAGATGCCATATTCTGAGGAATAACATATGTTCCAACAATACAAAGAAATGCAACTGCAATTCCATTTCTTACAATCCGAATCAAAGATATCTTTGCACATCCTTTCACCAGATGACGACTTGTATAAAACACAATATCAAAAGAACGATATCCATAAGAACATACTGTACCAAGAAGAACTCCTGCCATGCCTAACTTCCATACCAGCCCAAGAGAAACTGTAATATTTATCACAGCTTCTAAAATCGCCTGATATCTCGTTTCCTTATAATGCCCTGCTGCGCAAATAATCGTCAATCCCGGAATCCTTACATTCTGCATCAGAACAATCAAAGTAAAAAGGAGTCCCAGCAGAGGACGCACATACTGCACATCTGTCAAGTTAACCGTATACACTCCAACAAACGGCAAGATCAACACTCCCATGCAGGCAATCACAATAAACATGATTACAAAATACATATACTCATAACTTGAATAGCTCTTTTTTAGTGTCTCTTCCTCATTCTTGGCGATCACTTCTCCAAATCCTGCGGTCAGACCATTCGAAAACGATGTCATCAACTGATTCACTGCATTAACTACCATCATATAAACTCCATAGACACTAACCTCAAGAAGGGACTTTGTACCCAGGCAAATTGTGAGTACTGTTGTATCAGTATTGTTCACGATAATACCAACAACCTGATGTAAAAGTGCTGCATTTTTCTGCTTTAATGCACTATCCTTTGGTTCTGCATGAAAATCAAGTTCCGGATATTTCCGCTTTGCATAGATTTTAACTAACACCAGGCGAAGCATATATACACCAGTTGCTACTGCCTTTACAATTAAAACACCTGCTCCAATATAAATCAGAAATATGGATACAACCATATTAACAACTGTACCTGCTGCCTGAATTAAAGCAACTACATATCCTTCTTGGTTTGCTGTTAGTAATACTCTGTATTTACCAAGAAAAAAATAATCCACCAGTGTACTTCCCGACAAAACAATAATCATCCACCTCACAAGACTATTATCTAATTGTCCTGAAATGAAATACGGATATACGCCAACAAGAACTATTGTCAATGCAAGAAATAACATTCCTGATTTATTATAAAATTTTCTTGAAGCTGAAAGAATAGAATTCACTTCCCCTGTTTGATTTAGGGCAAGTGGCGTATAAAGCGCAACTACCGTCGCAGTCCCCACGCCTGCTTCTGCAAGTCCTAGATAAGTCAGAAACTGATTTACAGAAGTAATCATTCCATTTACACTGGATCCATAAGCCTCAAGAATAAAACGTGGCAATATCAATCCGGACAAAAGAACAATTACCTGCAAAAACAAATTAGCCACCATATTCTTAAAAGCCTGTTTTCCTCTCATGAGTTCTCCTTTCCTGCTTTTTGTCTACTAGATATTGTCTGAAAGATTTTATCTATAACCTCCTGGTCAATATTTTCATCGAACTTACGTGCAAAGAGATGTGGGGCATTCATCAGTTCTTCATAATCTTGATTTCTCCAGACATATGGATTCCCCCGTTTCCAGTCTATCAAGCGAAGACAGGCAAAATAATCCTCCTCAAAGGAATATACATTCTCTCTGTATTTTGAATTCCACACCAATGTCTGAACAAAAAATTCATCACAACATAATGTTTTCTCAAACAGCTTTTTTATCAGATTTTTCTGTTCGATGATATATTTTGTCAGTGAATGTGTAATGCTTACCCAATTAGCCCCCAAGCAATATTCCATTTCTGGTTGATGTCTCCTGATTCCGAGTCTGCGTTGCAGAAATAAGGAAATCTTTTCCATAAAGAAATAAACTCCCTTCTGTTTTCTTCCAATCTTTTCCTGCCAAAAGCGGTACTGCTCATATTTGTAAGCAGACTCCTTCCAAAAAGACTTCGGACAGAAATAAATGAACTCTTTTCCATCATTTGCATCAAAAAAAGCATGGATCTCATCCTGTGTTTTTAATGGAAGATCCACTCCACTCAGTAAATGATAATATGCATAACTATTTTCTGCTGCCGCTTCAAAAAGATGAAGCTCACTTTCAATCTGACTATATCCTCCCCAGGATTCCTTTACTGGATACACAAAAAAAATCCCAGATCTTTTCACACATTTTTCAAATCTGGCCCTATCGTAGTTCACTCCAACCCCTATATGAATATAGATATCATTTCTTTCATCATCAAGAAGCCGTAACAATTTTTCTAATAAATCAAACTGATGATGTGCCTTAATTAAATACGCATGTCTCTTCATCTATTTTTTCTTTTCCTCACTCATGAATACCATCTTCCTGTACAAGCCCGTATTTACGCACAATACAACAGATGAAATCTTTCTCTTTGGCTGAAAATATGGATTTCGCAGGATTGTCAGGATATGCCCGCGAATAAAGCGTTTCAAATCCTGATATCCTTCTAACTTCTTATAATCCTCCTGTAACAGCATCTTATCCAGAACAATAAAGCGTGACCAGATCCAGAGGCACTCTGCCTCCTGTGTTAGTGATGGAAATTTCTCTTTCACTACTTCATAATTCTTTGTATAGCCATCTATTATGTCAAATACTTTCGGACGGTATGCCTTTCCGGTAATACTGTCTTCTCGATGAAGATAATAATACTTCGGCTTTGTTCCTACTGCCACCTTCTTAATTCGCTGCATAAGGTCTACTGTATAATAAATGTCTTCATACAATCTTCCCTTCGGAAAACGAAGATCTTCGATACAGCTTTTCCGGATCAGTTTATTCCATATTTCTCCACGGATCGTATGCCCCCTGAGGATACAGCGAAAAGCCTCTTCTCCTGTGCAGACAAAATCCACCTCTTCCTTTTGTGTCTCGATTCTGTCTTTATACACTTCATATAAGCCACATGTTGCCATATCTGCTCCGCTATCTTTGATACGTGTATACATATATTCAAACATATCATTTTCAATATAGTCATCACTGTCTAAAAAAATGATATATTCTCCTTTTGCATAGGGAATTCCAGCATTTCTGGCATCACTAAGTCCACCATTTTCCTTATGTATCACTTCCACTCGATTGTCCTGTTTTGCATATTCATCACATATTTTTCCACACTGGTCGGGACTCCCATCGTCTACCAGAATCACCTGAATATCAGAAAATGTCTGTCCCAAAATGGAATCCACACACTTTCTTATATATGGTTCAACTTTATAAACCGGTACGATCACACTGATTGTCGGCATGATATCTCCTCCATTTTATTCATAGTATGAAAGCAAAGTCTGCGCAGCGCTTTCAATATCATATCCTGCTTTTGCAAATGCCTGCCTGATTCCTGAATTTTCTTCTTCGCTCCTGTCTTCTCCTTTGTAAGAAAGAATCACACGGCTCCATTCCTTTGGTGAATCCTGGAGTGACAGAAATTTCACTTTTTCAACTAACTTCACTTCTGTTGTAATCGTATCTGCCATTACACTCCTGATTCCGGATGCCTGTGCTTCCAACGCAACAATAGGAAGACCCTCAAAAAGAGATGGGAATACAAAAATGTCCATTCCTTTCCATAGTTTTGCAACATCTTTTCTGATCCCTAGAAATCTGATTCTATCTTCTATTCCATATTCCTCAGCTTTCTTTTGGATCATTTCCTGAAGTTCTCCTTCTCCAACTAACAAAAGTATAGCTTCTTCACAGGCAGATGCAACTTCCCGAAAAATCTCCAAAAGAAATTCATGATTCTTCTGTTCTTCAAAACGTCCCACATGTCCTAGCACAAATTTTCCTTCTACTCCCAGTTCATGGCGGATCTCTTCACGTTCTGACAAACTGAAAGCAAATTTTTTCAGATCAAGAGCATTGTGGATAAGATGATAATTGTTACTCTCTCTTATCTTTTTTGAAAAGAGCCATTCTCCAGCCAATTCACTGCATGCAAAATACTTTGTAGCAAACATTGGAATCAACGGTCGGTTAATTCTGTGCAACAAATTTCTCACCACTCCCGGAGTCGAAGAATTATGTGAGTGTGCGATCACTGTTGGAACCTTTCCATAGCTTGCCACAATCAGCGGTACTATATTCGCTGCTGACAGCATATTTACATGAACTGCATCATACCTTCCGATTCGAAGTATCTTTCTCATTTGTCTGCTAAATTTCAATGGATGTTTTCTTGCATCACATGTATGAAATACTTTTCCTCCAAGTGACTTGATTTCTTCTTCATACGCAAGGTGTGGAAACATACTTATGAAATCAAATCTAACACCCTTCTTACTCAATTCTCTGTAATAAGTCATTACAAAACTTTCAATTCCCCCGGGATTAAAGGATAATCCAACTTGTAATACTTTCATTTACTTTCCAATTACTTCCTTTCCATTGTCAGTTCATCTATCAGATTCGTCCACTGTCGATAAATCTCTTCTTTTTCAAATTTTTTTACACCCGATATCGTATGATTTGAAAACGCAATTCTTTGTTCTTCACTATCCATCAACAATTCTATACGATTTGCCATCTTGTCCAAATCATAAGGGGGGATTAAATATCCATCCTTCCCCTCCTCAACGATTTCTCTTGGCCCTGTTGTTACATCAAAGCTCACCATAGGAAGTCCACTTGCCTTTGCCTCAAGCAATACTAACGGCAATCCTTCCCTGTAAGATGGTAATACCAAAAATGCATATTCATTATACAACTTATATACATCTTTTACATTCCCTTTCTGAATCAATTGAGACGTTAAATCGTATTCTACCACCTTTTGGTGTATCTCGTCAAAAGTATCTCCCGTTCCGTATAAATGCCATTCCCACTCAGGATGAGAAGGCAATACTTTTTTCGCCACTTCTACAAGAAGATCATATCCCTTTTCTTCACTGAATCTTCCTACGGTGATAATTTTTCTCGAATCCTCTTTATATTCCTTTCGCATAGTCAGGATTTCTGGTTTGATCCAATTATATATACTTCGGATTTTCTTTGGATTCATATGAAATTTTCTAATATAATCCTGTCTGTTCTGTTCCGTCAATGTCACTGTACAATGTGAAATTAATGAATCCCAGAAACGGAAAAAGCGGATATCTTTCTTCTCCCATTCATTCATTAATGCACCGTGATCACAAAACACATACTTTGCTTTCGTAAAAAAGCGAACCGGTGAAACCGTCATAGCTGGATAATTCTCCATAAGGAAAACCACATCTATTTGATTTTGTCTAACAAATTCCCTAAATGGTCGAAATGTCTTCTTAATTCTGTCGCGTACTCGACACTCTTCTTCTAGTTCTGCTCTATATGTAATTCTCGGATCCAGGTCATATGGAACATGCCCTCCTTTTCCAAAGATTGCATAAATATATACTTCATATTCTTTACAAAACTCATTGGCAAGAGTTGTTGTGACTTGCTCAACTCCTCCTGTTACTGTCATATCATAATTAACAAAACATATTTTTTTCATTCTGAATATTCTCCATCTGCATAGTAAACAATGAATATCGTTTTACTAAGAAGGCGCCTATTGAACTTACAATAGACGCCCAAACTATTATTTCTTTAATATGTTTGCAGATTCTTCACCATTTTTTCAATATCAATACCATATCCTTCACTTGTAGCCCATCCATATCCATTTGGATTTTCTTTCTGACCAAGCCATTCCACATAAGGAGCGCTTCCTCTTGTAACCAATGAAAATCTTGGATCTACGCATTCATTCTTTAATGCATCTTTGGATCCATATGCTTTCAAATGCTGAATCTGAGCTCGTATTCCTTCACGTACTGTAGTAAATGATGCTCCGGCAACGCCGCCACCAGTTGTTCCAAGTCCTGCAAAATTATTCTGTTCAATCTTAACATCACCACCAAATTTAAGCCATGCAGTCTCTTTCATTGCCTGTGTAAATGCAATTGCCCCATTGATTCCTTCCGCATTCGCTTCTTCAACGTAAATCTGACAGAATTTTTCAAGTGTTGGCGCATCCGTCTCAGCGTAATATGCCGGATATGTTGCACCCTTAGCCTTAAAATATTTTTCTATCTGGGATGCAGTCACAGTAGTCTTTCCAGAAATAGCCATCAACTGATCTGTAGTACAAGAATCATCCAATGTTCCATTGGTTCGGAAATAATACCATGTATTGGATATAAATTGCCATCCTGTCTGCATCACTCCATTTTTATCCAAATAATATCTTGTCTTTCCAAAAGAAATCCAACCGGTCATCATGTAGCCTTCCGGCATAAAGAAATATTTCTTTCCACTGATTGTCTGCCAGCCTCGTACCATTTTTCCGTCTGATGCAAGATAATACTTTGTACTTCCAAAGCTGCACCATCCTGTCAGCATATGTCCATCCGGCATCAGATAATATCTCGTCTGACCAAAAGAAATCCAACCGGTCATCATATAACCTTCCGGCATAAAGAAATATTTCTTTCCATTAATTGTCTGCCAGCCTGTCCGCATCACTCCATCTGTGCCAAGATAATATTTCGTGCTTCCAAAAGAAATCCAACCGGTCATCATGTAACCTTCCGGCATAAAGAAATATTTCTTTCCATCGATCGTCTGCCAGCCTGTTACTGCTACTCCATTTTTATTGTAATAATATTTTTTTCCATTTACTGTTTTCCAACCACGTTTACTCTCTACAATCAGCTTACCGTCAGAAGCAAACGTATACGTTGTCCCGTCAATCACCTGTTTTCCGGTCACCATCACACCATTAGAATCCAGATAATATCTTGTCTGACCAAAAGAAATCCAGCCGCGCATCATATAGCCTTCCGGCATAAAGAAATATCTCTTTCCATTGATTGTCTGCCAGCCTGTCTGCATTACTCCGTTTTTATCCAGATAATATCTTGTACTTCCAAAAGAAATCCAGCCGGTCATCATATAACCTTCCGGCATGAAGAAGTATTTCTTTCCATTGATTGTCTGCCAGCCTGTCTGCATCACTCCATCATCATTAAAATAATATCGTTTTCCATCAATTGTCTGCCAACCTCGTACCATCTTTCCATCTGATGCAAGATAATACTTTGTACTTCCAAAGCTACACCAGCCTGTCAGCATATGTCCATCGGGCATCAGATAATATCTTGTACTTCCAAAAGAAATCCAACCGGTCATCATATAACCTTCTGGCATGAAGAAGTATTTTTTTCCACCAATTGTCTGCCAGCCTGTCACCCGATATCCATTTGCGTCAAAATAATATCTCTTTCCATCAATGTCTTTCCAGGAATTAGTTACATATTTTCCGCCTTCTTTATATTTCCATCCATTGGAATCCTCTACCCAAGTTCCTTTTTCCTTAGATACCCCTAAATACTTTGCTATACCAGTAGCATCCGCAACACCGAGTTTTTTTAACCCGGCTTCATTATTCAGATATGTATTTACATCGCCTGTATTCGTTACAAATGCATGTTCTACTATAATTCCAGGAATATTATTTTCTTTCGCTGCAATCTGAACCGAAAAATAATCTGATTTTGATCCATCTGGATATTTTTCATCTGCCAGTGTTGTATCTTTACTATAAATAGATCTTTTCTGCAAACCAATCGCAGTCAGCTCATCCATAATGTCATTCGCCAGCTCTTTTCCCTGCTGTGCAACTTCTGGTTTCCAACTATCATTTGGTACAATTACTTCTGCACCTTTTGCTGAAGTCGATGTAGAAGAATTCAAATGAAAGCTAACAAATATACTTGCCCCTGCTTTTGCAGCCGCATATACTCTGTCACTGATATCCCCACCACTGTTCTTATTGCTTGGATATGGGCATGCTGCTGTCGTTCGTGTCATGTAAACCGACACATTCGCATACTTTTCCAATTCTTCCTTACAATATTGTGCAATCTTTAAAGTTAAAACTTCCTCTCTTACACCATTCGCTCCTGCTCCTGTGTGTGTTGAATCATGTCCCGGATCAAGAGCAACCACAACATTCTCATTGACAGCTCTCGAATCATCCACAGCTCTTGCATTATCCTCTGCATAAGTCTGAATATCTTCATCCGAATCATATTCTTCAACTTCCGCTTTCTCCAATGCATCTTCTATACTGGACTCTTCCATCACATTTCCATCTTCATCAATACTCATAACAGCAACATCATACTGCTCCTCATCAGTTGCTGCTTCTGCATCCGGTTGTCCTTCAATCGGCTGTAATTCTGACATTCCTTCATATGTTTCATTAACACCAAATTTTGCTTCCATTCCAAGATCCGACAGCAAATAACTTGTTTCCATCTCTGCTGTCTTTACTGTCAATTTGGTTATTGTATAAATTCCATCCTCTCCATCTGCATATGCCTTCTCATATAGAAAGACACCGTCTTCTGATTTTATAGAAGTCCATGTTTGTGTATCCCCATTATGTTCTACACTTAAATCAATCTCTTCAATATTTTCTGTTCCATCCCCCCAGGAAACAACAATTCTCTGTGTTGCCGGAGTTTCTACGTACGGACTTTCTATGTACAAATAATTCAGGTGCTGCTCTATTGCATTCTGAACTTGATTTTCTTCTATCTGCTCACTGTCTGATGGCTGATTTTCAACTGTTTCTATATTTGTATCCACTTTTGTGTCCGCTGCATAAACCGGTACTGATGTAACCACAGTTGCTGCTGCTAATATTGCGACCAGACACGTTCTTATTTTTGATATCATTTTTTCCTCCTACTTATTTTCTATGTTTATCAATTGCTCTTATTTCCATCAGAAGTGATTCATGTATCCATCTAACTCTGTATCACCTGTATCTAATGCCTGTCCATTCTCTGTTAATTTAAGTTTCTCACAGTTATATGTATCCAAATAGGAGTTCACAATACATGTAAGTATTTCATCTTTCCCTGTGGTCCCCATACTTCTGATACGTTCACCAACTTCTGTATTCATATCCAGATCTATTGTTTTATTATTCTCGTCAATTTTACAACTGTTCAATTTACAACCTTCTGTCAGAATACCTTTTTCTATTAATTGATTCCAAACTGTTGTATCATCTATGTTTTCTGTCTTCATCTCTTCCGAAACGATTTCAGCATTTTCATTCACATAGTAAATTTTCAACGTCTTCATCTCTTGCTTTTCTTCTGAAATATTGCTTTTTTCTTCCTCCTGTTTTTGATTATTTTTTTCAGAATCTATCGTTTCACTTGTATCCTTATTGCCTGAATCCTCTACTGTAGTATTTTGTTCTGTATCCACATTGTTTTTCCCACATCCCACTGAAAAAAGCACCATACTTGTCAACATTACAACTACTAATAGCTTTTTCATATACCTTAACCTCCTCTTGCTTATTGCTCCCCATAGATTTCTCTATGATAATAACACAAAAATGCGTTTAAAAAAAGACTGATTTTCCAATCAGTCTTTTTCTATAACATGTTATTTCAAATTATTTGTAATATGAACTTGGAAGCTGTTCTGTTTTTACTGTTTTTCCGTTTTTAACATAATCTCTATAAGCAACCGCTGATTTGCTTCCTGTACTCCATGATCGTACATTAACATAATCATACCAGTCTGGTTGGATTCCCCAAACTTCAGCATACAATGTTTTTCCACTGACATATGTCACCAGTTTCACCGGATAATCATAGTCATTTCTGAATTTCAAATCTGATGATCCATAATCTACCATTGCATCCTGACCGATCGGCACATATGTAGATGGAACAGAATGGTTTCTTCTCTGAACAATTGTAAGTCCGGCTCTTATTGCTGCTCCGTAAAGCGTTGTGCTCGCCTGACAGATACCTCCGCCATATCCAACACCACCTACAACTCCTGCCTGCTTATATCCCTCTGCTTTTCCACATGGCCCTGCCACGCCAAAAAATGAAAGGGTCTGTCCCGGCTGAATGACAACCTGATTAAAGCTCTTTAATGCTCTACTCATATTATATGTGCCGTTTTCATTATTTGTAGACACTGTAGAGAATACTGACATTCTATCCACATAGGCTGGAGATGTTATCCTTAAGTTCAATGTTAAAATCTGACTTTCCGAATCCAGTATATCTACATAATATGTATGTGCTCCATTTCCTGAGAACATAAATTCACATGACTTTTTAGTAGAATAATTTTGTAAAACTTTGTTATTTCCACCATATACTTCTCTGAAACGATATTTATGAACATTATCATAACCTCCACTGGAAGTTGCTGTCAACTGTATTTTTTGTCCGTTTTTTGCTATACCATTTGTATTACTTACAAAGGAACCTCTTAACTGATTATCCGGATGTACCACTACCTGCATTGTGTACGTTGCACGTACCACCTGGCCTTCATCATCTTTTACATCCACATAGAAAATATGTGTTCCAATCCCCGTCGTTGTAAAAGAATATGTGTTTTTATAACTATAACTCTGTCTTACCTTTGTAGTTGCTCCATATACTTCAGTAAACTGATACTGACGTTTTCCGTATCCACCCACTCCACTGCCAGTTAATGTAACAGTTCTTTTTGCATATTCTCTCGTTGTTTTATTGCTTCTAAGACCTGCTTTTATTACTTTATCCGGATGTACTACAACAGTCATGGAATATTTGAGTTTTGTACTCTGATTCTCTTTATCCTTTATATATACATAATAAGTATGTGTTCCTGGCCCTGTTGTCTTAAATGCATACGTGTTCTTTTCACCATACTTCTGAACAACAGTTACTTTTCCATTATAAGATTCTACAAACTGATATTTAAGTGAACCATAACCACCTTTTGCATTTGCTGTTAAGCAGATATTTCTATCGATATATTCTTTTGTCGTCTTGTTACTTGTCACACTACCTGTCAACACATTATCCGGATGAGCAACAATATTCATCTCATAAGATGCTCTAGATTTCTGTCCCTGTTCATCAATCATGTCAACATAAAACACATGATGTCCCGTTCCTGAAGTTTTAAAAGTATACGTGTTTTTCTCACTATAAGCCTGTCTTACTGCCGTTGTTGATCCATATGTTTCAGAAAACTGATATTTGATCTTTCCATAGCCACCCTTGGCTGCTGCTGTTAGAACAACTGTTCTTTGTATATATTCTCGATTTGTCTTATTCGAACTAAGCTCTGCTGTCAATTTCTTTTGCGGATGCAGTACAACTGTCATCGTATAGGATAACTGTATTTCCTGTCCCTCTGCATCTTTAATGTAAACATAATATGTATGTTCGCCACATTCCTTTGTTATAAATGAATAGGTATTTGTGTCACCATAATCCTGTAATGCTGTTTCTACACCATCTTTCTTCTCAGTAAACCTGTACTGATAATTCCCATATCCATTTGTTGCTTCTGCAGTTAACGTTATCTTTCTATCTACATATTCTTTTTGTGTTTTATTACTGGTTAATTTTCCTGAAAGAACTTTCGATGGATGTGCAACCACCTCAATCTTATACTCTGCTGATCCTATATTACCATTTTCATCTTTTACATTTACTCGATATACATGTTCACCAACGCTAGATGTCTTAAATGAATAGACTGGATTTTCTGCGTATTCCTGAACAACAGCTGTTTCCCCTCTATATTCTTCTGTATACTGGTATTCGACATTTCCGACCGCATCCTCGACATTTGTTGTCAATTCTACGGTTCTGTCCACATATTCTCTTGCTGTTTTATTACTGACAATTGTAGTTTTTAATTCTGTCACCACTTCTGTTGATGGTAATTCTTCCGTTGTTGTATCTTCTGCCGCGCTTTCTTCCGGTTCTGTTTCGATTGGCGATTCTTCTGAATTATTTTCATCTTCTGTCTCTTGAATCAGTTCTGTATTTTCACCATCATCTTTCTGTGTGCCTTGATCATCCAAAGTCGTTTCTGCCTGTTCCACCTGTTCTGCTGACACTTTTAACGGTATTCCAGAGAAATCTGCCATAAATATTCCCGCACATAGCATCAAAGCCATCCATTTTCTTCGTTTCATACCTTTTCCTCCCCTGCAAATAATTATAGAGCTTTTTTTCTTTTCAACCGGTCAAATAGCTTTGTCTTATAACAAAACACCGTTCCACCATAGCATACAGCAATGCAAAGCCAAAATTGAATATACACAATAAATGTTAACCATCCAGTCGCTTCCGCTCGGGGAATAAAGAAAATATTTTGTAATGAGACAAGAATAATTGTACTAAGCAATACTCTTTTTCCAAACCCATATACCATATATAGTAAAATAATTCCTAAAATAATGCTGAATATAAAAGCTCCAACATATCCAAAATCAAACCATGTCTCCACCAAATAATTTGATCCTCGTCCATGACCATTCAAATAATCTTCTTTCATGCTCAAATAAGAAAGAATGTGTGAAAGATTATTGCTATGAAGGGCATTAAATTCACTATTTGCCGACGTCAAACCTTCTGTATGAAAAATTTTCTGTCCTATACTTCCTCTATAAATATAGTCTATAATATCTCCAAATGTAAAATTCAAATGAGGAGATAGTCTGATTCCCTCTCGATATCCATACGCTATTGTTGTAACGTTAAATGTGACTCCCTGACCATAGAAAAAATCGGCAATTAATGTTAAAAAGTTTCCGGTTACAATCTTTAAGCCACTACGTATATATGCGTATACTCCCATAAAAATAATTAAAGCTGGTGTACATATAGCAAGGAGTCCCTTTTCAATTTTTCCGATCCATTTCTTATCATCTACTAAATAATCTCGCAGTAAATAATAAGATAATACAAACAAGAGACTTAACATTGCCGGATTCCGTACTCCTATCAGCAAACTTGGAATCGTGGAAAGAACGTATAAGCTCAATGGAATAAACGTTTTTTTCTTTTCTGGTAGTGTAGCAAGAAATACACATATACTATAACGTGCAAAAGAGGCCAACGTATGAAAGAAACCTGGCAGACTACTGGAATAATTTGTGTAATAATCCAAGTAATTTCCAGTTCCTATTTTAATCAAAGGTTCAAATTGCTCAATAAGATAAAACAGCATTGTTACATAAAACACAACCATTGAAATCTTCCTGAGATTGCTGACAAATTCTGTTTTACAAAACATGCTGTCTAAAGAATGTGTATTGTTTTCTCTAATTTTTATACGAGAAAACTTTATAATATTAGCACCAATATAAAGCGCAGTCTCCGTAATAACAATCAAAGTCAATGCAAACCAGATATTTTCCTCTTTCTGAAAACTTTCTTTCCACCATTTCATTCCCCTGCACATTCCTATAAAAGGTCTGCTGATTTGAAATGTAAAAAGCGTAAGCTGCATGAAAAAGTATAAAAAATTTTCTTTAAAGTTCTTTATACTGAACAGGATATTCATACAGAATAATATCATGATTGCCACTAATCCCAGATTAAAGAGATTTTCCACTCTTGATACCAAAAATAACACAGATCCTATTACAAATAGTAGAATTTCACATATAAATATAATCTGTTCTTTCTGCTTCCATGACATCTTCTCTTTACTCATTTTTATCCCTCTTAATCTTCCTTACCCAAAATGGCATTTCTATAATTCCAATTAAGGTTCCTACTCCATATGCTAAATGCAGTGATAGAAATATTAACGGCAACATTAAATAATAATTGTACCACTTTTGCCTTTGAACAGCTAATACTGACATTAACAGATCGACAATCACATATAATACACATAAGCAAACAAACATTCCTGTATTTCCCAGCAAAACTATAATTCCTGTTAGAATCAGTGCAAGCACAAATGCCAAAGGAACAAAATGATGAATAGAAAAGCATCCCGGACAAACTCCAAGCGTCAAGCCAATCCAATGCCCATTTCCATATTTTTGTTTTAACATTCCACACCATGAATTCCTAATATTCTGATAAGATATAATATCTGGATTAAAACAAATTTTATATCCCGCTTTTCGAATACGATAATGCATTTCATTATCTTCTGTTCGTCCTAAATTTTCATTAAAAAGCCCTGCTTTTTCAAATACCTCTTTACGATATGCTCCATGAAAAACAGACTTCACATACGTTTTGTGATTTCCTTTACGATAAGGTGCAATACTACTTCCAAACATAGAAGATTCTGCCAACAACAATGTATGTTTCCAAGGGGTTTCTTCTTCAACAACATTCGGTCTTCTGCCTCCTGTCACGTTTTCTCCACTTATTATACATTGTATATTTTTTGATACAAAATCACTTGGAATCATTGTATGTGCATCAATCCTTAAAATCACATCACCTTTGGCTGCTGTAATAGCTACATTCCATCCTGCTGCCTGTATCTTCTTCTTATTGTCCAATACTACAACTCTTCGGAACCCATGATCCTCTTTTGAGAATTCTTCCATCTTTTTTCTCGTTTGGTCTGTGGACATAGCATTCACAAGAACTATTTCCATTTTTTCATGTGGATAATCTTGTGCAATAATATCTTTGAACAACGAATCAAGTGCTTTTTCTTCATTATATGCAATCACGCAAAAAGAAACTAACATGTTCTCTCCCCTTGTTATATAAAATCTGTTATTTAATCATATAAACACTTTTTCCGATAATATATCCAGTATACCACTCCTGATACTACATATACAAATCCTGTTGCAATTCCAGCTCCCCAGATTCCAAATTGACTGATTGCAAAATAAGTAATGATTAAATGTACTCCACAAGAAATTGCTGCCATTATTGCATTGAATTTTGCAACTCCTATTGCCGGCAGAAAATTCATTGGAACCATTCTGATTCCTGCATTCAACGCATATACTATCCAAAAAACAGTTGATAAAGCAGTTGCATCTTCATAACGACTTCCGTACACAATTCTTATGATATACGGACTAAGCACTGCTCCTGCAACAGTTATGATACCAATAACTCCTGCTGTCATCATACCAACTTTCTTTGAAATATTCCACACTTCTTTTCCATCTGATGCTTTTGCAATAATAGTAAAATAATAAATAATAATTGATTGAGTCACGAATGACAACTGACCGGGAATCATAATAGCAATTTTATAATTTGCTGTTATTGTTTCATTCCTCAGTAATTCATTAACAAGCGTCATCTCGTTGATTGGCATAATCAGTGAAAACAGATTAGAAAGCATTAATGAGATAGACATTACCATAAATGCCTTTATCTGTTCCGGACTCAGCTTCGCCGCTTTCTCTTTAGAAATATTTCTCTTTAGTGCTGCCCATACAGATATGATTGCAACTATGATCGCCACGTATCTGGCAAATGCAATTCCTTTGATACCAATCAATAAAACAAAACATACACTACATCCAAATACAACTGTTGTCTGAACCACAGCGGCACGTGCATACGCCTCATTCTCGCCATGTGCTCTCAAATAACTAAGTACTGTAGCCAATATATTATTAAAAACAGGATAAATCACCAGTACATATACAACGCTACGCGCATTAGGGAACGGAATCGAAGTTAAAGCTACATAAAGTACTACAATCAAAGATAAGATAGCTTCAAATAGAGTTCCATATTTCATTGCAAATTCAAAATATGCTCTATCTTCCTGTTCAGTATCTGCCGCCGCACAATATTTAAGAATCGACGATGTCATTCCGAGACCGGCAAATGAAACTACATAGTTATATAAATTATCAGCATACGTTAAATAAGCATAATCTGTCTTGTCAACTAAACGTACAATTACAATACTTGAAACAAAAGCAATCATTTTCACAAGTGTATTACCTACAAAAATGTGAAAAAAGCCTCCTTTTATCAAACCATTTAACTTACTTTTTATTTTTTCTCCCATAAACGAACTGGCCTTTCACCTTTTCTGATATTCCTGTGATATACCTTTGTATCTTTCCTTCTCTTTCAAAGAAGTAATAAATTGCAAGTAAAAACAGTACAGTTAGTATAAGATCAAAGCTATATACAAAATCACAAAATCCACCTTCCAACGCTGTTCCTAATTTAATTGTTAAAACAGCTCCAAGTGCTAATGTTGAAGGTGTTTTTTTAAGTTTCATAATTAACAGAACTACAAGACTCAAAATAAGAGCAACCCAAATCACCGCAAAAATCACACCTTTATATCCCCAATTTGCATATGCTTCACCTGCAAAAAGAGCATTCATTACTCCGGCCGAGCCATCATACACTTTTTCTGATCCATAAAATGCCATTGTCAGTTTTGCGCTTCTCAAATAATCACTGCTATTCATCCCAATTAATCTTAAAATTGTCGGAGTAAAGCTCCGGCCTCCAAGAAAACCGAACACTTTTGGGAACAAATCAAAACAATATGCCAGAGTCCCCACCTGTGTAAATAAAGTCCTTCCCATTGGTCCATTATAAATATCAAAAAGCGATCCTGAAAAACCTGTATGAAAATAAAATGCTACTATAATTACTGCCATAAATGCAACAGATATAATCATATAAATCATCTTAATGCCACCCTTATAATAAATTAACATAATTATAAAAGCTGCGAAATAAAAAACAACCGATGATTTTTCAAATTTATATGTCTTTATAATAACAGAAGAAATAAATAGAGCAATTGTGATAATTGTCCATTTTATTTTCTTTGTTTTCAGCATGTATGCAAATGCCACATAAGAAAGCAGCGGTACCATCATCAGAACAAAAATGTTGCTTAAATATGGATGTATAAAATAAAGTCCTCCTATTCTGGTTCTCTCTGTCGCAAAATCAAAATCCGCTGACGCATGAATCAATTTCAAAAGCGGAATATATCCAATCTTCGCCAAAAGACCTATCAACAAGACGATACACCCAATTGAAAGCAATGCAAAATAAGGAAAAATCAAATCTTCTTTTTCACATTCTATTTCTTTCTTTAAGTACTCCTGATACTGTTTCTTCATGTTGACTCTGAACATTTTCTCCCAAAGCAAAATAAATGCCGGTAAAAAAATTGCAATTCCAAAAACAACTACTTCTGTAATCATACAGCTTTTATCACGATTTAACAGATATCCCAGTGTATAGTGTTTATCAAATCCTAATAAAATCAAAGCCGTTCCTGCAAATGTCTGTAACATGAAAATATAATATATATATGATATAACATTTACCTTACCAGGATTCAACGTTCCTGCTGCTTTACTGAACAAAATCGTTGAAATCCCAAAAATCACCAATATAAGTAATATCTCCAAAATATAACCCTCAATCATTTAAATTGTACTGTTTATCCAATAAATACTGCTTTGTTTTTTCATCACCATTTTTAAAATTGCCTATCATAAAATCAATTTGTGATCTGTCAAAATCATTATCCAGATAAATTGTATTAAAATTATGAAGATTTTCCAACACGCTAATATCCGTTATCTTCGTTCCTTTCATGCTCAGAAACTCGAGATCCGGACACTGCTCAATTCCATTTAACCTGGAATACTCATTATATGAAATATTTAATCTTTTTATATTCGGACAACTTTTTAAAACGTCAAAATCTTCCAAATGATTAGAATAAATGTCGAGTTCTTCTAACTGTTCAAGATTTCCCAAATATCCTAATTTAGAAAATGCATTGTTCCCCAAATCTAACAGAATTAAATTTGTCAAGCCTTCTAACTCCGGTGTTTCAGAAAGCATATTTGATGACACATACAAAAAATTTAACCGTTCACTTTTTGCTAATTGATTTATATTCACAAGTCGGTTCTTTGAAAGATCAAGAAATGTCAGGCTCTTCATCTTTTCGATTCCTTCTTGAATATTTCCGATATTATTTTGCTGGATAACCAGTTTTTGTATTTTTTCCAATCCGTAAATTGGTGAAATATCTGATATCTGATTATTTGTTAATGTCAATTCAGTTAATGAATAACATTTTGATAACGCTGTTATATCCTTTATTTCATTTCCAGATAAATCAAGCACCTGGAGTTCATTTAACCCTTCTATTGCCGAAATATCATTCAACTTACAATTTTTGATTGTAAGCTGAGTAAGTTTCTTACACTTAGCCAGATCTGCAATTTCTGTAATTTCCTGATTATCTTCTATATCTATTGTCCGCAGACTGTCTAAATCCTCTTGTGTTATTTTATCTTTTTTTAAAATCTGTTGTAGTTCTTTTTCTATATATTTATTATTAAATACTATATACTCATCTTCTTTTGCAGTGTTATGGCGGAATGATAATCCCACCATAACTCCTGCCACAAGAAGAGCTGTAATTAACACAGACCATATTATGATCAAAATTGGATGTCTTCGTTCGTATTCTTTTAATTTAGCCATAAATATTCCACAAAATTGTCTCATAATATCTTCCTTTCAATCTGTTACAAGACTAGTTCAAAAAATCTTTCACGCAATTACATACTTTCTCTAAATCTTCCGCATTCATATACGGATGCATTGGCAATGCAAGAACTTTCTTACAGAGTTCCTCTGAAACCGGACAATCTACATACTTCTTTGTATCAGCAAATGCTGTCTGTAAATGCATCGGCTTCGGATAATAAACCATAGATGGAACACCATTTTCTTTTAAGTAAGACTGAAGCCCATCTCTTTCTTCCTGATTCTTCAGCTGAATTGTATACTGTGCCCAGCTTGAATAAAATCCGTTCTTAACACATGGTGTCTTAACAATATCTGACAGAGCTTCTGTATACTTCTTTGCAACTTCATTAACAGCTTTCAGTTCATTCTTTTCAAATGCAGTAAGTTTAACTCCAAGAATTGCTGCCTGAAGTGTATCAAGCCTTGAATTCCAACCAATACGTACATTGTCATACTTAAACTGTCCTTTTCCGTGTACACGGATAGACTCTAATAATTCTGCTGTCTCATCGTCATCTGTAAAAATAGCTCCACCGTCACCATAACAACCTAATGGTTTTGCCGGGAAAAATGATGTTGTAGATGCATCACCGAAACTACATGCCTCTCTATCACCGATTCTTCCGCCAAATCCCTGCGCAGCATCCTCCAACAGAAGAAGATTGTTTTCTTTTGCAATTGCTTCAAGTTTTTCATAATCTGCCGGCTGTCCAAAAAGGTCTACTGCAATAATTGCACGCGGTATAAGTTTTCCCTCATCCTTTACTTTTTGAATTGCATCCTTCAGAGATGTCACATCTGCATTGAAACTATCCGGATCAACATCATAGAATACAGGTGTCGCACCTTCAAATGAAACTACTTCTGCTGAAGCAAAAAAAGTGAAATCTGGAACAAAAACTGCATCTCCTTCCTTGATATTCCATGCCATCATCATCATCGTTAACGCATCTGTACCATTTCCGCATGTAATACAATGTTTTCTTCCAACATATTTTGCAAGACGCTCCTCTAATTCTTTTACCTGATTTCCGCTGATAAAATTACAATTTTCTAATACTTCAGAAATTGCAACATCCATTTCTTCTTTTAATACCTGATATTGTTTCTTTAAATCTCTAAACTGCATTTCTATTTATCCCTCTTTTTCACATGTTCCGATTCACTCAGCATTATGTATTAACTAATTTTCACATTCTTTGCCATTATATTCACAAAAACCCATATATTTCTTTAAAAGATCATTAATGTTTTTTTAATTTTAATCCATCCGTATGTTCTTCATATTCTCGATGACAACATTCACATTTCAAATCTTTTCCAAGAACATTTCCGCATTCACATACCCAACCGATTCTTTTTGCCGGAACTCCTGCCATTAATGCATGATTTTTTACATTCTTTGTAACGACAGCACCCGCTGCGATCATAGCCCATTTTCCGATTGTATGACCACATACAATCGTTGCATTTGCACCTACTGTTGAACCTTCTTTTAAAAGTGTCTTCTTATATCCGGCACTTCCTTTTGGATATTTGGCACGTGGTGTCAAATCATTCGTAAAAACCATAGAAGGACCACAAAAAACGTAGTCCTCCAATTCAACCCCTTCATAAATGGATACATTATTCTGTACTTTTACGCCATTTCCAATTTTTACATGATTTGACACATTCACATTCTGTCCAAAAGAACAGTTTTCTCCTATTTCTGATCCACTTTGAATATGAGAAAAATGCCAGATTTTTGTGCCTTTTCCGATTTTAACATCGTCATCTATATAGCTGCTTTCATGTACAAAATAATCACTCATTAAAATTCTCCTGTCATATCCAGACTTGCAAAATTCTCCAGTGGAAGTTTTACAGCATGACCTTCTTTCTGGCTCTTATAAATTGCAAGAACAAGCTCCAGTGCATTTCTTCCTGCATGTGCATCAACATATGGTGCTCTGTCATTCTTAATTGCATCAATTACATCTGCATAAAGACTTGTGTGTCCATTTCCATATACATTACTTGTCTGCTCTTCAAGTCCTTTGTTTGCCTGATCATCATCTGTCTCATCAGCAAAATTCCATACATCAATGTTATTTGTAGATTTTCCACCAAGCTTGACTGTACCATTCTCACCGAACAGATATAATGTTTCCTCGAGATTCTGTGGATAGACATTTGTTGTTCCTTCAATTGTTGCAACTGCTCCATTTTTGAACTTTACAACTGCCATTCCGATGTCTTCTGCTTCAAGATAATGATGGAACTGCTGTTTTGTTACACCATAAACTTCATCGATTTCATTTCCCATCATCCAACGAAGAAGATCAATTCCATGGATACACTGGTTCATAAGAGCTCCACCATCCTGAGCCCATGTTCCTCTCCATGGAGCCTGTGTATAATAATCCTGATTTCTGTTCCAACGTACATGAATAGAACCATGGGAAAGTTTTCCGAATCTTCCTGCTTCAAGAGCTTTTCTCATCTCCTGAACTGCAACATTGAATCTATTCTGATGACACGCAGATACTTTTACGCCTTTTTCCTCAGACAGTTTAATAATCTTATCTGCATCTTCAATGCTCATTGCCATCGGTTTCTCGATAATACAGTTGATTCCATGCTCAATACAGTACAAAGCAATCTCTGCATGAAGACCACTTTCTGTTGCAATACCAACAAGTTCGATTTCATTTTCTTCAATCATTTTTTTGTAGTCTGTATATCTTTTAATACTTGTATCATTTTCAAGTCCATGTTTTGCAAGAACATTTTCGATATGTTCCGGTACAACATCGCAGGCAGCTACAAATTCGAGTTTATTATTTACAACAGCTTTTACATGATTTGTTGAAATTCTTCCACAACCAATTAATGCATATTTCATCTTTATATCCTCCTACAGAACTTCAATATTCTCTCTGTTCTCGATATTCTTCATAACATTCTTTGTATCAAAGATTGCTTTTGCATTCTTCTGAATCATGTCATAATCTACATTCGTATGTGCTGCTGTTACCATGATCAGGTCGTAAGAAGCAATGATTTCCGGATCAATTTTCTCAATTCCCTGATGTTTCTCTCCATGATATTTGTACTCAGAAATCCATGGATCATAGAAATCAACATCTGCCATCTCGCGTTTGAGCACTTCAATTACACGAAGAGCCGGACTTTCTCTATAATCATCAATATCCTGCTTGTATGCAACACCAAGGACAAGTACCTTTGCTCCGTTCATAGCTTTCTTATGACGATTCAGAACCTTGCTTGCGCGCTCTACGCAGTATTCCGGCATCTGATCGTTAATAATCATAGATCCTTCGATCATAGATGTATGGAATCCATACTCTCTTGCTTTCCATGTAAGGTAATATGGATCAAGCGGGATACAGTGTCCACCAAGTCCCGGACCTGGATAGAATGCCTGGAAACCATATGGTTTTGTCTTAGCAGCATCAATAACTTCCCACATGCTGATTCCCATTCTGTCACAGAGCATAGTCAGTTCATTTACAAGACCAATGTTGATATTTCTATATGTGTTTTCAAGGATCTTCTCCATCTCAGCGATTGCCGGTGAAGAAACTTCATATACATCACCTTCAAGTACAGCACGGTACATTGTTGCAATTACCTCTGTCGCATCTTTACCGATTGCTCCAACAACCTTTGGTGTGTTTTTTGTCTTATAGATCAGGTTACCTGGATCAACACGCTCTGGAGAAAATCCAAGATAGAAATCTTCTCCGCATTTTAATCCTGATCCTTCTTCAAGGATTGGTTTGATCAGTTCTTCTGTTGTTCCCGGATATGTTGTAGACTCAAGTACTACCATTGTTCCTTTTGTAAGATATTTAGAAATAGCTTCTGTTGAGGCCTTTACATAGCTGATGTCCGGCTCCTGATGGGAATCCAATGGTGTAGGTACGCAGATAGCGATAAAATCAACATCTTTTACAAAACTAAAGTCTGTTGTTGCTTTCAGCATTCCCTCGTCAACAAGTTTCTTCAGATCACTGTCTACAACATCTCCGATATAATTATGACCTTCATTTACAAGGTTTACCTTTTCTTCCTGAACATCAAATCCGATTGTCTTAAATCCAGCTTTTGCTTTCTCTACAGCAAGTGGAAGTCCTACATATCCAAGACCTACTACACCAACTTCGATTTCTTTGTTTTCAATTTTCTTCAATAATTGTTCTTTCATTTTTCTTCTCCTTTATTTTAAATCTAAAATAACCTGTTTTGCTCTAGCTTTCCATGTATTAGCCTCGTATGCCGATATTTCCGATTCTCGCTTTTCCTGCAGTAATGCCGGGTTTTGTAAGATATTATGCAAGCATTGTTTTAATGCTTCCTGATTATATTCTATACTCCATCCCAGGTTTTCTTTTTCAATAAATTTACCTGCTGCTGTATCTTTGGTTGCTATAATCGGTATATAATGTCCTAAATATTCAAACACCTTTATCGGCATTGCCATACGCATATAATCACCTTCACCTGCAAAGGCACAGCATATATCTGCTTTTTTATAATATGGCTCTAATCCCTGTCCACTCTCATGAATAATGGAAATCTTTTCGCTCATATATGGTAAATACTTGCTCTTTGCATTTTCCCATTCTTTTTCTCTGCAACAGACATAAGCATGAACCTGATCAGGCATCTGCTGCATCGCCTGGAAAAATACTGTCAAATCATAGATTCTGTCAATTCCACCAACATATAAGATTTCTAGTTTTTTTGCAGTCAAATCCGATATTGCCTGCACGGCATCAACATCATATTCCGCACATCCTGGCATAAGAATTGCACTTCTATTCAACAATTCCGGATATTCTTTTAAGTATGCCCGCATTTCATCTGTTGGAAGATAAAATACATTAAGCAATTTTTTATATTGCCTTAAATCATATCTGTACATTGGAATCGAAAAGCACTTCTTATACCATGATACATTATCACGATATACAGAAAATTTCCACTGTATATCTCTATAAAAAAGTCCGATTTTTATCCCGTTTTTCTTGCAAAATTTAAAAAAGCTAAAATCTAAAAACGGATAACGAGGCAAATGATTTTTTTCAGTCAGCAAAGTTGGCATTGTAGAACTCTCTGAATAAAGAAAATCATATTTTATACCGTTCCTTATATTCCGTTTTATCTTGTTTATTTGAACTTTTCTTTCAGTGCCATATCCTGAAATATATTCAACAAGATAACCATTTTCTTCAAATGCCTGTTTCATCTTGATTGGACGGATATTGGAGCCCGATTTTCCGCTTTTTTCAATATGGTTGGGGATGTGGACAATACATCTTTTTTCTTGTTTAATGTTCATTGTCACACCTCACTCTTTCATATAAATTAAGCATTTTCTCTACATTGTCATTCCATGAATACAGTTGTTCCACTCGTTGACGTCCATTATTTCCCATCTTTGTGCGCATCTTTTCATCAAGCACAAGTTTCTTCAATGCATCTTTTGCCTTATTTATTTCTTTTCGAGAAATAATCAATCCTGTTTTTCCGTCTTCTATAACTTCTTTAAATCCATCTGCATCCGATGCAACAACGGGCTTTTTCATCGCCATGGCTTCTACTGCTGCTACTCCAAAACTCTCTTTCCGGCTTAATGCACAAAAAATATCAAATTCGCTTATTGCTTCCGGCACCTTCGTGTTAGGTATTTTCCCTTTTAGGAAAACAGAATCCTGCAGGTTCTGCTTATTGATCAGATCTTCATACTGTTCTTTTTTGCTTCCCGAACCATAAATTAATAATTTAATCTTCCTTGAGTAATGCTCCTGCTCCAATTCCTTTTTCAGATCTCGAAATGCAAGAATCATTTCTTCAATACCATAAATTTCTTCTAAAGCTTTTATATTTCCTATTATCAGCTCTTCTTTTTCTGTTTCTTTATACTTTTTCGGATCAAACTGATTTAAATCCACTCCGAATGGGGTAATCGTAATTTCCAGTTTTTCATCCTGCATTACCTTTTTCAGTTGGACAGCCATACAATTACTTGTTGAGGCCAAATAAGAAGCACTTCTCACATTTCTTTTTAAAATGTAGTTTTTCACCCTGCTTTCATATGGGAAATCATATACATCACTTCCCCATACTGAAAGAATATATTTCGGTAATCGTGCTTTCCTCGCCAATGTCCCATAACCGCTTGCATAATGTACGTTAATGACATCCGGATTTATTCTTTTGGCAATTTTTCTCAATTCACCGGCATTTAGATAATAGCCTTTGCCACCACTGTGTTTCATCAAGTATAATTTTACTCTCGAATTCAGTGCATCTTCTTTCGGTTCATGGCCTCTGTTTGAAACAAGATACACTTCATGTCCTCTCTCTGCTAATGCATTCACCCATCTAACAGTGTGCGTACTATTTGCTGCCGATACAAACATTATTTTCATCAAAATGACTCCTCTGTTTTACTATCTCGCTTCTCTTCAAAACAAACTTATCGTTTTGAACTATCAATTGCCTTTTTTAAAATCCGCTCAATTTTATTTGTCAGTATCTGATAATCATACTCTTGTGCGCATTCTTTTAAACGTTGGCAATACTCTCCGTATTCTTCTGAAGTAAGTTGACGAAACTTTGTAATCTCTTCCGCATATTCTTTTCCATTCGCAAATCGCTTTGCAATTCCTAATTTTTTCTCTCTTATTAAATCATAATTCACCGGAAGATTACATAAAATCGGCTTTTCACTCGCCATATACTCAAACAGTTTATTCCAACTGCATCCGTATTTATTTAAGCCTGCCCCCTGAACATTAATTATGTTCAAATCAGCATTGCTCAGAATATACGGAATATATTTCTTTTCTACACGCCCTTCAAATTTAACATTCAATGAATACTTTCTGCACTCATCTTCAAGCATGTCTTTTTCTGTGCCATCTCCATAAATATAAAAATGAATATCCTGATTTTTCAATTCTTTTGCAGCATCAACCAATGTCTGAAGATTATTTACTTTTCGAATAGATCCCATGTAAACTACTTTAAATGCATTATCATTCGCAATCTGGCTATTCTCAAGGTTATATAATTTTTTATTCTCTTCAAATTCTGCTAAATCGACGCCATTATTTACGTGATTTACTTTATTGATATTAACTTTTTTCGTCCAGCCCTTATCGCATATGTACTCTTTTCCGCCCGGCATTGTAAAAATCAATTGATCTGCGTGTACGTAAATCCATTTTTCAAGCTGATACAGTACTTGAATAATTGGATTCATTCGAGACATACCATTATATTCTACAATCGACTCCGGCCATAAATCTCGTACTTCCACAACAACTGGTATTTTATGCTTTCTACCAAATAATAATGCAAATAATGCAACAAATAAATCTGGAGAAGATGTATAAATCACATCTGGCTTTTCTTTCTTATAAAACCGCTTCATTGCTTTCCAGGTCTTGAATGGAAGATCCATCATATTGATAACTCTGTCCATTCCATTTCCTTTATAATCACGGCTTTTAACAAAGGTATACTCTACACCATCTTCCATCTCTTCTCTATAAAGAGATTTATCCCTGATCATATTAATATCTGTATTATGAATCTTACTGGATGTAAAGATTTTCACCGAATGTCCCTTCTTCTGAAGGTACTTTGAAAAATAATAATGCCTCACCAATCCCCCCATACTCGGTGGAATGGCGTAATGATTCACAATCCATACGTTCATTGTGAGTTCTCCTTCATACCTTTGTTATTTTATAACTGCTATTACTGTTGCTAACATCGTCTTGATATCTTGCCAGAAACTAAATTCTTCAATTGCTTTCAAATTATATTTCATCTTTTCTGGCAGAATCTGTTCGATATAAACCTGATCTGCATTCTCTGCTGATTCAAGAAGCTTGTCTTCATCTTTATATTCAATACTCGCCCTTGATGTTACTCCTGCTGGCAATAACAGTGTCGCCTTCATTTCATCTGTATAATGGGCTACATACTTTTCAACTTCTGGTCTGGTGCCTACAAAAGTCATATCTCCAGATAATATGTTGAGCAACTGCGGTAGTTCATCTAATCTGCATCCGCGTAATGCTTTTCCTACTTTTGTTATTCTGGTATCACCTTTCGTGGTAACCTGCGTTCCGATTTTATCTGCGTTGTTAACCATCGTACGGAATTTAAAAATCCGAAAACTCTTACCGTATGTCGTCACTCTTACTTGTCGAAAGAAAACCGGACCTTTAGAATCCAGTTTAATGCAAACTGCTAGTATCAAAAGCAGTGGTGATAAAAGCACAAGCAACACACCTGCTACTATTATATCAAAAAGACGCTTCAGAATCAAACTTGCTTTATGCCGCTGCAAAATATCATAATATCTTTTTACTTCTTTCACTTGCATATTCTGAGGCAATTCGTCCCATCTGCACATCTTTTAAACCTCACTTACACATTTCCTAAATGTTTCAATCACATACTCTACATCCTCATCTGTCAGTTTTGTATGGAGTGGTAAAGTAATCTCGTTTTCAAATAGTGCATAAGCATTCGGATAATCTTTGATATCAAATCCAAGATTTTTGTATGCTGTCAAAAGTGGAAGCGGTTTGTAATGAACATTTGTTGCAACGCCTGCTTCAGCCATCTTTATAATTACTGCATTGCATTCTTCTCTTGTCTTTCCATTTAATCTAACAAGATACAAATGACCACTTGACGCAAAATCATCCCCATAATGGTTCAATACACTAAGATCCAGATCTTTCAATCCTTCATTGTATTTTTCTATAATTTCTTTTCTTCTTGCCAAAATCGATGGGTATCTTCTCAACTGTACAAGTCCAAGAGATGCCATAATATCAGTCATATTGCATTTATAATACGGCGCAATAATGTCATACTCCCACGCTCCCAGCTGTGTCTTAGCCAAAGCATCTTTAGACTGACCATGCAGAGAAAGAAGCATAAACTGTTTGTAAATTTCTTCATTATCTATTCCGTCAATATCTCTCCAGACTGCTGCTCCGCCTTCTGCTGTTGTAAGATTCTTTACTGCATGAAAAGAAAAGCTTGTAAAATCTGCAATTTCTCCACTATGCTTTCCATTTTTTGTAGCACCAAATGCATGCGCACCATCAGCTACTACCGCTATTCTTCCCATCTTTTTCTGTATCTCTGTGCTCGGACGGAATAATGACTTTTTCTTTTCTACAATGTCGTATATCTTGTCGTAATCACAAATCACCCCTCCAAGATCAACCGGAATGATTGCCTTTGTTTTCTCTGTAATTGCAGATTCCAGCTTTTCATAATCCATCTCATAAGAATCCGGCTGAGTATCTACTAATACAAGTGTTGCACCTACATGTACTGCAACACTTGCTGATGCAGTATACGTATACGCACTTGTAATCACTTCATCCCCCGGACCAATTCCAAGAACACGTAAACTCATCTCTGCACATGCTGTAGCTGAGTTAAGACAAACTGCCTTACTCGTATGGCAAAATGCTGCTATTTCGTTTTCGAATTTCTTTGTCTTAGGTCCTGTAGTTATCCATCCACTTCTTAAAGTATCTGCAACCTCTGCAATCTCTTCCTCCGTAATATCCGGTGGTGAAAATGCTATATGTCTGTTTTCCATCTATCTATCCTCCACAACTGGTTCTTCGTGACTCGCTTTTCCAAGACTTAACAATTCTTCGTACATCTCTTCATCACGTTCTTTATCTTCTTCTCTGATATGATACGTCGGAACAATTCCAGATACGATTTTTTTCACATCCCTTGATTCCTCTGATGCAGCAATTTCGAGTTTTTTCAACTCGCTTAAGAAATGTACCTCATCAAATTCTAACGGTTGTCCCACATAAATCAGATTATTTGCCGTCTTCTGTAAACCTTCCTCTTTTGTAAGAATCTCCTCATACAATTTTTCTCCTGGTCGAAGTCCTGTATACTCAATATTCATGTCCACACCAAGAGTATAACCTGACAAACGAATTAAATTCTTGGCAAGATCAGCAATTTTAACCGGCTCACCCATATCAAGCACGAAGATTTCTCCTCCATGAGCCAATGCGCCTGCCTGCATTACCAATGATACAGCTTCCGGAATTGTCATAAAGAAACGGATAATATCCGGATGTGTAACTGTCACAGGACCTCCGGCTGCCATCTGTTTCTTAAACAATGGAATAACACTACCATTACTCCCAAGCACATTTCCAAAACGCACAGCAACAAATTCCGTCTTGGAATATCTACTGAATGTCTGAATGATCATCTCACATAATCTCTTGGACGCCCCCATAATGTTTGTTGGATTAACAGCCTTATCTGTAGAAATCAGTACAAATTTCTTGACCCCATACTTATCCGCCGCACGTGCTGTCTTATAAGTTCCAAAAACATTATTTTTAATTGCTTCATTCGGACTGTCCTCCATCAGCGGGACATGCTTATGTGCAGCTGCATGATACACTACATCTGGTCGATAAAGATCCATCACACTTTCAATTCTCTTTGTATTACGAACTGAACCAATAAGCACTTCTAATCTAAGTTTTGGATATTTCTTTTTTAATTCTTGCTGTATATCATATGCATTATTTTCATATATATCAAAAATAATAAGCATTCTTGGATTATGTGCAGCAATCTGTCGGCAGAGTTCGCTTCCGATAGAGCCACCACCTCCCGTTACAAGAACACTCTTGCCTCTCACATATCCGGCAATACTGTCAATATCAATCTTCACAGTATCTCTTCCCAGCAAATCCTCAATAGAAACTTCTCTTAATTTTGAGACACTTACCTCATCATTGATCAGCTGATACACGCCTGGAAGTACCTTCAGCTTACAGGTTGTTTCATTACAAATACGCAGGATATCTCTGGTGTCTTTATTATCAGCAGATGGAATTGCAAGCATAATCTCATCTACATCATATTTTTTCGCAGCCTCTTTAATTTTCGTACGGTCGCCGACAATGCGTACTCCGCGAATATATTTTCCGGTTTTTGATGGATTGTCATCAATTACACACACAACATTTCTGTTTAAATGTTTGCTTGTTTTCATCTCGGTGATTATTATATTACCGGCTTCGCCTGCTCCGATCACCATTGTATTGATTGGACGATTTGTGTTCTTTGAGATACCTCTTTGAAGAGCATGCAAAATACGATAAGAAAATCTTGTGATCAAAGTTGTCATTGTCAAGAAAAAGAAATAGAACAAATGAAAACTTCTTGGCACTGTCAGATAAAGCAGACTCATTCCAAATGCCTGAAATGCTGTTGATAAAATTGCCGCTGCACAAACAAGTAGCGCCTCATAAAGACTTGCATATGACCAGACTCTATTATATAAATTCAATAAAAGAAAGATGATCATTGTAGTAACTATATTAATCAACAAATACGTATTAACACTTGCCAAATCTTCCACAGGAACCGTGTTCCCATCCATTTTATATCTAACAATCAACGCTAGGTAAGAATTCACTATAATTGTAATGACATCTACAATAAATAGTAATATCATTCTTGATTTTGATGTTTTTAAGCTGAATATATTTTTCATAGAAATCCTCTCCATTAACAATGTTACAAATTATTACAAGTTTTTTACATAACTTATATATTATCAAATTTCATTCCATTATTCAATGTCTATACTTATTTTTTTCATAAATTGTGCAGGTTTTATATTTCTCTGCATTACGTTTTTGAAATCATTACCAATCAACTTTAAAAAAGGAGACGCTTCTTACTATTTCTGCGCCTCCTCTACCCATTCTTAATTTAATTGTTCTCCTTCGGTCAATACGCCGCCTTCTTCAACAACATTCACCAAATCAATAATATTCTGCACAGAAGATTCAATCGGTTCCATAATAAAGAGTTCTGTATCTCCACTAGAATAACAAGTACCTTTTGTATTCGTTCCTTCTGCTGCTATAGACTGGATTGTCCATGTTGCATTATTATTCAACTGATACTTGATCAGAGCATTGATCTGTTCCTGAGACATATTTGTCTCAACATCTTTGCTGACCTGTTCCATAATTGCATTTGCCTTCAAAAGCATTGTAGGCGACAGACACTTCTTTAGCATTGCAGTAATAACCGCCTGCTGATTTTTTCCTCTCTGATTGTCTCCATCAGGAAGATTGTGTCTTTCCCTGCAAAATGCAAGAGCTTCTTTACCATTAAAATGATTATACCCTTCCTGAACATCCATAGTATATTCTGAATCTTTACTTGTCGTAAATGCAAATTCGGAATATACATCAATTCCGCCAAGCGTATCAACAATATCAATTAATGAAGTGAAATTTAATCTCGCATAATAATTAATATCTGTCTCATATAATTCACCCAAAGTTTTCATAGATGCATCTATACCATAGATTCCCGCATGTGTTAACTTATCTCTCTGTCCTCCTGAAACTCCCGGAATAGGAACATAATAATCACGCGGTGTTGTTACAAGTAATATCTGATGTGTTTGTGGATTTACAGCTGCAATAATATTCACGTCACTTCTACTTGTTTCTGATACATCACCATAAACATCAATACCACTGATATAAACTGTAAATGGTTCTTTTATAATACTGTCATCTGTTGCTCCTGTTGAATTTCCGAAATCCAACTCAACACGTATATTAAATGTATACAACACTTTCACTTTATCGCTATAACCATCTACTGCTTCTTCCATCAGACTTGTATATGCACTGTTATAAATGATTGCATCACAATCCCCATCAATCAAAGCCTGTGCTTGTGTCTGGACAGAATCATACTCTTTTACTTCGATCGTATCAACGCCAATCTGCTTTTCAATATCGGTCACAGCTGTCTGTATATTGCCAGCACCTTTCTCAAACTGTACACCATACGTATAGTCTGCCGCATCTTCTATTGTCTCTGCTGAATCATCTGCTCGTACTGCAACAACCATCTTATCCACTTTATAGTTGCTTCCTGTAATCTTCCCAATCATATTATTAGCCTGAGCGACATAATAACTTCCAGTAAACATCACAACTGCCATAAGTAAACTGAACACTTTTCCCAAAGTCCCCCGTTTTTTCCTTGCCGCCTGTGAATTCAGTGTCACACACCATAAGAAAAACAGTATTGCTGCTGCCAGTATCAGATACTTATCCGGAATCATTCCCAACAAATACAATACCGCCATTAAGGCTATACTGGCAATCGTCTGAAGAATGATACACAAAGTTCCCAGCTTATTACTTCCCGATCTGCGGGAATACTTATTTGTACTTTTCTTTCTGCGTGCAGAATTGCCAGCAGATCCTTTTCGTTTTGCCATCTTACATCCCTTTTCTTAAATTAGAACAATTTTGACGGGTAAACTCCTTCTTCAATCAATCCACGAAGCGCTGCTGTTACAGATTCTTTATCCTCCTTATATGTCACACCAAACCACTGGTCATGTGACTGCAGTACTTTTACTTCGAGTTTTCCATCACTTAACAGATCTCCAATCATTGTCGGAAGCAGATATTCTGCTTTTAGATCTGTACTTTCTGTTTTCTCAAGGAACTCATCAAATCCTGTCTTAAGAATCTCGAAAAATTCAGGTGTAATTCCCCACATATTCATAGATACCGGTGAATCAACATCAAGGAATACATCTCCATCCTCTTTGTGGATTACAGCTTTTCCGTCTTCTTTTTCGATGTTATGTGTCTCTTCAATGTCTGCAAGCATGCCATGTCCGTCTACTTCGCACACACCTCTGGTCACGCCTCCGTTATCACTCAATGTATTTTTCAATACAAAGCTGACCATACAAATCTGCATTATATCAGCAGATGGAAGGTTTGTCAAATAACTGTATGCCTCTTTAAATGCTTCTTTTCCATAATAATCATCTGCATTGATTACAAGGAATGGAGCATCCACCACATCTTTACAGCAAAGAATTGCCTGACCTGTTCCCCAAGGTTTTGTTCTTCCTGTGAATTTTCCGCTGAATTTTTCCGGAATATCATCAAGCTCTTGAAATGCATATGCTACTTCTACTTCTTTTTCAATACGGTTGCCAATGATCTCTTTGAAATCTTTCTCGAGATCTTTGCGGATAACGAATACAACTTTGTCAAACCCTGCTTCTAATGCATCATAGATGGAGTAGTCCATGATAATCTCTCCATTTGGTCCAATCGGAGCCAGCTGCTTGATTCCACCTCCAAAACGACTTCCGATACCTGCCGCCATGATTACTAATGTTGCTTTGCTCATTTCTTTTTCCTCCTAATGTCTCTTCACTGTTACAATATACCAGTTTATAAACACCACTTATTCTCCCAATCCATCTTTCACAAGTTGAACCATGTCTGAAAGCGCTGTTTCTTCGTCTTCTCCTTCACAAATAATTGTAATCTCATCTCCGCTTTTTATACATGCTCCCAGTACGCTTAATACACTTTTAGCATTTGCATTCACTTCTTCATTTTTCATCTTCTTGTATACTGTGATCTTGCTCTTGTACTGCATTGCAGTTTTACAAAACAATCCTGCCGGTCTTAGATGAAGTCCTGTCGGATTTTTGATCACTACTTTATCGCTTACCATGTTATTCTCCTATTCTATCTCTCTGATAGTTGGAAGTTTTAACTCCAATATCATATAATATGCATCGAAAACTGTCAATGCCAGCCTTCTTAATTCTTTTTTAATTTAGACCTGTATTTTTTTAATTAATATGAAGTATCATTAATTTGTCTCAGCGTCATTTTCCGGTTGTTCATCCTCTGTTGATTCTTTTTCAGTCAATGTAAGCTGCACTGTCACTGGTTTTGTCAATGTCACTCCATCCGGAAGGTCTACTTCTACCGGTATGTCAAAAGTGCCTTCCTTCGTGTAATTCTGGAGATTTACCGATACTGCATTGCTGATATCCAGACTGTCCAGCGTATCTTTCTCGCCCTGGAATACAAGCGTTACCTCAGCATCTGGCTCATAACTCACCTGAAGATTTTTTGCCAGATAATTCTGTTTGATGGATGCAACCATAAACTCAATTGTTCGATTTCCCAACTGTTCGATCATTGCAGTTGCTATAACCTTTCCTGATGCACCTTCAATCAGTTCTACACCTTCCGGCAGATAATCTGTAATATCAAATGCTTTCTCTATCTTCTCTGTTGCCCCGTCAATAGACAATTCAGATGCTGGAATATTGATACTTTCAATCTTGGATAAGGCCTCTTCTTTTCCGCAGACCTGCACGCTCGCCGGTTCGCTCGAACAACCTAGATATTCATATCCATCTGCCGGTGTTCCAGATGCTTCAAATTTCAACGGAACCGTCTTGATCCTCATCACTGTCACATCTACAGTGATTCCATCTTCTCCAAGATTATTACTTAGCTGTCCCTGATTGATTACATTTCCCGATGCATCATATAAAACAAGTTCTGCTGTAAGTTCTTCATCTTTTGAAATTCCATCTACATTAATCTTCGCTACGGCTTTATCAATTGATTTTACTGTGGATTCTGCTCCTGTAATCGTTATTTTTTCCGGATTAACTTTCATCTCTCCAATCTGATAACCGTCACGCTGCGTTCCTGTTGTGCTAACAGTCAGTGTAAATACATTCTTCCCTGTCGGTTCTGTCTTAATCTGTATGTTTCTCGGAACAGACTCTGCCGACTGATAAGATCCACTATACTTTGGAATTGATACTGAAATTGGTATCAACCCTGTCCTGGAATCCATTTCTTTAATATCCGCAGTAGCCACAATATCATCTGACTTAATCTGTTGAATCACTGAACGTTTTGCATAAACAACTACGTTTACATTCTGATCATCTAAAACCGTATAAACTTCCCCACCCTGTGTAATCACATCATCGTTCGCTATCGTAACTTTGATGTTTGTATAGGTTGATTTCGTAACCGGATTAGCAACATTCGCAACAATCAGCCAAAGAAATGCTGCAAAAACAAATGCAATAATCTTAAGCGGAAGATTCGTTGTCAATTTGTATTTTTTCATGATCTGTGCCATCCTTTCCGTATAGAAAACTTGTTCTTTGTCTCTGTCTTTCTATACTGAATCTGGCTTAACTGACTCCGAAGTTCTTCTGCGTTAATAGCTCGAAGCAATCGTCCTCCGGAAGCCACAGAAACAAGTCCCGTTTCTTCTGAAACAACAATCACAAGAGCATCGCAAACCTCGCTCATTCCCAATGCCGCACGATGCCTTGTTCCCAGATCTTTACTGATTGTCATGTTATCTGAAAGTGGCAGATAACATGTTGCTGATGTAATTCTGTCCCCTCTGATAATAACCGCGCCGTCATGAAGTGGGGTATTGTGTTCAAAAATATTGATCAGCACCTGAGAAGACACTTTACAATCAAGCTCTATACCTGTCATTTCATACTCTGTTAACTGAATCACCTGTTCTACTACGATCAGTGCTCCTGTACATACACTTCCCATAGCATAACAAGCTCTTACAATACTATCCAGTGTTTCATCCGAAAACCTCTGATTTTCTTTATTTTTATCGAACGGATTAATGTTACTAAATAAATTTTTCTCTCCCAGCTTCTCCAATGCCCGTCTAAGTTCTGGCTGAAAAACAACAATTGCTGCTATCGCTAATACATTAATTGACTCTCTTGCCAGATACAGGATCGTATTCATTTGAAAAAGCCATGCCAGAAGAATAAATCCTCCCAACATCAGCATTCCACGTAGAAGCATCCAGGCTTTTGTGTTCTTGATCCAGAGCATGATTTCATAGACAATAATCGTCACAATCAGAATCTCTATGATATCTTTTATCTGTATATGTGGAAAATACATTCCATTTGAATAATTTCTTATAAAATTCTGAATCCACTCTATCATCTCAAGTCTCACCACCTTATGTAATCACTCGTTGTTATGCACTCTTGCATCTTTTGCTCTGTCGATCACTCTTTTTTCTCTTCATTCTGATCCAGACCCAGTTCCTTGCTCAGACTTCTTGTTAAAAGAATATCTTCCGTCATGTTTGAATCATTAAAAATTGTTGTTTGTGCAAGATCAGACTCCTTTTTCAGTTGTTCTGACTGATTTTTTTCCTCTTTCTGTTCAACTTCCTTCAAATCAGAAACTTCTGACACAGCAGTATTGTTTTCTGTCTCTGACACATTCGGCATCTCTGCGTCCTGTTCCTGATGTTCTGTAATATGTTTCACTTGCTTCTCAGGCATCTGAACTCCTACTTTCGGAACTGCCTTTACATAATAATAGTATTCGTCATCTTCAAACTGAACATTCTCTATTCTTGAATAATCCACAGAGAAAAAAATAACTTCAAGGAACAATCCTATTACAACACCAAGAATTCCACTGAAAATCATCATCGTATAAGACATATGAAGTCCAAGAGAAATATTTCCCGATGCACCTACGATCACACAAACTGCTGCTCCTGTTGCTGATGCAATCTTCCAGGAATGATCGACTGCCCGATTTTTAATTCCGTTCACTACCAGTATTCCGATCACTACTGCAAACAGCATAACCCACATCTCTTGATAGCCTACAAACTGTTTTGTAAAATTGGTTAAAGTGCTGATCATTGTTGTTCCATCTGTACCTTTCAATGCTGTTGCAGAAGCTTTGATCAGGTAAAGTAGATAATAAACAAGAATTCCGCAGGATGCAGGGACAATCCATACTGTAGTACCTAACAGCCCAAATATAACCGGAATCACCAGTGGTATTTTCATGCCGAACGCTACTACCGTCAGCAGAATCAGCCAGCTCTTCTCCGGGGTAAATCGAAAGTAGAAAATATACATTAACAAAAACAGTATCACCGCAACTCCGGCTATTGGCATAGATAATGTATATAAATGAGCCACTATTAACACAGTTGCTGCTGCCGTCATTACTGCCAGAGGGAGAAATGTACAGACTACTGCTAAGCCAACAGTACAAAGAACAGATGATGCCATCTTCATAAATCCAATATTAGAATTGATCAGGTTAAACACCAAAAGTGCAAGCAAAAACTGTGCTCCCTTTCGAACTAAGAGAGAGTGAGAAACATAAATCTGCTTAAATCTTTCTCTAAGAACCAGTAAATTGTTCATTGTTCATTCTTCTCCTTTTTACACATCTTCTCTAAACGGGACAAATTACGATAATAACGTTTTACATTCTGTTTGGCAACTGCATGTTTTCTCTTATAAAAACTATTTGCGCAAACCCCATATATAACCAAAAGAACTATATAGCCTGCAATTGCTGCAATCAAGAGAACGAATAGTTTTAAAATTGTCAGATCAGCAGATAAACTATCACTTGAATAAATGCAGAAACTAACGAACAAAATTGCATAACCCATTGTTACCCAGATCAATGTAATCCATCTCTTAAGACTTGCATAATCTTTTCTGTAATAATCGGCAATTTTAAAATCATCTCTGTGATTCTTCTCATATATCGACATTTTTGTCATTAAACGAATCCTGTCTTTATCTAACATATCCGACATTCACCTTTCCAGATTTCTCTCCTAAGTATACCATATGTTCAGATGCCTTGTCCAATGCTTAGAGTCAAAAAGTAGACATTTTCAACACCTGCTTTTTTCAGGATTCCTGCAGCACGTTCTATTGTACTTCCGGTTGTGTAAATATCATCAATCAGAAGAATGTTCTGGCGTGGATTCCACGATTTTGAAACCGCAAATGCCCCCTTCAGATTTCTATGTCTCTGCTCCCCGTTCATTTCCTTTAAAGGCCGGGTTTTCTTAATCCGATATAAAACATCTTTTTCCATAGGAATTCCCATGCATTCTGATAACTGCTTTGCTAAAAGTTCTGCCTGATTATATCCTCGTTTTCTCATTTTCGATCTATGTAATGGAATTGGAATAATTGCCTGGATCCCCCATCTTCGAATCTGAAATTCAAACTCATCTGCCAGCTCTTTCCCAAAGATTTCCGCATAATATCGCTTATTGTGATATTTCAACCGATATACTGAATTTGAAACCGGCGGAATGTGAACCCAGAGGCTGCGTCCTTGTTCATAATTACTTTTTCTTCTTTCACAATCCCTGCAATACTCTTTCGTTTCATCCTCCAATGGCTTTCCACAATGGATACATTTTATTCTTCCCACCTTAACGACCTGTTTTCTACAGTCATCGCAAATACCTTTTGAGCTGATTTCCTGACAAAACGGACATCTTTTTGGATACATTTTTTCTAAAATTCTTTGATTCGCTCGTCTAAGCTTGTAAATCTTCCCTGTTCGCTTTTGTTTTCGATCATTTCCTGAAATGTTAGTTCACTCCCTACTATTGTTAAACATTTTTTTGCCCGCGTCACTGCTGTATAAAGCAGATTCCTGTTATATAGTAACTTTGGTCCTGGAAGAAGTGGGATAATGACCGCCGGATACTCGCTTCCCTGAGATTTATGAACCGTAATCGCATAGGCAAGTTCTAACTCATCTGTCATATCGTATCCATATTTTACCTTTCTCCCCTCATCATATTCCACGATAACAGTTTCTGTATATTCATTGATTTCATCAATGACTCCCATATCACCGTTAAAAACTCCAATCCCTTTGTCAACTGTTAATCCAAATCTGGTAGAAACTTCCCACTCTAATTGATAATTATTTTTAATCTGCATTACTTTGTCACCTTCACGGAACAATCTACCATTAATTTCTTTCTCCGTTTTTTGGGAATCTGAAGGATTCAGATATTGCTGTAGAATCACATTCAATCGTTCTACACCCAGCAATCCCTTACGTGTTGGTGTCATTACCTGGATTTCATTTGGGTCGGCCTGCACATATCTGGGTAATTTCTTCTGTATTAAAGTAATAACGACGCTAATGATCGTATTCGCATCCTGGCGTTTTAAGAAGAAGAAATCCCGGCTTTTATTATCAATTGTAACCGGTTCTCCTGCATTAATCTTATGAGCATTTACTACAATATCACTCTCTCCTGCCTGACGAAAAATCTTTGTAAGCGTCACTACGTGAAATTTTTCTGAGCGTATGATATCTTTTAACACACTTCCCGGTCCCACGGACGGAAGCTGATCCACATCTCCCACAAGAATAAGTCTTGTTCCCGGAATAACTGCTGATAAAAGTGCATGCATCAGATTCAGATCAACCATGGACATCTCATCTATAATGATAACATCTGTCTCAAGTGGATTCTCTCTGTTTCTCAAAAATCCACCTATACTGTTCTCTTCCTCAGGATTTCCACTTACTTCAAGTAGTCTGTGAATCGTCTGGGCTTCATATCCTGTAGCCTCTGTCATTCGCTTTGCCGCGCGTCCTGTTGGCGCTGCAAGAAGGATACTCATTCCTTCGCTTTCAAAAAATTGAATCATCGTATTGATCGTTGTCGTCTTACCTGTACCCGGTCCTCCTGTTAATATGAGCAAACCATGTTTAATAGCTTCTATAACAGCTCTGTGCTGCATTGGATCCAATTCTATCTTTTCTTTCTGTTCTACTCTTTTCAGACGTTTCTCCATCATGTCTTCCGGCATCTGACAGTCAATATCAAGATCATTAAGCATTTTCGCAGTATTCAATTCCAAGTAATAATAATGTGCTGGATAAATGCGAATTTCCTCATCCACTTCTTTCATAACTGTTTTCCGCTCTATACACAGATCCATGATGTACTTCTCAATATCTTCAAGATCAACTCCTAAAAGTGCATTTGCCCTTCGAAGCAATATATTCTGTGGTAAATACACATGTCCCTCACCTACTGCCTGTTGCAATGTATAAAATAAACCACTTCGTATACGATAGTCTGAATCTGTATGTATGCCAATCTTGGATGCAATTTCATCCGCAGTCTTAAATCCGATTCCTTCAATATTATCTGCAAGCTGATACGGATTTTCTTCTAGCACTTTATACACTTTCATTCCGTAATACTGATAAATCTTGGCTGCCAGCTTTGTTGAAATACCGTATTTCTGCAGATAAATCATAGCTTTTCGCATATCTTTCTTTTCTTCAAGCTGAGATGCAATCTCCTGTGCTTTTCTCTCACTGATTCCTTTGATCTCCGCAAGTCTTTCCGGCTCTTCTTCAATAATGCGGAAAGTATCCTCTTTAAACTTTTTCACGATTCGGCCAGCCAGTGCCGCACCCACACCTTTCACTGCTCCGGAGCCAAGATATCGTTCAATAGAAACAATATCCTCCGGCTCTTTTACTTTATAATGAGAAATCTTCAACTGCTTACCGTAAACATTATGATTCACATATTCTCCTTGAATTTCAAGAAGTTCTCCTTCATTAATATAGTTCAGACTTCCCACGCATGTCACTTCACCATCATCATGTTCAATATGGAATACTGTATACCCATTATCAGAATTTCTATATACAATATGACTCACATACCCTGTAACTGTTTCCACACTTTTTCCTCTCTCTTCTTGTATCTTTTCCTATTTATATGCAGAAAAAGGGTGTGTTCCTATTATACACACCCCTTGTAATTGAATCTTCTTCTCTAAGAACCTGACACTTCAAATTCTTTTTCAGAAGTCTTTCTCTTAAAACTCTTTTCTTCCACTCATAAATTCCACAAACTGTCCGGTACCAATTGCAACGACTTTCATCGGATCCTCCGCTGTCATCGTATTAATTCCTGTTCTCTCTTCGATTAATTCTTCCAATCCGCGAAGAAGTGCTCCTCCTCCGGTAAGAACAATTCCACGATCAAGGATATCTGCCGACAACTCTGGCGGAGTCTGCTCAAGTACTCCGATTACAGCTTCTACAATCTGTCCGGTAGATTCTCTCAAAGCTTCTTCTGTCTCAGATGAAGTCACCGTAACTGTCTTCGGAAGCCCTGTTACCAGATTACGCCCTCTGACTTCCATCTTCTCTTCTTCTACAAGTGGATAAGTCGTTCCAATCTTAATCTTGATATCTTCTGCCGTTCTTTCTCCAATCAGAAGATTGTGTTTCTTTCTCATATAGCGTACGATTGCTTCATCGAAATCATCACCTGCTATCTTAATTGATGTATTCACAACTGTTCCACCCAGCGAAATAACTGCAATATCTGCTGTACCTCCACCGATATCAACAATCATGTTTCCACAAGGCTTTGAAATATCTATCCCTGCTCCTATTGCTGCTGCCACAGGTTCTTCAATCAGATGAACTTCTCTTGCTCCGGCTGCAAATGTAGCCTCTTCCACTGCTTTTTTTTCTACTTCTGTAACACCACTTGGTACACAGATACTGATTCTCGGCTTCTTAAATGTACGTTTTCCCAGAGCTTTCTGAACAAAATACTTAATCATCTTCTCCGTCACGGTATAATCAGAGATTACTCCTTGTCTGAGTGGTCTTACCGCAATAATATTTCCCGGTGTTCTTCCAAGCATCAGACGCGCTTCTTCACCAATTGCCTTGATCACATTCGTATCACGATCAAATGCGACAACTGATGGTTCTTTCAGAACAACCCCTTTTCCTTTCACATATACCAGTACACTGGCTGTCCCCAAATCTATTCCAAGATCTACTGACATCATAATTTCTATATCTCCCTTCTAAAACGCTCTTTTACTGTTCTCAGCAATCTACTGCAAATAAACAACTTTGTCTGTTACTGATTCCAGCATTCTCTTTCCTCAATCAAGTGTCTTTTGTCCCTTGAAGGGGTTTATCGTTACTGTTTTTTACTATTACTGTTGTCAATATTATGTAACCAAAACAGTAATGTTTTATCATCCGCATACTTTAGTATAATAGACTTCGCTTAAAATAGAAAGGCATTTTTTGCATATATTTTACGACTTTTTTCGACTTTTTTTCGTCTTTATTTCTCCAATATAGACGCAATATATTTCCCTGTATAAGAATCTGGATTCTTTGCGACCTCTTCCGGAGTACCACTTGCCACAACAGTTCCTCCGCGGTCGCCTCCTTCTGGTCCAATGTCAATAATATAGTCTGCCGTCTTAATCACATCCAGATTATGTTCGATTACAATTACTGTATTTCCATCCCCAGAAAGTCTGCGGAGAATCTCTGTTAATTTATGCACGTCTGCAAAATGAAGTCCTGTCGTGGGTTCATCCAGAATATATACCGTTTTTCCGGTACTGCGTTTGCTAAGTTCTGTCGCAAGTTTAATTCTCTGTGCCTCGCCACCTGAAAGCTCTGTAGAAGGCTGTCCCAAACGAATATACGACAATCCGACATCTCTCAACGTTTCCATCTTTCTTCGAATACTTGGCACGTTTTCGAAGAAATCTACCGCTTCTTCCACTGTCATATTCAATACATCATAAATATTTTTCCCTTTATAGCGTACTTCCAGAGTCTCACGATTGTAACGCTTCCCACCACAGACCTCACATGGAACATAAACATCCGGAAGAAAATGCATCTCGATTTTCAGAATTCCATCTCCTGCACATGCTTCGCAACGTCCCCCTTTAACATTAAAGCTAAACCGTCCTTTCTTATATCCACGCGCTTTTGCATCCGGTGTTCCTGCAAACAAATCTCGGATCAAATCAAATACGCCTGTATAAGTAGCAGGATTCGACCGTGGTGTCCTTCCGATTGGCGACTGGTCGATATTAATCACTTTATCAACCTGCTCTAGCCCTTCTATTCTCTTATGTTTTCCGGGGATTGTTCTTGCCCGGTTCAAGTCTCTTGCAAGTCTTTTATATAAAATCTGATTCACAAGAGAACTTTTTCCCGACCCAGACACTCCTGTTACACAAGTCATAACTCCCAAAGGGAATTTTACATCAATGTTCTTGAGATTATTCTCTTGTGCACCGACTACTTTCAGATAACCTGTCGGCTTCTTTCTTTCTGTCGGAACCGGAATCCTGATTTTCCCACTCAAATACGCTCCTGTGACAGAATTTGGATTTTTCATAATTTCCTGTGCATTTCCCACAGCAACAACCTGACCGCCATGTTCTCCTGCCCCCGGACCGATATCTACTATATAATCCGCTGCCAGCATCGTATCTTCATCATGTTCTACTACAATCAATGAATTTCCAAGATCACGCAGATGTTTCAGCGTCGCAAGAAGTTTATCATTATCTCTTTGATGAAGTCCGATACTCGGCTCATCCAGAATATATGCAACTCCGACCAGACCTGATCCAATCTGTGTTGCAAGTCGAATTCTCTGTGCTTCTCCACCGGAAAGAGTTCCTGTCGCACGCGCAAGCGTCAGATAATCCAGACCGACATCCATCAAAAAACTGATTCTTGCTTTGATCTCTTTCAGAATCTGATTACCAATCAACTGCTGTGTCTCTGTCAATTGAAGTTCATCTAAAAATTTCTGAAGCCGTTCTATAGAAAGTGTTGTCACTTCTGAAATATTCTTATCTCCAACTGTTACAGCTAAAGCCCCCGGCTTCAAGCGCTGTCCTTTACAGGCTGAGCATGGTGTAATATTCATAAATGTCTCATATTCTGCTTTCATCGTCTGAGAACCTGTCTCACGGTAACGACGTTCCACATTCTTGATCAATCCTTCAAATGCAACCGGATAAATCCCTTCGCCTCTCTGACCTTTATAATAAACCTTCACTTCTTTTCCATCTGTTCCATAAATCAAAACATCATGGATTTCTTTCGGATAGTCCTCAAAAGGGGTGTCCAGATCAAAATGATATTCTTTACACAGTGCATCCAGAATTGCACGTGTGAAGCTGCTCTTGTCTGTACAGGACTGCCATCCTAAAACTGCAATCGCACCTTGATTAATAGACAACGACGGATCCGGAATCATCAGTTCTTCTGAAAATTCCATTTTGTATCCAAGTCCAAAACATTCCGGGCAAGCACCAAATGGATTGTTAAAAGAAAAACTGCGTGGTTCAATCTCATCAATACTGATCTCACAGACAGGACAGGAAAAACTCTGACTGAAATTCATTGGCTCTCCATCGATCACATCTACAAGAAGCAGTCCCTCTGCCAGCTGAAGTACATTTTCGACAGAATCTGTCAGTCGCTTTTCAATTCCAGGTTTTATCACAAGACGATCCACAATAATTTCAATATTATGTTTAACATTCTTATCCAGTGCAATCTCTTCCGAAAGCTCATACATATTGCCATCCACACGAACACGAACATAACCACTCTTTTTCGCACGCTCGAAAAGCTTTGCATGTGTTCCCTTTCTCCCTCTTACAACCGGTGCCAGGAGCTGGATCTTCGTCCGCTCAGGAAGCGCCATGATCTGATCCACCATCTGATCTACCGACTGTTTTGCAATCTCACGACCACATTTCGGGCAATGCGGAATTCCAACTCTCGCATATAATAATCGAAAATAATCATAAATCTCCGTAACAGTTCCAACTGTGGAACGTGGATTGTGGTTCGTTGATTTCTGATCGATAGAAATTGCAGGTGAAAGCCCTTCGATACTTTCTACATCCGGTTTCTCCATCTGACCAAGAAACTGTCTTGCATAGGAAGACAGTGATTCCATATAACGTCTCTGTCCTTCTGCATAAATTGTATCAAATGCAAGGGAAGATTTTCCAGAACCGCTAAGTCCCGTCAAAACAACCAGTTCATTTCTTGGGATATCTACATCTATATTCTTCAGGTTATTCTCATTCGCGCCTCGTATCTTAATGTACTGTCTGGCGTCCATTTTCTTACCCATTTTGTAATCTCCTATTCCATATCATTGAGCATCTTTTTTAATTCAACAAGCTTATCACGAAGCTCTGCCGCTGCCTCAAAGTTCAATTCCGTTGCTGCCTTCTTCATCTGTTTCGTCAGATCCGCGATCAGTTTCTCCAGTTCTTTCTGGCTCATGGACTCCGGATCTTTTTCAAGCCGCATCTCTTCCGCCGCAACCTTTTTAGAGATACTGATCAGATCACGCACTGACTTCTGAATCGTCTTCGGCGTGATTCCATGCTCTTCATTGTATCTCATCTGAATCTCACGACGACGCTGTGTCTCATCGATCGCCAGCTGCATTGATTCTGTAATCTTATCTGCATACATGATTACATGTCCTTCTGCATTACGTGCTGCACGACCGATTGTCTGAATCAGAGAAGTCTCTGAACGAAGGAATCCTTCTTTATCTGCATCAAGGATTGCAACAAGAGTGATTTCTGGAATATCAAGTCCTTCTCTCAAGAGGTTGATCCCAACCAACACATCAAACACATCCAGACGCATATCTCGGATGATCTCCGTACGTTCAAGTGTATCAATATCCGAATGAAGATATTTTACACGGATTCCTACTTCACGCATATAATCTGTCAAATCTTCTGCCATACGCTTTGTCAGCGTTGTGACAAGGACTTTATTCTTCTTACTGATCTCTTTGTTCACTTCACCGATCAGATCATCAATCTGTCCTTCTACCGGTCGCACTTCAACTTCCGGATCCAGAAGTCCTGTCGGACGGATTACCTGTTCTGCTCGAAGAAGTTCATGATCCTTCTCATATTCTCCCGGTGTCGCAGATACAAACATCACCTGATTGATCTTACTTTCAAACTCATCAAAGTTAAGTGGACGGTTATCCTTCGCAGATGGCAGGCGGAATCCATAATCTACCAATGTCTGCTTTCTCGACTGGTCTCCGTGATACATTCCACCAATCTGCGGGATTGTCTTATGTGACTCATCAATCATCATAATAAAATCATCCGGAAAATAATCGATCAATGTATACGGAGCCTGTCCCGGTCGAAGCCCTGACAAATGTCTGGAATAATTCTCAATTCCGGAACAAAATCCAGTCTCCTTAAGCATCTCAATATCAAAATTCGTTCGCTCCGCAATACGCTGTGCCTCTAAAAGCTTATCATTTCTCTTAAACTCTTTGACACGTTCTTCTAATTCTTCTTCAATATCTGCCACCGCACGCTTGATATTCTCACGGTCAACCACGTAATGAGATGCCGGAAAGATTGCTACATGTTTCAGTTCGTCCTTCACTTCTCCTGTCAAAATATCAATCTCTGAGATCCTGTCTATCTCGTCTCCAAAAAATTCCACACGAATCGCTGTGTCACTCTCATATGCCGGAATGATTTCCAAAACATCTCCACGCACACGAAATGTACCACGGTGGAAATCCATATCATTACGATCATACTGGATCTCAATCAGCTTTGCCATTACTTCATCACGATCTTTAATCATACCAGGACGCAAAGAAACTACCATGTTCTGGTAATCTACCGGGTTACCCAGCCCATAGATACAAGATACACTTGCAACAATGATCACATCTCTTCGCTCCATCAGTGACATAGTTGCGGAGAGTCGAAGCTTATCAATCTCGTCATTGATGGACGAATCCTTGGCAATATATGTGTCTGAAGATGGAACATATGCTTCCGGCTGATAATAGTCGTAGTAGGACACAAAGTATTCCACTGCGTTATTCGGAAAGAACTCTTTGAATTCCCCATACAGCTGCGCAGCCAGCGTCTTATTATGTGCAATAATCAATGTCGGCTTGTTCATCTGTTGAATGACATTCGCCATGGTAAATGTCTTACCAGATCCAGTAACGCCAAGCAACGTCTGACACTGGTTTCCTTCTTTGAAACCTTCGACCAGCTCTTTAATTGCCTGCGGCTGGTCGCCAGTTGGGTTGTATTGTGATACTAATTCAAAATGATCCATGTAATTTCTCCTGAGCGCTCTAATTTAGAGGTGATATTTTAGAAATAGTAGTTGTTTTCTTAGTATTGTTACTTGTATAGTATATCATTCAGGAGAAAAAAAGTACAGAACTAAATCGAATGTTTGTTCTACATTTGTGCATTGTAGGTGCATCAAGACATCCGCACAAGCACGCTTAGCTCGATTCCGCTTCGCTCCATCTCGCTATACGTGCGTCGCACGATGCATATAAAAAGAAATCCTCGATCACAAGTAAACTTGTGATCGAGGATTTCTTTTTATATACGCCGTGCTTGTGCTAGACGCTTACATTCCAGCCTGAGCTGCAACTTCTGCTGCGAAGTCGTCAACTTTCTTTTCGATTCCTTCACCAGTCTCGAAACGAACGAATTTTGTAACTTTAACGTTTGCACCGTTCTCTTTTGCTACCTTATCAACGTATTTTCCTACTGTAAGGTCGCTGTCCTGAACGTATACCTGATCAAGCAGACAGATCTCTTTGAGCTCTTTGTTCAGACGTCCGATGATCATCTTCTCGATGATGTTTTCCGGTTTCTCCGGGTTCTCTTTCTTAGCCTGAGCGAGAAGGATCTCTTTCTCGTGATCAAGGTAATCCTGAGATACTTCCTCACGGGATACATACTTCGGAGACATAGCTGCTACCTGCATAGCTACGTTCTTCAGTGCTGCTTTGATCTCGTCGTTAACAACATCTGTATCAGCAACAACAAGAACACCGATACGTCCGCCACCGTGGATGTAAGGAACAACCACACCGTTGTCTGCTGCAACTTTCTCGAATCTTCTGATGTTCAGGTTCTCTCCGATAACTGCGATCTTCTCTACGAGAGCGTCTTTTACAGTCTTTGTTGTATCAGCTTCCCAAGCCTCTGCCATAAATGCATCAAGATCAGCTGCTTCTGAATCTACTACCTGGTTAGCAACTGCTTCTACGAATCCCTGGAACTCGTCGTTCTTTGCAACGAAGTCTGTCTCAGAGTTTACTTCTACGATTGCAGCAACTTTGTCATCTTTAACAACTGTCTTAACGATACCTTCTGCAGCGATTCTTCCAGCTTTTTTCTCAGCTTTAGCCTGTCCGTTCTTTCTAAGGAACTCTACAGCTGCGTCCATATCTCCGTTTGTCTCAGCAAGCGCTTTTTTACAGTCCATCATTCCAGCGCCTGTCATTTCTCTTAACTCTTTTACCATTCCTGCTGTGATTGCCATGATAATTTTCCTCCATTATTCATAATGTGTATGTCACTGTAAGCAGTAACATATGCTTTTCTCTATAGAACTATTTCTATAAAGTAAAATGCTTCAACCTGATAATCAGGCTGAAGCATTTTCTTTCATATCAAGAACTGATATTACTCTTCTACAGCCTCTTCAGCTTCAGCTGCTTCTGCAGCCTCCTCGTAATACTCATCCTCAGCTGCACCCTGGTTTGCTTCGATAACAGCGTCTGCCATCTTAGAAACGATCAGTTTTACAGCTCTGATTGCATCATCATTACCTGGGATTACGTAATCCAGTTCTTCTGGATCACAGTTTGTATCACAGATACCGATCAGCGGAATTCCGAGTGTGTGTGCTTCCTGTACACAGATTCTTTCTTTCTTAGGATCTACGATGAAGATAGCGTCTGGCAGTTTCTTCATGTCTTTGATTCCGCCAAGGTTCTTCTCAAGCTTTGTCCACTCTTTTTTGATTTCGATAACTTCTTTCTTCGGAAGTACTTCGAATGTTCCATCTTCTGCCATTCTCTCGATGTCTTTCAGACGTTTGATACGGCTCTGGATTGTCTTGAAGTTTGTAAGCATTCCTCCAAGCCATCTCTCGTTTACATAATACATTCCGCAACGCTCAGCCTCAGCTTTGATTGCATCCTGTGCCTGTTTCTTTGTTCCTACGAAAAGAACTGTACCGCCTTCTGCAGCGATGTCAGAAACAGCCTTATATGCATCGTCAACCATTCCTACAGATTTCTGCAGGTCGATGATGTAGATACCATTTCTCTCTGTGTAGATGTATGGAGCCATCTTAGGGTTCCATCTTCTTGTCT
>ERZ832973.39-NODE-39-length-160191-cov-77.117182_pt1 | contig 160191 bp, 147 predicted proteins | sample MGYA00519950_ERZ832973 | MGnify/ENA primary metagenome ERZ832973 (study PRJEB31850, sample SAMEA3708734) | human gut metagenome | biome: human gut; feature: human-associated habitat; material: faeces | place: China | collected 2014 ... | reverse complement strand
CTTGCGGATTCCGCATAAGGGCAAAAATAAGGGAAAATACATATCATTTCACTATATAATGGGCTGAAAAGCCTGTAAAATAAGGAAAGTTCAGGAAATCTCCCTACAAATTCCGATTTGTCTGTTTCATGTTATACACAGTATAATTCCATTTTATAAAATATTCAATTAAAAAGGTATGCGAATATTTTTTATTTCCGCATACCCATTTATCACTTTATTCTTTTACATATCGAATTAACTCACCAATTTCACATTCAAAATAGTTGCATAGTTTACAGATTAAATTTGCATCCAGTCTTTGAAATTCATTTCTGCAATATCTATTGAAATTTGACCTCGGTATGTCAAGTTCCTTACAAATCGTATTCTTACTGATACCTTTTTCTTGTAACAGTTCTTCTATCCTTAATTCTAAATGTCCATAGTTCATGTTCTGCACCTCTACATAAAGTATATTTATTAAATCTTTATGTAGTAATTCACTATATAGTGAGGTACTATATAGTTATCCCTCTACTAATAACACGAAAGAGGTATGTACATGAAAAAGAAAATCCTAGCACCAATCACAATACTCTGTTTACTGACCATTCTCTATAATTATCTCAGACTGCCGGACTATCATATTACTAACAGCATATCCTTTAGCAGTGCAGATACCAGAGATACTGAATTGACTGTAATTGTTTACAAATGTTGGGAAATTGATGGATTAATCAAAGACATCGAAAATGAACATAACAAAATCAATGGTACGCCTACCACCTTGGAAATCAACCTCTATTATCCAACTTATTACTTGCACAATAATAGCAAGCCGTTCCGAACTGTAACCATTGAATATAATAAAAAGGAATAGCACTCTAGTACTGCTTTTGAAGTAGTATCGGCTATTCCCTCTCCTTATATTCTTTTGTTCGTATTTTCGCAAACTAACGTTCCGCAAGGATGCCCAGTGCGACGGTTCCTAACAGGGCGGCGGGCCGACTGGGCAAGTGGACGGCTGAAAAGCATTTTCTACTCAACGACATATTTAACGTTTGATTCTCTCCGTCCCTCATATTTCTCCTGTGCCAACAGTTTATCAAGAAATTCTGACACTTCTTCCATGTCTTCACTGTCTATCAAATCCAGTTTTATCAATACATCAAGGTCTGTCTGATTCTTCGGTTGTATTGAGATCGGCTGAGATGTATCCACAACCACTTTCAACTGTTTTGTCTTATTTGCTGTTTCAATATCCGTAGTTAATCCCATAACGTGGCTTTTACTCACGCCGAATATCTGTGATAATTTTTCCCATATAGATTCATCTCTCGGCGTTCCGTTTCCATTTTCATAGTTCGTAAGCATACTTTGTGAAATGCCTAATTCTTTTGCAAGTTCCGCAACGGTTATATTCTTTTCTTTCCGCAATTCTTTTATTTTATTCATAGCGAACCTCCTTTATAAGCACATTATATTTCATCAAATTTTCTCTGTCAATCTTTTTATCGGATATTCAGATATTTTCTATTGACATTCTGCAACGCTTGTTTTATCATAAGATTATCTTAATATCTGATAATCAGATATCTATAAGGAGGTGAAACGATGATTAGAGGAAATGACTTTATTTTAAATCCAGACAAACTGCAAGAGGAATTTCAGTTAGTAGAAGTTTCTGACTGGGTAGACTTTTCTACAAAAGAAAAATTAGGATTCTACTATACAGTTCTTCTTCCAAAATTAAAGTTTGAGAAAGTCAAAGTAGGCATTAAAGCCAACACAGCGATTGTTACCAACGAGGAACTTGAACAAAAAGGGCAGATTCCAGTCTCATTTGATGGCTTACATACTTGGGCTAGTCTCTATAATGGACGTCTTTCTGTCAAAGCAGAAGCTTCCAATATCAGAAAAGTGGGAATGAAATAATTTTTCCCATTATGTCAGCCAGTCAGTGCCGGACAACGTCATAGGTGCTGAACTGGCTGACCTCTATACTTGATATATAAAACAACATCTTCCGAAAATAATCGGAACATTCATTACAAAAATTGGGATATGAGGTGAGATTCGTGAGCAAAACAAAAGAGTGTTTTGCATACAATACGAAAATCATTGAAACTCCTACTACAAAAGAAGTATATATTTACGAAAACCCTATTTTTATTCACTCGAAAGAAAAGGCAGATTTAACAGACACAAGTAACCGAAAAAAATTTGATGAAATGTCAGCTCATAAGCAATATGACAGTTTAAAACGCAAGCAGAAGCATTACGAACAGGTTCGTTGGGATATTGCCCGTATTGTTGACTGCAACTTTGATAACAGAACAAAATTTGTAACGCTGACATTTAAAGAAAACGTTCAGGAAATCCTGATAACTAACCGAGAATTTAAGTATTTTATCCAGCGATTAAATTATTATTTGTACCATACCAAAACCCAGTTATTAAAATACCTTGCAACGTGGGAGAAACAGAAGCGTGGAGCAATCCATTATCATGTTATTTTCTTTGATTTTCCGTATATAGCAAAAGAAAAATTACAGAATTTATGGTCACATGGATTTATTAAAATCAATCGCATTGATGTAGACAGCAAAGAAAACAGAGGTCGTTATCTTAGCAAGTATTTTGGAAAAGACCTTGATTTGAAAGAACATAAGAAAAAAGCCTTTTTTAAATCTCAAAATCTGAAAGTTCCACACGAAACAAAAGTCTTGCTGACCGAAGACATTTTACATGACTTACAAAAAGAAAATATCGTCTTTCAGAAAGAATACACAAGGCAAATTTACGATACCAACGCTTTCTTATCTACTGGTTCATGCTTAAAGGACAGCAGTGTTATCTACATCAAAATTAAAAAAGAAAATCCTTGCGTAAAGGGGGAATCTTATGGATAATCCCGTTACGTTCTCAGATATAACATTATTGAATACGTTAGCCACCTGTGCTAACATGACCACAGATGAAGTCTTCAAAGATTTTAAAATTATGGCAAATAAAAAAATCTTGGAGAATCACAAATATGAAATTTATTACTCGGAATCAGAAAAAAGCTGGCGTACTTATTTACCCGATGAAACCAAACCTAACAAACGCCGTCCTGTTAAGAGGAAAAGTAAAGAGAACCTTGAAAAAGAAATCATCAGATTTTATATCGAAAAGCAGAAATCTGAAAACCGTCAGAATGTCACACTGGAAGAATTATACGCTGAATGGCTTTTGTATAAAAGAGACTATACTTCCGTAAAAGCAAAGACAATTCAAGAATATGTATCTGAATGGAATAGATTTTTCAAAAATACAGAACTTGTTAAAATGAAGATAGGCGAAATCAAACCAATCACGCTTATCCGCTTTTTCAGAGAAGCTACAAAAGACCGACAGTTCACGCACAAGCGAGTCAGTAATGCCCGTTCTGTTTTGAATGGAATAATGAGTTATGCGATCGAAGAAGAAATTATATCACATAATCCTGTCTCTGATGTGAATTTCAAACAGTTTACCTATAAGCCAGTAGAAGTACAAAGTGACAATGTATTTTCCCGTGATGATACGCATAAGTTATTAAATTATCTTCGGTGTATCATAGAGCCATATTCTCTTGCAATACAGTTATCTTTCTATCTGTTTATCCGTGTTGGGGAAACAAAAGCTATCCGTTGGGAAGATATTGACTACGATAGCAGGCTTGTATATCTTCACAGACAGGCGACCTGTGAACGTACATTGAATGATGATTTAACATTCTCAAGCCGAAAAGTAAAAGTAGTAAATCAAATGAAAGGAAATACTTCTCATGGATTCCGTAAACAGTTCCTTACAGACGAAGCACTTAAAATTCTTCACAAAGCAAAGGAATTAAATCCTAATGGAATATATGTTTTTGAACCTAATGGTGAGATTATGACAACTGACAGCTTTAACCGCCGTTTGAAGAAATATTGTAAAGAAGCTGGTGTTCCTTATCATTCCAGTCATAAAATCCGCTTTTACAATGCTTCAACAGCTTTTGACGGAAATAATCTTACAACCCTTAGTTATTTAATGGGACATAGTGAGACAGCTACAACATTGCATTACTTGCGGAATGTCAATAAGAGGAAGAATGACAGGCTTGCTTTTCAGAATCTTGGTATTTCATCATAAAGTGTTCAAAGGTGTTCAAACTTTTTGAAACAAAAAAATAAGAGAAACGCTGTAAATTCAACGTTTCTCCTACATTTCAATAATGCCGCAGACCGGAATCGAACCGGTACGGGAGGTTAGTCCCGCAGGATTTTAAGTCCTGTGCGTCTGCCAGTTCCGCCACTGCGGCATTCTAGCTTTTGCAACAGATTACTGTCACAAAATGGGACCAATAGGGCTCGAACCTATGACCCTCTGCTTGTAAGGCAGATGCTCTCCCAGCTGAGCTATGATCCCATATATTTTGTCGTCTCTCTCGAACCGACTTCGTTAGTATAGCATTGGTTTCGTGGAAAGTCAACACCTTTTTTCAAATTTTTTAAATAATTTCTACAATTGATATTTAATTTATTAACTGGGTTGACCTCTCGGTCCTTGAAGAACGCAGTATAAGGCACTTAATTCTTCAGGCATCCGATACCCACGGAATAAAAGTCGGGTATCCTTTCCAGTGAATGTGGAGAAGGTGTTGGTAATACTTAAGGGGCAAAATTCTGCGTTAGGTATTCAAAATTTGACTGTTTGAGGCGTATGCCGAGTTTCAAATTTTGAATGCCTGCTTTTAGCAGAATTTTGCCCCTTTAGTATTACCCGCCGACGGAACCTGAACAGGAAAGGATTCCTAACTTTTATTCCGGTCCGAGTAGCCGTCGCCTGATAAATTAAATACCAATTCTATACGATTCCCTGAGCTGTCATAGCATCTACAACTTTTTCAAATCCTGCAATGTTAGCTCCGGCAACATAGTTACCTTCCATTCCGTAACGTTTTGCAGCATCGTCCATGTTGTGGCAGATGTTTACCATGATGTTCTTCAGTTTTGCATCTACTTCTTCAAATGTCCAGCTAAGTCTCTCACTGTTCTGTGACATTTCAAGTGCAGATGTAGCAACACCACCAGCGTTTGCAGCTTTACCAGGTGCAAAGATCACACCATTCTCCTGCAGATACTGTGTTGCTTCTAATGTAGTAGGCATGTTAGCACCTTCGCATACAGCTACGCATCCGTTAGCAACTAACTGTTTTGCATCTTCAAGGTGAAGTTCGTTCTGTGTAGCACATGGAAGAGCAAGGTCAACCTTAACAGACCATACACCGCGTCCTTCATGATATTCTGAATTAGGACGGTAGTTCTTGTACTCTGTCAGTCTTGCACGTTTTACTTCTTTGATTTCTTTTAATGCTGCAACGTCGATTCCGTCCGGATCATATACCCATCCTGTAGAATCACTTGCTGTTACAACTTTAGCTCCAAGCTGCTGAGCTTTCTGGATTGCATAGATTGCAACGTTACCAGCTCCGGAAACTGCAACTGTCATTCCCTTGATGTCTTTTCCGTTGATCTTTAATAATTCTTCTGTTAAGTAGAGAAGTCCATATCCTGTAGCTTCTGTTCTTGCTAAAGATCCACCGTAGCTTAATCCTTTTCCTGTCAGAACACCTTCATACAGGCCTCTGATTCTCTTGTACTGACCGAACATGTAACCAATCTCTCTTGCACCTGTTCCGATGTCTCCTGCAGGAACATCTGTGTCAGCTCCGATATATTTGCAAAGTTCTGTCATAAAGCTCTGGCAGAATGCCATTACTTCTCTGTCTGATTTTCCCTTAGGATCGAAGTCAGAACCACCTTTACCTCCGCCGATTGGAAGTCCTGTCAGTGAGTTCTTGAAGATCTGCTCAAATCCAAGGAATTTGATGATACCAAGGTTTACAGATGGGTGCAGACGTAATCCTCCTTTGTATGGTCCGATTGCGCTGTTAAACTGTACACGGTATCCTGTATTAACCTGAACCTGTCCTTTATCGTCTACCCATGGAACACGGAATTTGATCTGTCTTTCAGGTTCAACAAGTCTTTCAAGAAGAGCGTCTTTTCTGAATTTCTCCTCGTTAGCCTCTACAACAACTCTTAATGACTCTAATACCTCTTTTACTGCCTGGTGGAATTCTGGCTCTGCAGGATTCTTAGCTACTACTTTCTCCAGTACTTCATCAACATATGACATAGCTTTCTACCTCCTAAAATAATATACGTATCCTTTTCAAAAGCGTCCCTGTCCAACAATTTGTCCAAATGCTGCGATCCAGCCGCCGGCTGTTTTTTCTACACGCTTTGGAATAAAAAAGCAGATGACTTACGCCATCTGTTTTTCCCTGACGCCTTTGTCCTTTACTATTGTAAAGCAAACAAGTGTATCTGGCAAGATATTTTTTACAGTTTTTAATATTTTTTGCAACTTTTTACAAAACCCTTGCAGATTTTGCAAGGGTTTTGTGCTTTTTCTCATGTTTTATTCATTTTTATGAAACAGATTGTGCTCTAAATTGCATTTATTATAACACAAGGATGCCAATTTTCATCTCATTACCGGAAGTCTCAGACACCTGAACATTCATTATTTGAAGTATTTTACTCCTGATTCGAAGATCTTCATATCCTGTTCTCCGTAAATGTTCATTGCCACACTTCTGTTTCTTCTTTCTGAATGCGCCATCTTACCAAGCACACGTCCGTCCGGGCTTGTAATACCTTCGATCGCACAGTAAGAACCGTTGACATTCCATTCTTCGTTCATTGTGATATTTCCTTCCGGATCACAGTACTGTGTTGCAACCTGGCCATTTGCGAATAACTTGTCCAGCCATTCTTTATTTGCAACAAATCTTCCTTCACCATGAGATGCAGGGTTGGTGTATACTCCGCCAAGTTCTGCTTCTCTGAGCCATGGAGATTTGTTCGTTACTACTTTTGTATAGACCATCTTGGAGATATGGCGGCCGATCGTGTTGTATGTAAGTGTCGGTGAATCCGGCTGCTGTCCTGTAATCTCTCCGCTTGGTACCAGACCAAGCTTGATCAGAGCCTGGAATCCGTTACAGATACCAAGTGCCAGTCCGTCACGCTCATTCAATAATTTTTCTACCGCTTCTTTCATCTTCGCATTCTTAAATGCTGTTGCGAAGAATTTTGCTGATCCGTCCGGTTCGTCACCTGCACTGAATCCACCTGGGAACATGATGATCTGTGACTGTTCGATCGCTTTTTCAAATACTTCTACAGAATCAACGATATCAGATGCACTCATATTTCTGAATACTTTTGTGATCACCTTTGCTCCTGCTCTTTCGAATGCTTTCGCACTGTCATATTCACAGTTTGTTCCAGGCATTACCGGGATAAATACGGTCGGCTGAGCGATCTTGTGGTCACAGATATAAATATCAGATGTATCATATAATCCTGTCTCCACCTTCGCATCCTGTCCTTCCGCTCCGGAATTGGTCGGGAATACTTTTTCCAGTGTTTCTTCCCATGCAGATACTGCTTCGTCTAACGCAATCTTCACATCGTTATATTCAATAGCTGCGCTGTCTGTTACTTCACCAATTACAGTATAAGTAATTCCAAGTTCAGATACCTTATCAGCCGGTACTTCTGCGATGATATCTCCGAATGCCGGTGCAAATAAGTCTCTTGCGTCTACATCGTGCTCGATCTTCACACCCATGCCGTTACCGAATGCCATCTTGCTGACTGCTGCCGCAATACCATGTCTGTCCAGTGCATAAGCTGCTACGATCTTACCGCTGTGGATATCTTCTGTAAATTTACCGTACTGATCCATAACTTTCTCGTATACAGGAATGTCGTAATTATCTGTCTCAATACGAAGCCATACCAGTTTATCTCCGGCTTTCTTAAGTTCCGGTGTGATAATGTCTTTTTCTTTTGCAATGTCCACTGCGAAAGATACCAGTGTCGGTGGTACATCGATGTCTTCGAATGTTCCTGACATACTGTCCTTTCCACCAATGGATGGAAGTCCGTATCCAAGCTGTGCACTGTAAGCTCCGAGAAGAGCTGCAAACGGCTGACTCCATCTGTGTGGATCTTCTGTCATACGACGGAAATATTCCTGGAATGTGAAACGGATCTTGCTGTAATCGCCACCTGCTGCAACGATCTTTGCGATAGACTCTGTCACTGCATAGATTGCTCCGTGATATGGGCTCCATGTTGACAGATATGGATCAAATCCGTAACTCATCATACTTACGGTATCGCAGTCTCCTGTTAATACCGGAAGCTTGGCAACCATTGCCTGCGTCTCTGTCTTCTGATATTTTCCACCATGCGGCATGAATACAGAAGCTGCTCCGATGGATCCGTCGAACATTTCTACCAGACCTTTCTGTGAGCATACATTCAGGTCTTTTAACATATCAAGCCATTTTTCTCTTACGTCTTTTACTTCTTCTCTTACGAGGATGCTGTCTTTTCTGTTCGGGATATCAACCGCTACGGTTGTCTCCTGGTGTGCTCCGTTGGTATCAAGGAATGCACGTGAAAGATTTACGATCTCTTTTCCTCTCCATGAAAGGACCAGTCTTGGATCTTCTGTTACGACAGCCACCTTTGTTGCTTCCAGGTTCTCTTCGGATGCATATTTCATAAATTCATCTACATCTTTTGGATCTACAACAACTGCCATACGTTCCTGTGATTCAGAGATTGCAATCTCTGTTCCGTCAAGGCCGGCATATTTCTTAGGTACTTTATCAAGGTCGATCTGAAGTCCGTCTGCAAGTTCTCCGATAGCAACAGATACTCCGCCTGCTCCGAAGTCGTTACATTTTTTGATCAGCTTGCTGACTTCTTCTCTTCTGAATAATCTCTGGATCTTTCTTTCTGTAGGTGCATTACCTTTCTGTACTTCTGCTCCACAGGTCTCGATAGACTCTTCTGTATGTACTTTGGAAGATCCGGTTGCTCCACCGCATCCGTCACGTCCGGTACGTCCGCCGAGAAGGATAATGATATCTCCAGGATCTGAAGTTTCTCTGATGACTGCACGTCTTGGTGCTGCCCCGAGTACTGCTCCGATCTCCATACGTTTTGCAACATAATTCGGATGATAGACTTCTTTTACTGCTCCGGTTGCCAGTCCGATCTGGTTACCATAAGAGCTGTATCCGTGTGCTGCTTCTCTAACCAGTTTCTTCTGTGGAAGCTTTCCTTTTAATGTATCTTTTACAGATACGGTTGGATCAGCGGCTCCTGTAACACGCATTGCCTGGTATACATATGTACGTCCTGACAGTGGGTCACGGATGGCTCCTCCGAGGCAGGTAGCAGCTCCACCGAATGGCTCGATCTCTGTCGGATGGTTATGTGTCTCGTTCTTGAAGTTCACAAGCCACTCTTCTTCCACACCGTCTACTTCGATCGGCACAACGATACTGCATGCATTGATCTCATCGGATTCTTCCTGATCCTGTAATTTTCCTTCACGTTTTAATTTTCTCATTGCCATCAGTGCAAGATCCATCAGGCAGACAAATTTGTCTTCTCTTCCTTTGAAGATCTCGCTGTGATCAGCGATGTACTGTTTGTAAGTCTCTTCCATCGGCTCTCTGTAATCGCCGTCGCCGAATGAAACGTCTGTAAGTTCTGTCGAGAATGTTGTATGACGGCAGTGATCTGACCAGTATGTATCCAGAACGCGGATCTCTGTCATGGAAGGATCTCTGTCTTCTTCTGATTTAAAATAATTCTGGATATGCTGGAAGTCCTTAAATGTCATGGCAAGTCCGAGAGAATCATATAATTCTTTTAACTTGCTTTCTTCCATATCTTTGAATCCGTCAAAGATTTTTACATCTGCCGGCTCATCAAATACGGTAACTAATGTCTCCGGCTTTTCGCCCTGTGCTTCTCTGGAATCTACAGGGTTGATGCAGTGTTCTTTGATTGCTTCAAATTCTTCATCTGATAAGCTGCCTTCTCCTCCATGGATCACATAAGTTGTCGCGGTACGGATGACCGGCTGCTCGTCTTCTTTGATGAACTGAATACACTGAACAGCGGAATCCGCTCTCTGGTCAAACTGTCCCGGAAGAAATTCTACAGAAAAGATTCTGCTTCCTTCTTCTGCCGGAAATTCTTCTTTATATAATGTATCTACAGGTGGTTCAGAAAAGATGCCATTACATGCTTTTTCAAATGTCTCATCGGATACATTTTCCACATCGTAGCGAATCAGTACACGAACACTGTCCACGTCTTTGATTCCAAGATAGCTGCGGATCTCAGTCTTAAGCTCCTTGGCCTGTACATCAAATCCTGATTTTTTCTCCACGTACACTCTTTTTACATTGCTCATAAGTAATCCTCCATAAATGAATTTTTACACATTTTCTATTGTTAGTATAACACAACAATCATTATTTAATACAATTAATATATCTAAACACTTTTATAATCTGTACTTATTAATCCTTTATCATTTTCATTCCTGTCAATCCATTTTTACAGATTTACGATTCCTCTGGCTTTTTATAATATTTTTTAATAACGAACAATACGATCCATATCACTACCAGCACCGCTCCAAATACCTCACTGATACGGATCACCATATCAGAAAAGAATCCTTCCGGCAGCATCCGGATCATATAATCAGTCTCCGGATTGAATATCCATAGATTATTGGTAAAAAACAGTTTATGAAAAATCGTAAAACACGTCGTAAAATCTATACTGAAAGCAATGCCAAGCAGTACACCTATGACCAGCCATACACCAAGTGCGATCGAATATGCCCTGCAAAAAAGTCTCTTCCAGTCTTTTTCCCGCTTTTTAAACATCGTCAGTATGGCTGCAGCTACAATCAGGCAAACTCCCCCGACCTTAATACCTCCCAGGAACAGATTCCTGACATCTCGCATATGCATCCGGTCTCTTTCATTGAAGAAATCCTGCTCTTTTCCTTCCACCGTTGTTACAACTGACAGCTTCTCTTCTTTTCCGATCAGATAGTTCATCATATGTTCTGTCACGTACATGACATGGTCGATGTTCATATCCAGATCTTCTGTCACTTCATATTTCTGGTATTCTTTTTTGTAAAATCTATAATGACTGTCTCCATATACTGCCGCCCAGATACTGAATGCAAGTGCTGCGATCACTGCACACATCATGGCCACAACCGATATGAGCGTTGTTAATTTCTTCAAGTTTTTTTCCTCCTGTTCTTCATTATTATAACACTTCTATTGTAAATACGGTTGTAATTTTCTTTCATTTCACTTATAATACAGTTAAGATTCATTAGGAGGACTTATCATGGATATTAACTATGAGTTATATAAAGTATTTTACTATGTAGCTTCCACCTTAAGCTTCTCGGAAGCTTCCAAGCAGTTGTTTATCTCGCAGTCGGCTGTCAGCCAGTCGATCAAGGCATTGGAGAAAAAGCTGGATCAGACCTTATTCATCCGAAGCACCAAGAAAGTACGTCTTACTACCGAAGGAGAGATTCTTCTGCGCCATATCGAACCGGCGATCAGCCTGATCAAGCGTGGGGAAAGCCAGCTTCTCGATGTCGGCGTACGCGGAGGACAGCTTCACATCGGAGCCAGTGATACGATCTGCCGTTATTTCCTGGTGCCTTATCTGGAACGCTTCCACCGGGAATTTCCGGGAGCGCATATCAAGGTTACGAATGCGACATCGATCCGCTGCGTAGAACTCCTGGAGACCGGACAGGTGGATCTGATCGTTGTCAATTCACCGAATTCCTATCTCGGAAATGTTCCGAATGTGAAAAAGATCAAAGATTTCCAGGATGTGTTCATTGCCAATGAAGCATTTAAAGAATTAAAAGGAAAGAAGGTTTCTTTCAAAGAACTTCTGGACTACCCGATCCTTATGCTGGACAGAAAGAGTACAACCAGTGAATATCTGCACAACCTGTTTCTTCAGAATCAGCTGGATCTGGTTCCGGAGATCGAACTCAGCAGTAATGACCTTCTGATCGACCTTGCCCGCATCGGACTTGGAATCGCATTTATTCCGGATTTCTGTCTTTCCCAGACAGCCGATTCGGATTCTCTGTTCATTGTTGAGACGAAGGAATCGCTTCCGGAACGAGAACTTGTCATTGCGCATAACGAGAAGGTTCCGGTATCCAAAGCCGCACAGGAGTTTTTATCTTATTTTTAATATGTTTACAAACTCTTTTTCCTGCCAAAGTATCCCTGGAGAACTACCGGTGGCAGCTACTTTTATTTACTTTCGTATAAAATACCATGTGGCATATGTCCCTCATGGTATTTTTTTCTATCATATTGTTCTATAATATATTTTTCTATAAATAATATTTTTCTGATTCTGATTACCTCTTATCCATCTGTTCTTCCTTCCAGAACCCTGCTATCTTTTCTTCGATATTTTCACTGTTACAGATCTGGAAATCATTCCACTCCCTCGGAAACACCTCCTGGCACCGCCGGTCCATAAAACGTTCATCCAAAAGTGCAATCACCCCTCTGTCCTGATCAGTCCGGATGACTCGTCCTGCCGACTGTAGCACCTTATTCATGCCCGGATACAAATAAGCATAATCGAATCCATTCAGATTCTTCCGGTCAAAATAATACTTTAAAAGTTCCCGTTCCAGACACACCTGCGGAAGTCCTGTCCCGATGATCATTGCCCCGATCAGTTTATCTTCCGTCAGATCAATTCCTTCTGAAAAAATACCCCCCATCACACAGAAGCCGATCAGGCTGTGTGCTCTTTCCTGTTCGAATTTTTTCAGGAATTCTTCCCGTTCCTGCTCCGTCATATATTGGGACTGTACTGCAACTTCAATCTGTTCCTGCGGCAGTTCCATGAATGCTTCCCACACTTCTTCCAGAAATCGGTAAGACGGGAAAAAGGCAAGATAATTTCCTGTTCTTCCTTTTATCACACGCATCATATATTCTGCATACTTACGGTACATCTCCGGTCCGCGTCTGGTATACTTCGTGCTGACATCATTTCCCAGAAGCAGTAATCTTTTGCTTTGTTCAAATGGAGATTCTGCATAGATCGCATAATCATCCTTTGCCGCAGATAACAGTTTCTTATAATAATTGATTGGAAGAAATGTTGCCGAAAATAATATCGTACTATTTCCTTTTCCCATATATTCCTGCAGGCATCCCGCCGGATTGACACAGAACAGATGCAGGTAAAACTTTCCTTCTTCACTTAGTTCTGAATAAATCAGATAATTTTCATCCAGCCGGTCATGAATATATATGAAATTACGGATACCAAAGTAAAACTCCAGTACCCCTTTCCGTATTACTTCATCTTTACAATCTTCTATAAACTCTTCCAGCTTTGTCATCAAAGACAATAGCTTAATATACACATGTGACACACTATTCAGTATCTGGCAGCCGTCACATTCTCTTTTTAACTCCAGAAGCTGCTTATTGCAGCTCTCCAACGCCGAGACAAGTTTCGGTTCTCCGTATTTTACCAGCTTTTTGATTTTCAGAAAATCTTCCTTGCAAATACTGGTGCTGTACATAGTTCTCCCACGTTCGACCAGATTGTGTGCCTCATCGATCAGAAACAGATATTCTCCTTTGACACCGTCTCCGAAAAAGCGTTTCAGATGTGCATTCGGATCAAAGACGTAATTATAATCACATATAACCGCATCTACCCACTGCGATACATCCAGTGCCATTTCAAACGGACACACATTCCATTTCCTTGCCTGTTCTTCCAGCACTTCCCGGCTCATCTCATCTGTCGATGTGAGCAGTTCATAAACAGCAGCATTTACACGGTCAAAATGTCCTTTGGCATATGGACATGCATCCGGATTACAGATAGTTTCCTCACAGAAACAGATCTTTTCTTTTGCCGTCAATGTGATGACTTTCATCTTCAGATCCTGCTTCCTCAGGATCTCGAATGCCTGACTTGCCACCGTTCTGGTGATTGTCTTCGCCGTCAGATAAAAGATCTTTTCTCCCAGTTCTTCCCCGACTGCTTTCACCGCCGGAAATACGGCCGCCATTGTCTTGCCGACTCCGGTCGGTGCCTGAATAAATAATTTCTTTTTTCTCAAAATTGTCCTGTATACCGACGCAACCAGTTTCTTCTGTCCGTCTCTATATTCGAATGGGAATTCCACTGTTTTGATTGAAGCATTTCTCTTGGCTCTCCATTCCATCTGGTATCTTGCCCATTTTTCATATTCTGATACAAGTTCTTCGAACCATTTCTTAAGTTCTGCCCGGGTATATACCTCCTGGAATCTCCGGATTTCTTCGGTATCTAAATTACAATACGTCATCTGTACTCCGATTTCTTCCAGATTTTTCTGTTCTGCATAGATATAGGCATAGCATTTTGCCTGAGCCAGATGTAAAAGCTGCGGTTCTTTCAGACGTTTCAAATCCTTAAATACTCCTTTGATCTCGTCGACCACCACACGCTTCGGAAGTTCTATGATCCCGTCCGCTCTTCCTTCTACACTCAGGATAAATCCATCGCACGCTATCTGATACTTTAACGGGACCTCTGCACGGTACTCTGCCCCCTGCTGTCTCTGGATTTTCCGGTGTATCCGGCCGCCCTGCTGCATAGCCTCCTTATCTGCCCCACCGGTCCGGTTGTCAATGTCTCCATGTCTCAATATAAATTCCACCAGATTCCGCACTGAAATGCGGATACATGGTTGTTCCAGATTCATGATCTGCTCTCCCCCAATCGTTCTTCATACATCGGTCGAACCGCTCCCGTCATCCCTGCGATCACATCGATTACCGTCATGATATCTCCGCTCCGGTTCTTCTGATAAGCATGGTAGCTTCCCTGAATGCAAAAACTCAACATCACGTTCATCGCCGTATCTTCTTCAAACTCCGGATATTTTTCAAAAATCATCTGCTTGATACTCCGCTCAATACTGTTCGCGAAATGATTTGCCTGACTGCCGGAAAATAATATTGCCGTCAGAGAATTCTGAGATATATAGGCCATCAGAAGTTCCCTTGCGAATTCTGCCGGATGCTCCAGAAGATATTCCGGATGCTGAATACTGTTCGCAATCGACTGTACCACTTCTTCTTCCATCGCATCTGACAGATCGTAGATATCTTTATAATGTGCATAAAAGGTAGACTTATTGATCCTTGCACTTTCACATAATTCTTTTACTGTTATCTTTTCCAGAGGTTTTCTGGAACGCAGTTCGATAAATGCATTCTTGATTCCCCGCTCTGTTTTCTCAATCCTAAGATCCATTTCATTTTCTCACTTTCCCGACACTTTTTCCCATTCGTCGGTTATCCACCCATTCGTCGGTTTTGTCGGTGGATACCTTCTCGCATTTCTCTTATAATATGATTATAGATCAAAAAAGCAACTACTGTCCATTATCTTTTCGGCAGTTAATTATTTACGTTGCATTTTTACGGAGGTTAATATGGATTTTTACGGATTTTACACAGGAAAAATATTCGACGCCTATGAATTTCTCGGCGCACACCCGGACAAAGACGGAACCACATTCCGTACCTTTGCACCTGCTGCATCACGCATTACAGTCATTGGGGAATTTAACGACTGGCAGGAATGGGAACTTAATAAAACTTATGACGGAAATTTCTGGGAATGTTATGCCAAAGGTGCAAAGCCGGGCATGATGTACAAGTACCGCATCTACAGACAGGACGGAAACTGCGTAGAGCACTGCGATCCTTACGGCTTCGGCATAGAACTCCGTCCGAACTTCGCGTCTATCATCCGCGACCTGTCCCATTACAAATTCAAAGACAGCAAATGGATGCAGAAGCGTTCAGTATGCAAGGACAAACCACTCAATATCTACGAACTGCATTTCGGCTCATTTAAGAAGCCTTCTGAAAAAGCAGACGACTGGTACACTTATGTAGAAATGATCGACATCCTGATCCCTTATCTTAAGGAAAATGATTATAACTATATCGAGATCATGCCGCTCAGCGAACACCCGTGTGACGAATCCTGGGGATATCAGAATACTGGATTCTTCAGCCCGACATCACGCTATGGAACTGCCGAAGAACTGATGAAATTCATTGATGCCTGCCACAAGAACGACATCGGTGTGATCATGGATTTCGTGCCGGTACATTTTGCCGTTGATCATTATGCACTGGCCGATTATGACGGAACTTCACTTTATGAATATCCACATCAGGATGTTGGTGTCAGCGAATGGGGAAGTTGCAACTTCATGCATTCCAGAGGCGAGGTCCGAAGCTTCCTGCAGTCTGCTGCGAACTACTGGTTAAGCGTATATCATGTGGACGGAATCCGTATGGATGCAATCAGCCGTATCATTTACTGGCAGGGTGAACCGGCAAGAGGTGTCAACAATAATGCAGTAGACTTTATTCGTGAAATGAATCGCGGATTAAAAACACTGCACCCGACAGCTATGCTCTCTGCCGAGGATTCTACTTCTTTCGAAGGCGTAACAAAACCTGCTGATCAGGGCGGACTTGGATTCGATTACAAATGGGATATGGGCTGGATGAACGATACACTTGACTACTTCCGCACCGCACCGGAATACAGAAGCCGCGATTATCACAAGCTTACGTTCTCCATGATGTACTATTATAACGATGTTTTCCTTCTTCCGCTTTCACATGACGAGGTGGTTCACGGAAAGGCAACCATCGCCCAGAAAATGCATGGAGAATACGAAGAGAAATTCCCACAGGCACGTGCCTTCTATATGTACATGTATGCACATCCTGGAAAGAAATTAAACTTCATGGGGAATGAGATCGGACAACTCCGTGAATGGGATGAAAAACGTGAACAGGACTGGGATATCCTGAAGTATCCAATTCACGATGCATTCCATCACTTCATGCAGGAACTGAATCATCTGTATATGACAACTCCGGCTCTTTCCGCAAAAGACTATGAAAACGCCGGCTTCCATTGGCTGGACTGTCATCAGGAAGAACGCTGTATCTACGCTTTTGAAAGAACGGATGGCAAAGAACGTATTGCCGCTGTCTTTAATTTCTCGGATGAGGATCAGGAAGGATATGAGCTTCCAATAACGGATGCAAAGGAACTGGAAGTGATTCTGGCTAGTGATGATGTAACATTTGGAGGAAGTAAGAAGTATACGAAGAAGAAAGTGAAGGTTACGGATGGGAAAGCTGTGCTGGATCTTTCGGCGTATTCAGCAGTGTATTTTGGGATTTAATTTATTAACGGGAAAGCGGCCTCTCAATCCTTGAAGGAAACAATAGATAAGGATTATTGTTTCCTTCAAGTCGTGACTGGCAGCGGATGGTTAATAAATTAAATACCAAATTTCTGGATTTCCTTATTCACCCGGTTTCTCAACATAATCAAATACATATCCGACTTCGGATACCGCTTAAATAACATTTTAATTCTCCCATAAATGGGATTGTGATCACTCGATCCACCATTTTCCCTTCTCCTGCCGACGCAATCCGTTCCGCCGGTGTCATCTGGTCTTGTCTGTGTTTTTCTAATCTCATGTTTCCTCCCGGATAAAATTTCCGTCAAATTTTTCTAACTTTTATTATACCTGCTTCACAGTCTTGTTCAATATCGTCTATACTATTTTTTCTCATTAATTTTATCTATATTTTGCATTATTTATAAGCATTTTCAATCAGATATTTCTAGCTTTCTCTGACATTTCCTTTCATTTAGGATATAATAATATTATCATAATGCTAAGAATCTGCCATTGACATTTTCTTAATGCATACTACAATAAAAGGAGTGTACTTATTATGCACAAAGATGATCAAATGACACCAAAGGAGCGTGCTTTCGCCCTCTTCGCCGGAAAACCCGTAGACCGTATGCCTATCAAGCTTTTTTCTCCGTACATCGGAATGAACTTTGGAGCATCTTACCAGGATGCTTTTGTAGAGGCGAAATCCCGTGCCCACTGGCTCATTGAAAGTTACAAACGTTTTGGTCAGGATGACTTAAGCGTTAATTACCGTATCGATGGTATTCCGGTTGCGTTCGGTGCCGCATCTACTTATGATGCATTCGGAATTCCGATCATCAAGGAATCTGTTCTGGAAAATATCGGTAATGTTGACCAGTTAGATCTTGAAAAACTTCGTTTTGAAAATGACCATAATGCCCAGGTTGCTTTTGACGCCGTACGCTATATCCAGGATGAATTGAATGATGAGATTTTCACCGGAGTAGGACTGATGGGACCATTTACGACCGCTGCCAACCTTGCCGGCACAGAAAAAATCTTAAGAGCTATGCGCAAAGACAAAGAGAATCTTCATAAGCTACTTGACTTTGCTGCTGACGCAACGATTGAAGTCGGACGCAAGTTCGTAGAAAATAAAATCGGTATCGGTCTTGCCGAACCGACTGCTTCTTTGTTATCACCAAAACAGTTCCGTGAATTTGTCATTCCATACTATGTAAAAGTTATGGATAAATGGAAAGAATGGGGCAGCCATGGTTCCGGCTTCCACATCTGCGGTGACACTACCAAACTCTTAGAAACCTTCCCTGAAATGGGTATCCGTGGCATCAGTATCGACAGTTCTGTTGATATCGCTTACGCAAAAGAAACAGTCGGCGATAAGCTTTCTATTATGGGAAATGTATCCCCTATGGAAATCTTAAACGGTACTCCTGAAAGTATCGAACAGGCTGTTATCGACTGCTTCCGCAAATGCTGGGACAATCCTCGCGGATTCACGATTGCACCTGGATGTGATATTCCGGTTACCACTTCTCTTGAAAATATCGATGCTTATATGCGTGCAGCAAGAAAATGCGCAAAATATCCGGTTCAGCCATCAAACTGGGAATAAAGGCTAATAAAGCTTGTGAGTAAAGACATTTTTTTACTCACAAGCTTTTTATACGATATGATATGCCAAAATCACCCATAATATATTCTATAAATCACTCTTATAGTATGTGGACTTCCTTCATAATTCCATTCTTCATCCTGTAATCCAGATTTTTTATGCACATCTGTCCTGCAAAACGTATTTTCCCTTTCATCTGAATGCATGCTTCCGCATAACTTAATGAATCTTCTTCCTGACTTCTATCATCATGAATCTGGCAATCAATTAATTTCGCTTTCCCCGTTCCAAGAAGTGCGAATGTCGTCTTCGGACAGAGGAGAATCATTGTATGCTCATCTGCCAGTTTTCCCGCCTGTTTTACAAAATCATAAGTAAAAAGATCTACCATCTGTTCGGCCATTTTCGGTCCCAGAATGTTGACACCACCGGAAGAATCCGCATAACTGATAAAATCTGCCCCTTGTTCTTTCGCTAGTTTCATATAAGCAAGTATCTCTTTTCCTAACTTCGCAAATATCCGTTCCATAAATTCCGGTTTTTTCCGCATTCCTTTGAATACATACTTAGGATCGATCAGAACATTCAATATCGTCAGAGGTCCTGAGACTTCAAATACAATGTGTTCTCCTTTTTCATGCAATATACGGCAGGCTTTTAAAACCTCCTGTATTCTCCCTTTTCCGAAATCAATTGCCGGAAGTTCTAATATTTCTTCTATATCCGTACACAGATATTCTTTCGCTCTCGGTCCGGTCTTCTCATTTCCATAATTAATGATCCCGCCCATCGCCTCTGCTTCAACGGTATGGCAAAACGGAAGTTCACAGAATGGCGCCTTGTCGCATTCCTTAAGTACTTGCGCCAGTTCTGCCATCGTTTCCGCATGCTTATATGCATCCGGGAACGTCAGATTTGTTCGATTTGTTACCGCTTCACGGATGCCTGCTGAATTTCCATATGTACATTTAAAATCCTGAATCATTCCGTAATCTCCGACTCATCCGGGAACATCAGGCAATCTGCAAACAGTCGCTCATATCCTTCCGTTGCTCCCAGTTCCATATATTCCATATGATGTGCCAGTTCTTCCATCTCCTTTTTCGCTTTACCGGACATCAATGCCAGATAAGCTCCTGTTTTGGAAGAGTTTCCCACATAGATCAGTTTGTCTTTCACTTCTTTCGGTAATATTCCGGTTCCGATCAGACTTTCTGCCGGAAGATGTGCTCCAAACTGACCGGCAATCATAACCTGATCCAGATCTTCCATTGTCCTTCCTGCCTTTTTCAACAGTGCATAGAATCCTGAAAGGATCGCACCCTTTGCCAGCTGGACCTGCCGGACATCACCCTGTGTGATTCTAAGTCTTTCCGTCATCTTGAATTTACGCTTTCTGCCATCTAATTCTAACATCGGATAACGGTAATCTTCTTCACTGATATCCTTCTGCTTTATAAATGCACCATCTTTCCGGATCAGTCCGGTTCTTCTAAGTTCTTTTACTACCGCAAGGATTCCACTACCACAGACTCCTTCCGGTTCCTCTTGCCGATATTCTTCCTGCCCAATTATCTGCAGTTTCACTCCCTGTTCTGTGATCTTTACATTCTCAATCGCACCGACCGCCGCACGCATGCCGGAACTGATATTCATTCCTTCCAGTGCCGGACCTGCCGCACAGGAACAGCTGAGCAGCCTTCCATGATCTGAGAACACAATCTCTCCATTCGTTCCGATATCTATAAACAATACATTCTTCTGTTGCTTACGGAGTTCGCAGACATATGCCCCCGCAACAATATCCGCACCGATATAAGCAGATACCGATGGCAGACAATAAAGCCTCGCACCTTCTCCTGCCTGAATGCCGATCTCTGCTGCACGCAGATTCTTTGATTTTACGAATACAGGAGCATACGGTGCTCTTCCGATAGATCCGGCAGATACACCAAGCAGCATATGCATCATCGTACAGTTCGCCGCCACCGTAATCTCATAAATATCATGCTTCTCAATTCTGCCCTTTCCCGGCACCTCTGTTTTTCTGCAGACTTCATCTAACATTTCATTAATGGAATCTGTAATCGCTTTCTGCAAATGTTCTTTTCCATCCTCCGGATGCTCGGTCTCATAACTGATCCTGGTCAGAACATCCAGACCAAACTCCTTCTGGGCATTGATTCTTGACGCGGTTCCCATTTCTTTTCCTGTCATCATATCAATCAATGAAGTTACTACTGTTGTCGTTCCGATATCAATTGCTGCACCATAAAGATAATCTGTCTGATCACCGGGCTCAAGTGCCATAAGGCTTTTCTCTGACCAGATGACTGCCGTATAAGTCCCTTCTGCTAATTCCAGATGCTGTAACAACGAAAATGGAATCTCTACATTTCCCAACTGGATCAGAAGCTGGTCTTCCATGGATGTCTGGTCTTTCAGATTCGGTTTTCTAATATGGATCAATTGCTTTTTGATCTCTGTATGCTTCTCAAATTCCGGAACATAACCTTCTGAAAGAACTTCTGCCTTTTTCTCTTTCTGCAAGGTTTCCACTTCTAATTCTTCTTCCGGATAGACCATACAGGAAAGCCGGATTCCCTGCGCCAATTCTTCTTCACTTAAAAAGCGCCTTTCCGTTTCTGTGACTTTACCTGCGTCACCGCTTAATATTTTCACTTTACATTTTCCGCAGATTCCTTTTCCATTACACGGATTTTCTACGAATCTTCCTTCTTTTCTTAATTTTTCCAGAAGATTTTCTCTTTTCATATTTTTCATCGTCATTTCGTAATTTACTGTCTTTCTTTCAGACTTCAACTTTTTCTTCTGTTGCTTTCCGGATTCCCAATCTGATTGCCTGAATATTCGTAAGTGGTGATTTTGTTCCCAGACCACATGCCGGTGAAATAATCCCGGAACCATCCCTCCAACATTTGACTGCTAACTGTTCCACTTTCTCCGGATTCCCAAATTCCAGTGTCCATGTGCTGACATTTCCCATCAGCACATGCTTTTTCAAATGCTTCTTCGCATCGCTCATCGCTACACAGGAATCAAAACTCAGCACATCCGAATGGATCATTTCCACCTGCGCATACACATTTCTCATCTGCCCGCAGATATGTACGATCACACCCATCTTTTCTGCCTGGAGATGGTCAATGATACGGTTAATGTAGTGCACCGCATATTCCTCAAATAATTTTGGTCCCAGAATCTCTCCTGTTCCGCTCGGATCCGAAATCGCTATAATATCCGCCCCTGCATCAATCTGCGCTCTCGCAAAACGGATGATCTCATCTGCTACCAGTTCCATATATTTATGGGCATCTTCTTTTTTCTTACGCAGTTCTTTATAAAATATCACCGGTTCCATTACCGAGCTTGCTGTACTGACCGGTCCTGTAATATTTCCAACAATCGGCACATCCAGATTCCTCGATTTCAAAATGCGGATTGCATCCAGTACAACCTTGACTCTCCCGTAATTCATATCCATCGGCCTGATTTTCTCCCATTCTTTCACCGAATGCAAGGCATATTCTGTCACATGCGGCTCATGCACCCTGTCTCCCAATGTGACTTTTGCACCCATGGACTCTGCCTCGATCGTCATGCAGAATGGAACACCTACATTCTCAAAACAGCCATTTTCATAATTGGCCTGTGCAAGATCCGCCATCATCTCTGCATTCAGATGTGCTTCCGGCCATGTAATCCCAGATTTGTCCATCAAATCTGTCGTAATCATATTCATCATTCCGCCCGGACAGATACATGGCGGCCGGTCTGTCTTTTCATGATGTAACGCTTTTTTTAGTCTTTCTTTTTCATTCATTGATTACTTTTTTTCCTATCTGATATCTTCTATTCGGATGAATAACTTTACAACCTTAACGTGCTCACTTTCATAACATACTATGCAATATTCAGTAATTCTTTTGCAACTCTGACTGCTTCTACTGCATTAACAGAATAGCCATCCGCTCCGATATCATTTGCATATTTCTTCGATACCGGACTTCCCCCGACCATGACTTTCACATTATCCCGGATTCCTCTTTCTTTCAAAAGTTCGATGATATCTTCCATACCGCTCATTGTGGTCGTCATCAGTGTGGAAATGCACACCAGTTGTGCCTTTAATGCTTCTGCCTGATTCACAAATTCTTCCGCCGGCACATCTCTTCCAAGATCATGCATCTCAAATCCTGCAGTTTCCATCATAATCTTAACCAGATTCTTTCCAATATCATGCGTATCCCCTTCTACCACTCCGATAACTGCAATCGGTTTTGCAGCCTGTTCCTCTTCGTCCGGCAGATACGGTCTTAATACCTCCAGTCCGGCATACATTGCATCGGAACACAGCAGAATATCTGTCACAAAATACTCTTCCTCTTCAAACAACTCACTGGCCTTATTCATACCATCTACCAGACCTTCCATGATTCCATCCAGTGCCGGATAACCTGCTTCAATATATTCTTCCGCTACATCAACAACCTCTTCATCCTCCATTTCCAGAACACATTCTGAAAGTTTATTCAATAATTCTTCCTTTGATGTCGTCATCTTCAACGTCCTCCCAATATTTTTCTTAGTCTTCTCATTATCTTTCATCCAATTCTACTTTCATTATAAATTTACACGTTTCATTTTGCAATAATAATTCATACCTAAAGCATCTTTATCTTATTACTATTGATTAGCTTCCATGAAACTGGGATTTAATTTCATTCTTAAGGCATTTGATACCCACGGAATAAAAAGTAGGAAGCCGTTCCAGTGAATGTGAAGAAGGTGTTGGAAATAGTTAAGCGTCAAAATTATGCGTTGGGTTTTCGAAATTTGCCTGTTTGAGCCGAATGGCGAGTTGCAAATTTCGGAAGCCCGTTTTTAGCATAATTTTGACGCTTTAGTATTTCCCACCGACGGAACCTGAACAGGAACGGCTTCCTACTTTTTATGCAGGTCCGGGTAGTCATGCCTTCTAAATTAAATTCCAAATTTATTTTTTCTTCCTCGGCACCACATGCACTGCGCCGCCTTCTAGTTCCTCGAGTGCTTCCCCGATTCCTTCATTATACGTCGGATGCGACCGCATTCCTCTGAGCATCTGCTCTACAGTCAGCCCATTTGTAATTGCAGTCACAAATTCTCCGATCATATCCGTTGCTCTGGCACACATCATCTGAGCTCCCAGGATCCTGCCGGTTGCTTCGTCTGCTACGACTTTGATGAACCCCCGTTCTTCCTGCGTAATGATAGATTTTCCATTTGCACTCATGATGAACTTGCCGCATTTTACAGCAATTCCATTTTCTTTTGCCTGATCTTCTGTCATTCCTGCAGATGCGATCTCCGGATCTGTATAGACACATCCCGGAACAATACTCAGATCTATGGATGGTTCTTTTCCGGCAAGTTTTTCTGCTACCACGATTCCCTGGGCACTTGCCGCATGTGCAAGCTGTACACCAAAGATCAGATCACCGATTGCATAGACCCCCGGGATGCTGGATTCAAAGTTCGCATTCACCAGCACACGGCCGCGCTCCATATCTGGTTTTACATTTTCCCCAAACAGACCATCCGTATTCGGGCAACGTCCTACTGCACACAAAACGTAATCTGCCGTTACTTCCTGTTCCTGATCTTTCTCTATATAGTGACAGGTACAGGTTCCGTCTTCTGTTGTTACCCCCTGTACTGCAGCCGAAGTATGAATATCAATACCTCTCTTTTTCAAGATCATCTTCAGATTCTGACTGATCTCTTTATCCATATTCGGTACTAACTTTGGCATTGCTTCCAGGATTGTAATCTTGCATCCAAGGTTCGCATATACTGTGGCAAATTCCACACTGATAACACCGCCTCCGATAATGATCAGACTCTTCGGAGCTTCTTTCATCGCAAAGAGTGTATCACTGGTCAGGACTCTTTCACTATCCATTCCTGGAATTGGAAGTATTAATGGTTTGGAACCGCTGGCAAGGATAATATTTTCCCCTTCTAGCACAACATCTTCCTGTTCTTTCCTGATCCGCACTTTCTTTTCTTCCAGAAGCGTACCTTTTCCATCGTATACGTCTACGCCATTTGCCTTCAGAAGCTGCTCGACTCCCTGCACCAGTTTGTCCGTTGTTTCTTCTTTATAAGCAATAATTTTTCCGTAATCATATGTTACATCCGAAGCTGATATTCCGAACCGTTCTGCCTCCTGCATTTCTCTGTATAACGAAGACGTATGGATCATTGCTTTTGCCGGAATACATCCACTGTTCAGACAGGTTCCACCGGCTCTTCGTTCTTCTATAATTGCCGTCTTAAGTCCGAGCTTTGCAGCTTTGATCGCAGCCACATATCCCCCCGGCCCGGCGCCGATTACCACAACATCATATTTTCCGCTCATTTCATTTTCCTCCTGTAAAATCTGTGATCTTTACAAGGTTTTCTTATCATTCTTATAAATCTGTTTCCTGAATCCAGGCAATCACATCATTCATCATATTTTCGACATTCTCATCCTTCGACCAGAATAATCCAAGCTGCACACACATGGTTTCTTTTCGGTATTTGATTCCTTTTAAAAATTTTGGAATTGCCTCCGCCAGTTCAATGTTCAGCGCATCGGAATAGACTTCCACATCCTTGATCTTTCCTGCATCTACCTGAAACTGCATAGTAATCCCGCCCCATGCAAATCTGTGACTCATCTCGTACTGGAAATCCAGTTTTCTTCCATACAGCCATTTCCAGGATGAAAAATGTGCCTTCTTTTCTTCAACCTCATCTGCATCCAGATCTTGCATCTTCTTTTCTTCCGATTTCAGATTATAAACCTCTTCAAAAGATTCGCGAAGTGCCTTCTTTAACTCTTCCAGTGTCAGTTCCGGAAGATATTCCCTCAGATTTGTCACTCTGGATTTTACAGAATCCACACCTTTGGATTTCAACTTATCTTTGGATACGGTCAGATATCGGGACAGTATTTCCTTGTTTACATCTACCATAATGGTTCCGTGATGATAGCAGTGTTTTTCCTGCTCATAAAATGCATTACCGGAGAATTTCTTTCCATCGATCAGGATGTCGTTTCTTCCGGATTTTTCTGCTTTCAATCCCAACCGTCCCATTGCATTTATGATTACCTGTAACTGTTTTTCCAGACTATATTCATCTTTATTTACCAAAAATGTAAAGTTCAGATTTCCCAGATCATGATAGACTGCTCCGCCACCGGAAAGTCTTCTCGCAAGATGACCATTCTCTTCTTCTAATTTTGTAACTTTACATTCTTTCCATGCGTTCTGGTTACGCCCGATTACAACGGTATTCTGATTCTGCCAGAGATACAAAATACACTCTTTATCCTCACAGTGGAGGAGTAAATACTCCTCCACTGCAAGATTCTTATATGGGTTCACCTGATCGCTTTCTATATATGTAAGCTTTGTGACCATAACTGTTCCTCTCTTCACTTTTCCTTAAAACACATACCTCAGATGCGGATGTCTTGCCGCATTGACCTCATCCAGTCTTGTAACCGGAGTTGTCACAGGTGCCTGATATAACTTTTCAGGATCTGTCTCTGCCAGTTTATATAATTTGCGGAATACTGCGATTGCATCGTCCAGTGTTTCTTTCGATTCTGTCTCTGTCGGCTCAACCATCAGTGCTTCATCCACGATCAGCGGGAAGTACATTGTAGGTGGGTGAATACCGTCATCCAAGAGACCTTTCGCAATATCCATTGCTGAAATGCCTGTCTTCTTTTTCAGGTCTGCAAGGCTCATAACAAACTCATGCATACAGATTTCATCATATGCCATCAGATACAGATCTTTTAACTTATTCATCATATAGTTGGCATTCAGTACTGCATTCTGACTTGCCTCCGGAATACCCTCTCTTCCGAGTGTCTTGATATAAGTCAGTGCTTTTACCACTACAAGGAAGTTACCGTAGAAGCTCTTCATTTCACCGATACTGTTTGCCGGTTTTTCCAGATGTAACGTCTCTTCACCTTCCACCAGATAAGATGGCAAGAAGTCGGATAACATTTCCTTACATCCGACCGGGCCGCTTCCCGGGCCGCCGCCGCCATGTGGTGTGGAGAATGTCTTGTGAAGATTCAGATGGATAACATCGAATCCCATATCGCCAGGACGTACCGTGCCCATAACTGCATTTAAGTTTGCCCCGTCATAATAGCAGAGGCCGCCGCATTCATGGATGATATCTGTAATCTCCAGAATGTTCTTATCAAAGAGACCGACTGTGTTCGGATTGGTAAGCATCAGTCCTGCTACATCGTCTCCTGCTGCCTCTCTTAATTTCTCAATATCTACGCCTCCATCCGGTGCAGATGGAATGCTGACAACTTTATATCCGGCCATCGCTGCACTTGCCGGGTTCGTTCCGTGTGCGGAATCCGGTACAAGAATCTTCGTACGCTTCTCGTCTGATCGGCTTTCGTGATAAGCCTTGATCAGAAGCAGTCCGGTGAACTCCCCGTGAGCTCCGGCTGCCGGCTGCAATGTCATGCGATCCATTCCCGTGATCTCACACAGGGAATTTTCAATCTCTCCGATGACTTCCAAACACCCCTGTACGGTATGTTCCGGCTGTAATGGATGGATTTCTGTAAATCCAGGCAGTGACGCCATATCTTCATTGATCTTTGGATTATACTTCATCGTACATGATCCAAGTGGATAGAACCCGTCATTCACGCCGTGTGATTTCTTTGCAAGTTCTGTATAGTGTCTGCTCAATTCACCTTCGGACAATTCCGGAAGGTGAAGCGGCTGTTCTCTTTTATCTTTTTCTTCCGGTAAGTAGATTTCTACATCTGATGCCGGTAACAGGTCGCAGCCTCTTCCCGGTCTGCTTTTTTCAAATATTAACATCCCTGCACCTCCCTTAAGATATGGACTGCCTGATCCATCTCTTCTTTTGTATTGACCTCGGTGCAGCACCACAGAATATGATGCTCATCTAACGGATATCCGCCAAGGATTCCTTCTTCTTCCAATGCTCTTAATATCTTATCCGAATCCACTTCTGATCTGGTGACAAATTCATGGAAGAACTCTGCCTGGTTACAAACTGTCAGACCGATTTCTTCCAGTTTCTCTGCAAAATAATGTGCTTTAGACATAGACAGAATTGCTGCCTGTCTGACACCTTCATTTCCCATCGTTGCAAGATAAACACCGACTGCCAGTGCACAAAGTGCCTGGTTCGAACAGATATTGCTGGAAGCTTTTTCTCTCCGGATGTGCTGCTCTCTTGCCTGAAGTGTCAGTACATAACCAGTTTTTCCGTTATGATCGACCGTCTCACCAACAATTCTTCCCGGGAGCTTTCTCATCATCGCTTCCTTACTTGCCATAAATCCAAGATAAGGTCCGCCGAATCCGAGAGAAAGTCCGAGCGGCTGTCCTTCTCCGACTGCCACGTCTGCCCCGTATTCTGCCGGAGTCTTGATTACTCCCAGAGAAATCGGATTCACTCCCATCACATATTTGGCTCCTGCCTCATGTGCGATCTTGCCGATCTCTTCTGCGTCTTCCAGATTACCGTAATAGTTCGGATGCTGGATATATACGCAGGCTGTCTGCGCATCGATATGTTCTTTTAAATATTCTTTGTCCGTCAGTCCGTCTTTTTCCGGAATGACTTCCAGTTCCATTCCATTTCCGAAGCAGTAAGTCTCTACCACTTCCAGTACATATGGCGGAACCGTTCCCGAGATCAGTGCTTTGTGTCTCTTTCTGTCCTGACACATCGCAACACCTTCTGCCGCTGCAGTTGCACCGTCATATACAGATGCATTGGATACATCCATTCCGGTCAGGTCGCAGATCATCGTCTGATATTCGAAAATCGACTGTAAGATTCCCTGACTGATTTCTGCCTGATATGGCGTATATGCCGTCAGCAGGTTTTCTTTGGATGTCACATTTTTTACCATTGCCGGGATAAAATGTCTGTAAGCTCCGGCTCCGCGGAAGATCGTCTTGAACACCTGGTTTTTCTCTGCGATCTGCTCCATCTCACGCCGCACTTCAAACTCTGACTTTCCATTCGGAATATTCAGTTCCCCTTTTAATTTTACTTCTTCCGGAATATGTGCGAATAAGTCCTCGATGGACGAATAGCCTATTTCCTGAAGCATTTTTTTCCGTTCTTCTAACGTATTCGGTACATAGCTTCCCATCGCTTTTTCACCGCCTCTTTCAATGACTTTGTGTTTATTCCTGCTCGCTTTCTACAAATGCTTTGTATTCTTCTGCAGTTAAGAGTTCTTCTGTTGCTGATACATCTTTTACTTTGATGAACCATGCTTCATAAGCATCGTCATTGATCAGTTCCGGTGAATCTAAGAGTTCTTCGTTAATCTCCGTTACTTCTCCCGTTACCGGTGAATAGACATCGGATACTGCTTTTACAGATTCTACGTCTCCGAATACTTCTCCTGCTTCTACGGTATCTCCTACTTCCGGAAGATTGACGAACACCAGATCACCAAGTTCTGACTGTGCGTAATCTGTCAGTCCTACAACTGCTGAATCTCCATCTAATGCTACCCATTCATGTGATTTTGAATATTTTAATTCTTCTTTTAAGATCATGATATGTTACTCCTTTATACTCTCTTATTTTCCCTTTTATCTCTTTTTCTTCTATTTCTTTTTCCTCAGGTTCTTTCCCCTGCTTTTTCTCTTTTTCCTTCAGAATGTTCCCAGATTATTTTTCTCTCTTATAAAACGGAAGTGCAACTACTTCTGCTGCCACTCTTCTTCCACGTACATCAGCCTCTACTGTATCCCCAATTTCTACAGAATCGGCATCAACGAGTGCCATTGCGATCGGATATCCAAGATACGGACAATGAGTTCCGCTTGTTGTATGGCCGATCTTCTTATCTCCTACGTATACATCCTGATGTTCACGGATGATTCCTCTTCCGGTTACTTTAAGACCGATTCGTTTGATGGATGGAGTCCCCTTCTCCTCTAAAGCTGATTTCCCAATAAAATCATTCTTTGCCATCTTCACTGCGAATTTAAGTCCCGTCTCCAGTGGAGTGATGTCATCGTTCATCTCGTGTCCATATAACGGCATCGCTGCTTCCATACGAAGTGTATCTCTTGCACCCAGTCCGCAAGGAATCAGTCCTTCTTCTTTTCCTGCTTCTAACAGTGTATTCCACATTTCTTCTGCTTTCTCACTTGCCAGATACAGTTCCACGCCATCTTCACCTGTGTATCCTGTCTTGGAAATGATACATGGGATTCCGGCAACTTCCGTATCGAATACTGCATGGTAATATTTCTTTGGAATATTCTCTTCTGCGGTCAGCTTCTTAAGGATCTGCATTGCTTTCGGTCCCTGCAGTGCAAGCTGTGCATACCCGGAAGATACATCTTTGAATGTTACTTCTCCGAACTGGTGGCGTAACATCCACTGATAATCCTTGTCCTTGTTCGCTGCATTCACTACAATAAAGTAGTGTTCATCAGATTTCTTATATACGATCAGGTCATCTACCGTTCCGCCGTGTTCATTACACATCGGGCTGTATCTTGCCTGTCCGTCTACCATGTTGGTAAAATCATTCGTCAGGATCTGGTTCAGATTCGCCAGTGCATCTTTGCCTTCACATAATACCTCTCCCATATGTGAGACATCGAAAAGTCCTGCCTGTGTACGTACTGACATATGTTCTTTGATCACACCTGTTCCATACTGTACCGGGAGAAGATATCCCCCAAATTCTACGATCTTTCCACCGGCTTTTACATGTGCGTCATAAAGTGGAGTCTTTAATTCCATTGTCTTTTCCTCCTTGACATTCTGTGTGTTAGTGCAATATCAGTTTGAATCCGTTGCATTACTAACTGTTAAACATAAAGTGGATATTTACCACAAATCTCATTTACTGCCGCACGGATCTCATCTGCTTTTGTATCAAAGTCTGTAACGGTCATCTTGATCAGTTTTGCGATGGTCTTCATGTCTTCTTCTTTCAGGCCTCTCGTTGTCACTGCCGGTGTTCCGATACGGATTCCGCTTGTTACGAACGGGCTTGCCGGATCATTCGGCACTGCGTTCTTATTGACTGTGATATAGACTTTGTCCAGTCTGTTCTGCAGTTCTTTTCCTGTAATATTCATGTTCTGCAGATCCACTAACATCAGATGGTTGTCTGTTCCGCCGCTTACCAGGTTGAATCCCTCATCGATCATAGCCTGTGCAAGTGCTTTTGCATTCTTGATCACCTGTTCCTGATACTCTTTGAACTCCGGTTTTAAAGCTTCTCCGAAACAGATTGCTTTTGCGGCGATGATGTGCATCAGCGGTCCGCCCTGTGTTCCAGGGAAAATGGCTTTGTTGATTGCTTTTGCATATTTTTCTTTGCACATGATCATACCGCCTCTTGGGCCTCTGAGTGTCTTGTGTGTCGTTGTAGTTACTACGTCTGCGTATGGAACCGGACTCTGGTGAAGTCCAGCTGCCACAAGTCCTGCAATATGTGCCATATCTACGAACAAATACGCTCCGACTTCTTTTGCGATATCTTCAAAAATGTCAAACCGGATCTCTCTTGGATATGCAGATGCGCCTGCAACGATCATCTTTGGTTTGCATTCCTGTGCGATCTTACGGATCTCATCGTAATCCAGATATCCATCGTCGTTCACATTATATGGTACAAAATGATATAAGATTCCGGATAAATTCACCGGTGAACCATGTGTCAGGTGTCCGCCATGTGCAAGGTTCAGGCCCATAACGGTATCGCCTGGTTCGAGAAGTGCCTGATACACTGCAGTATTGGCATTGGCTCCGGAATGCGGCTGTACACATACATGCTCACATCCGAATAATTCTTTTGCTCTTTCAATTGCCAGATTCTCCAGAATGTCTACATCTTCGCATCCGCCGTAATATCTCTTTCCCGGATAACCTTCTGCATACTTATTGGTCGGTACGGTTCCCATTGCCAGCATCACTGCCGGGCTTACAATATTTTCAGATGCGATCAGCTCCAGATTTCTTCTCTGTCTGCCAAGCTCTAATGCAAGTGCTTCCCCAACTTCTTTGTCACATTCTGTGATGTAGTTTGTTACATCTTCGATTCTGTTCATTTGTTTTTACCTCCTTCGGAATCTGCCTGCTTTTCGCGCCCATTCCCCATTTTGAGCACTAAAAAAGCAGGCAAAAAATACTTTCTTTTCAAAAGTGTTTTTTGTCTGCCTCTGTCCTTTTACCTGAAAGATTACTTCTTCGGTACAATTCTTATTGTTCTCCAGAGCGTCGTCCGAATTCGTTCCATTTTACCTGAGAGTTTCTGCATGCCCCTTCGGCTCCTATGCTGCATGGTATCTTTGCTTCCTTCTACGCATTTTATCAAAATAATACGTTCCACTTCATTTATGCACTTTGCACATAGGTATCTCACAAATTCATCTATCAACTATGCAATTAGCATAACAGGTTATGTCCTTTAAGTCAACAGTAAATCCATAAGTTAATTATTTATCACAAAAGATGGTACCTGTCAAAGTATTTCAACTCTGCCAAATACCATCTTCTTATCTCCATCTCTTAAAGCTTATTTACTGCTTCTGCAAGATAATCATTGCTTACTTCTGCAAAGTTCTCATTCTCCACCGCCTCTGCAAGACTTGCATCGATCGGCATCTTACCGATGACCGGAACGCCGAGTTCTTCTGCCACTTCGTCGATGTGGCTCTCGCCGAATACGGAGATCTTACGTCCGCAGTCCGGACATTCCAGATAACTGTAGTTCTCCACGATTCCGAGTACCGGGATATCCATCTGTCCTGCCATGTTGTAAGCTTTCTTTACGATCATGCGTACCAGATCCTGCGGAGAAGTTACGATCACGATGCCTTCTACCGGAAGAGACTGGAATACGGTAAGCGGTACATCACCGGTTCCCGGCGGCATGTCTACGAAGAGATAATCCAGTTCTCCCCATGCAACATCTGTCCAGAACTGTGTGACAACACCTGAGATGACCGGACCTCTCCAGATAACCGGATCATCTTCTTCCGGAAGTAAAAGGTTGATGGACATGATCTTCGTTCCATCCTTTGCCTCACATGGGAAAATATTTTCTCCATCCCCTTTTGCTTTTTCATGGATTCCATACATCTTCGGAATGGATGGACCTGTGATATCTGCGTCCATGATACCTACAGAAAATCCCTGTTCTCTCATCAGCCTTGCAAGCGATGCGGTAACCATAGATTTTCCAACGCCGCCTTTTCCGCTGACAACTGCGATCACATGGTTGATGTGTGATTTTTTATTTTCCGGTTTGATCAGACTCTGCGTTTTGCTTCCGCATTCACCTGCATGGGAACAGCCCGCACAATCGGACGGGCTGCAGCCTGTTTTTTGTTCTTCTGCCATTTGTCTTACTCCTCTACAGCCGCAATAAGCTCTACTTCACACAGAACTCCCTTTGGAAGTGTCTTTACTGCAACACAGCTTCTTGCCGGTTTTGATGTAAAGTATTTTCCATATACTTCGTTGAATGCTGCAAAGTCACTCATATCTGCAAGAAAGCATGTTGTCTTTAATACCTTGTCAAATGATGTTCCAGCTTCTTTTAAGACCTCTCCTAAGTTCTTACATACCTGCTCTGTCTGTGCTTCAATTGTAGTTGCTTCTACATCATTCACTTCCGGATTGATTGCGATCTGTCCTGCCGTATACAGTACTCCGTTGTGTACATATCCCTGTGAGTATGGTCCAAGTGCCTTTGGTGCTTTTTCTGTTGCTACGATTTTCATAATGTTATTTCTCCTTTGCTACTTCATATAATTTCTGTGCGATACACACATCAAATAATCCCATTCCAACCGATTTGAAATATGTTGTCTGACCTTCTTTGATCTCTTTTTCCCCCGATACAAGATATTCATGCATCAGTTTTATGCGGTCTTTTGTAAGTTTTCCACTTGCCAGGGGCTGGCTTAGATCTCCGCTTTCCTCACATGCGTATGGCAGTTCAATGTATACATTGTCCACCAGATCCAGTACTGCATCCGGGATTTCCCTCATCTCCGGCATATAAGAGCCGATCGCAATGATGCATTTTCCTCTCAGAAGTTCTTTGTCATCCGGAAGAACAGGTGTGGTAGAAGGAGTTGTTGTACAGATGATATCACTGTTTCGTACAAGCTCTTCCACTGCTTTACATTGTACTACCTTTACGTCTTCCTTATCAATAGCTTTTTTCAGTCTTTCCAGATAATCTGTCAGATCACGGTCACTGTGGTTGAACACATATACGGTATGGATATCTCTTGCCGCACATGCATACACAGCCTGATGGAATCCCTGCATTCCTGCTCCGATGATTCCTACGGTACGACAGTCTTTTCTTGACAGATGGCGGATCCCCACACCGCCGACAGCTCCGGTTCTCCATGCCGTTACCGATTGCCCGTCCATAACAGCAAGCGGCGCGCCTGTCGTATAATCATTCAGTAACACGATACCATCTATCGACGGCAATCCCAGTTTAGAATTCTCCGGGAAGATCGACAGGATCTTTGTCCCTATGATATCCTTTGTGTAACATGGCATATACATGAGCTGCTTATTTTCATGTTCTACCGTTGGTCTTGGCGGCATATAGAACTCGCCTGATCCATAGATCCGGTATGCCTCTTCAATCTGATCCATCATCTGATCCGGATCGACCATTTCTTCGATCTGCTCCTTGCTTAATACGATCATTTTACATTTCCTCCAGTTCTTTTTGTTCCCTTGTGACATCTCTCAGCCACTTGTATGTCAAATACCGCTTTAAAGTAATCGGTACTTTGATCAGTTCATCACTCATCAGTATAACATATACGACCGGCACACTGGCATGCAAAATAAATGCCGCCACTGCCCCGAGTAAAATGGAGAATCCCCACATCGTCGATACATCCATGATCAATCCGAATTTCGTATCCCCGCCTGCACGGAATACCCCCACTACCATTGTGGTATTAAATGCCTGTGCCACAGTAAAATACGACATAACGAAGAACATGAAACTTAAGTAATTCTTTGCCGGTCCGGTCAGTGCCAGATTCGCATTGGCGATTGGTGCCGAGATCAGTATCAGAACACCACCCAGGATTCCAAGAATCAGACTTAACCACACGAAACGTTTTCCGTATGCCTTTGCCAGTTCCATCTTGCCTTCCCCGATCGTCTTGCCGAGATAGATCGCCGTTGCATGGGAAATCCCGAATGTTACGACTGTTGCAAGCTGTCTTGCCACCTGCGCAACCGAGTTAGCTGCCACTGCTGCGCTTCCAAGATGCCCGATCACCGCCGTATTCGCCGACGTTCCCAGTCCCCACATCAATTCATTTAATACCACCGGCATGGAATAGACCGCAAAATCCTTTAACAGAACTTTATCGATCTTCACCATATCTTTAAGCCGGATCCTTACTACTTTATTTCGAAAGACAGCGTAAGCGAGAACCATCACCGTTTCGGCTGCTCTGGCACACAGCGTACCGATTGCCGCACCCCTTACTCCCATTACCGGGAATCCAAGTAGTCCGAAGATCAGAACCGCATTTACCACAATATTCATCAGCAATGAAATCAGATAAATAAATGTAGCCACCATTACCCTCTCGATACTGCGCATAATATTCAGATACACCTGTGTCACCGCCATGAACACATAGGAAAATCCTACGATTCTTAAATACTTTACTCCTTCTGCAATAACTTCCGGATCAGAGGTATAGATCCGCATCAGTGTCTCCGGCATGCCAAGGGCTGCTCCTGCGAATACTACCGCAACGATGAGTCCGGCACTTAATCCCATACCCAGGACTTTCTCTATCGTTCTGGTGTCTTTCTTCCCCCAGTACTGCGCCGTCAGAACCGTTGCTCCGGAGGTCACTCCGTAAAAGATCAGTGTCATGATGTATTGGATCTGTCCTGCAAGAGATGCCCCGGATAACACTTTCTCTCCAACCTTTCCAAGCATGATCACGTCCGTCGCCGTAACTCCGACATTGATCAGATTCTGGATTGCGATCGGGATGACCAGAGCGAATACATTCCGGTAGAATTGCTTCCAGTTGATTGTTTTTGTATATTTATTTTTTTCTTTCATTTATTTTTTCTCTGCTCCTATTTATTCTTATCGCATTTTTTTGCTTCTCTGCAGATAATATACCGCAAGCTGTGTCCGATCTCTTAATTCCAGTTTCTCGAGCACATTGCTGATATAATTCCGGACCGTTCCTTCGCTTAAGCAGACTTTCTCCGATATCTCTTTGTTACTGAGCCCCTCAGCAACCAGTGCTGTGATCTCCAGTTCCCGTTCCCCGATTCCGTAACTGTTCCAGTCAAATGTCTGCTCTTTTTCTTTCTGCTCTTTCTGAAGTAGTCCCGGGATTCTGGACATAATCTCAGTTCCGAATACGGTCTGATTCATCTGCACCGCCTGCAATGCCGGAAGGATACTGCCATAATCCTGTTTTATCAGATATCCCTTCACACCATATTTTAATGCTTTTACGATGTACTCATCATCGGAAAACGTGGTAAGCAAAAGAATCTTTGCATCCGTATGCCTTTTCAAAATCTGCTCTGCGGCATCCAGGCCGTTCATGTCCTTCATCCGAATGTCCATCAGAAGAACATCCGGCAGCAATTCATCATATAACCGGACGGCATCTTTTCCATCCTGTCCGGTGCCGGTTACTTCTACTTCTCCTCCTGCTTCCAGGATTGTCTTTAACGCACTGGATACCAGGATATCGTCATCTACAATTACTATCTTCATCTTTTCCCCTCATTTTTAGGAACCGTAATAAATATACGGAAGCCATTTTCTTTCTGGATCTGCATGGTTCCGCCAAGCATGCGGACACGTTTTTTCATATTCTCGATCCCGATTCCGCTGCTTTCTGTATTTTCTGTTTTTCGAACGTTTCCGGTCTTTCCGGCACTTTCCTGCTCTGTATATTCTTCCCCGTCTCCATCTGACTGGATCCGCTTATCTGACGTTCCATTATCTTCTATGATCAGCTGATATAGTCCTGGATGTTCTCTTGCCAAAATCTTCACCTCATTTGCATTGCTGTGGCGCATCACGTTATTCAGTGCCTCTTTCGTAATGGCTATAAAGCTGTATTTGATCTCTTTTGGAATATCATATCCCATATCATAAGTAAGCTGTACCGGACAAAAACTGAATTCTTCTGCCAGCGATTCCATCACTTCTTTTAAATTTACCGACTCATCATGCAGATCGTGCACGCTCTGTCTTACATTCGTCATGGCTTCGTTCAGCGTCTGATTCAGCTGCTCCATCGGGACTTTCAGATTCTCAGCCTGATTAACAGTCTTTAATGCTCCCAACATCAGGATGGACCGCGACAGCATATGTCCCACATTGTCATGGATCTCTCTGGCGATACGATTCCGTTCTTTCAGTGTGGCCAGATATACTTCTGTGTCCTGCTTTTCCAACAGATCCTGATTCTTCTTTTCCAGCATCAGTGTCAGTTCTCTGCTGTCATCTCTGGCCCTTTTATATTCCTGCTCCAATTCATTTAGCCTCCTGGTCCGTCCATATTACAGAACTGCTGCTGCCAGCCCGGCAACAATAAGCATCTCTTTTTCCAGCCCGTAATATTCCCGGAACGCCGGCGCCTCACAGGCCACGATTATACCACCAGCCCCTATATAAACCGGAGAATAAAAGCATAGCATATTATATAAAACCACCGGAAGAAACATCCACGTTTCTTTAGAAATAATTCCGGCTGCCATGAAAGCAATCGTCATAATGTAATGCAGATACTTTTCTTCCCCTACCAGATTCACACAGGTATAGATACACACAAACAGAATAGCAATAACCGCCGGAATCCCTGTTTCCGCTGTTACCAGAAGTCCTGCTCCGTAAAGGAACAAACATCCTTCATCTGTTATCTTTCTCATTCTTTTCTCCTATATTACGTTTGTCACATTCAACTTATGATCTGCGACACTATCATTATAATCAGCCATACGCTATACTACAAGTAACAAATCATCAAGGAGGGAATCTTATGCTTGTACATATAGAAAATCTTGTAAAACGTTACGGTGATCTGTTAGCGCTTGACCACCTGTCACTCGACATCGAAGAAGGTGAGATCTTCGGACTGCTCGGACCAAACGGTTCCGGTAAAACCACCGCCATCAACTGCTTGCTCGCACTGTTAAAATATGACAAAGGAACGATCACGATCTTTGGAAAGGATATGAAGCCGGACAGCTACGATATCAAGCAGGATATCGGTGTTGTCATGCAGAACGTTGCCGTCTTTGAGCAGATGTCCGTCTATGAAAACATCGATTATTTCTGCGGACTCTATATCAGAGACAAACAAAAACGAAGAGAACTCGTGGAAGAAGCCATCGCATTCACCGGTCTGTCCGATTTCCGTAAGATGCGCCCGAAGAAACTCTCCGGCGGACTTCTACGAAGACTGAATATCGCATGCGGCATTGTCCATAAGCCCAGACTCATCATCATGGATGAACCGACCGTTGCTGTAGATCCTCAGAGCCGTAATAAGATTCTGGAAGGGATTCTGGAACTCAACCGTCAGGGATCTACTATCATCTATACCTCTCACTACATGGAAGAGGTGGAACAGATCTGTACCCGTATCGCGATCATTGATCATGGCCGTGTACTTGCTTCCGGCACAACCGAAGAACTAAAAAAAATGATCAAGACCGGTGAGACGATCACGATCGAAGCGGTTGCGTTAACGAAAAACAACCTGGCAGATATCCGCTCCCTTTCACATGTATTTGACTTATCATACCAAGATCAGACAATGATCCTACGCTGCAGCGGTGCAAAACACAATCTGATCCGAGTACTGAATTACCTGCAGGAACAGGACATTCCATTCGGACGCGTCTTCTCCGAGCTTCCGACTCTCAATGATGTCTTTCTTGAGATCACAGGAAAAGAACTCAGGGATTAAAGGAGGGACACTTTATGTTACATTTATTAAAATATCAGTTCTTACAGACAATACGTTCCCGCTCTATCATGTTCTGGGCTCTCGCATTTCCGCTCATCCTTGGAACCCTGTTCTATGTGTCCTTTGGAAATACCGGTCTTGCAGGAACCGGAGAGACCGACTGGGAACCGGTTCCTGTTGCCATCGTCACAGTGGAAAGCAGTTCCGCAAATGCAGCATCTTTCCTGACATTTCTGAATGAAACGGATCAAGACATGATCGATATCCATTCTTACAAGACAGAAAAAGCTGCCAAAAAAGCGCTCCGGCGGGAGGAAATATCCGGCATCTATTACGTGAAGTCGGTTCCTTCCCTTACCATTGCTTCCAATGGCATTAACCAGAGCATTCTGTCTTCCCTTCTGGACAGCTATGAAAAGAATGCTGACATGATCCGGGATATTGCCACACAGCATCCGGAAAAGCTTTCGGACGCCCCTTCATCCCTGAACGACTACCAGACACTGGTGAAAGAAAAGTCCTTAGGCGGACATTCCTTAGATCCGACACTGACTTATTTTCTCGCACTGATTGCATTTGCCTGCTTAAGCGGAGTCTACTTAAGCATCCATTCCACGGTTCAGCTTCAGGCGAACTTAAGTGCACTCGGAGAACGGCGCAGCATCACACCGACCCACAAACTTTCCCTGATTCTCGGCGATCTGCTGGTACTGGAAAGTATTCATTTCGTCAACATCCTGATCCTGGAGCTTTACCTTACCCAGGTACTTCATATCAGTCTTGGGCATGACATTCCGAAACTTCTTCTCATTACATTTATGGGAACCCTGATCGGTATCTGTCTCGGAATTCTGATCGGATGCGCCGGCAAACTGTCCTACAGTGTCAAATCCGGAATCGGTGTCCTCGTTACACTATTGCCGAGTTTCCTTGCAGGCCTGATGTTCGGTGGAATGAAAAATGTGATCGAACAGCACTGCCCGGTCATCAACCGGATCAATCCTGCCAGTGTCTTAAGTGATGCATTCTACTGCCTCAGTGTCTATGATGATGCTGTCCGCTACCGCAGGTGTATCCTGATTCTTGTAATCATGTGTCTGCTTTGTATCAGCTTCTCATTTCTTATGATAAGGAGGGAACGTTATGACAGTATTTAAAGGATTTTTAATCATAACCAAACGCAATCTCCTGATGGTATTCATGTATCTGGCAATCTTCCTTACGATCGGAATCCTTGCCTCCGGCAGCGACAGCAATACTTCCGGCACCGGGTTCCATGCCCAAGCACTCACGGTAGGTGTGGTTGATCATGACGGAGGCGTGCTTTCCAAAGGACTTTCCACATATTTATCACAGTATCATACCATCAGGCAAATGCCGGATGACACTGCGAAACTCCAGGACGCACTCTTTAACCGGAATGTCTCTTATATCGTGACCATTCCGAAAGATTTTAAAGTCTCCTGCCTCCATGAGCATCAGGCATTACCGGTATCCAAGATCCCCGGAAGCACAGACGGGTACTACGTCGATCAACAGATCAACACCTATCTGAATCAGGCACGTGTCCTGACAGACAGCGGTTATTCCGATAAAGAGGCAGCTGCATATATTCTAAAACATACAGACAGTTCTTCTCATGTTACAATGTTAAAATCTGCTTCTTCTGAAAAGACGCCGGGTTATGGTTATATGTATCAGTATCTGCCATATGTGTTAATCTCCATACTGTGTTATGTAATGGGACTGATCATGATCGCATTCCATCAGCCGGATCTGCAAAAGCGAATCCTTTGCTCGGCTGTATCCATCAGAAGCCAGAACCTGCAGCTTGCACTGGGATATCTGGCAGTCGGATGCTCCGTCTGGATGCTTACAACATGGATCCCTGCTTTCTTCTTTTACCGGAAAGCATTTTTCCAGTCGCCAAAGATGCCATATTATATGCTCAACAGTCTGACCCTGCTTCTGGCCGGTCTTGCTCTTTCCTTCCTTCTTGGTACATTTATCACCAAAGAAGATATCCTGACCGCCCTCGTAAATGTTGTCACACTTGGCATGAGCTTCCTGTGCGGCGTATTCGTTCCACTTGATATCATGGGAAAAAGCGTGAAAACCGTGGCTCATTTTCTTCCGATCTACTGGTATGAGATCAGTAACAATCTGCTGAATAACTCTGCTGTTCTCACTCAGGCACAGAGACAACTCTTATACCGCAACTATGGAATCCAGTTACTTTTTGCCGCTGCGATCTTCTGTATAGCACTGGTAGTCAGTAAAAGAATGAGGCAGACAGCATAATGCTGCCTGCCCTGCTCTTTTTTCTATCTCTATTTTATCTTTTTCTTCTGTATCCATTCCACAATCTTATATCCCAGATATCCGGAAAGACTTCCGAATATCACGCCGCCGATAATATCAGTCGGATAATGCACATACAGGTACAATCTTGATAATGCAATCAGAACCGCAAGTACAAGAGCCGCTTTCCACATCTTCTTCTCTCCGGCAAGATACAATGCCGTAACCGAAGCAAATGAAGCCGCCGTGTGTCCCGACGGGAAAGAGTAATCCTGCGGCTTTGTGACCAGTAATTGTACTGCTGTATTGACATCGAATGGTCTGGTCCTTGCCACCAGATTCTTTATGAGCACATTGCAGAGCAGCACATCCACCAGCAATGCCGCCATCATGATCACCCCTGTCTTTCGTGTCTTTGGAATGATCAGTAATAATACCGTCAGAATGATCCATATGATTCCCGCATCTCCAAGTCTGGTAATGAGCGGAACAACCACATCTCCTATTGGCGTTCTTAAATTCTGGATCATATTAAGAATATGTATCTCCATCTATCTTATCCTCTCAAATTGATTTTTCTTATTTATATTTTTTTATATTTCCCCTCTATATTTTTCCATCTGTCTTTTCTATCCTGAGTACCGGCATCCGGAATGTCTGGATCAAAAGCGGGATTACCATAATGAACCACACGATCGGTTCACAGATGATCACACCCGTATATCCAAGCCACGGAACCAGAGTGGCCGCGATCACGATCTTCCCTGCCATCTCAAGGCCGCTGGAGATCAGTGGTGTAATGTGATCCCCTAATCCCTGCATCGCATTTCTTAAAATGCAGATCAAAGTAGTCACAATATAAAACAGCGTATCAAACTTCAGATAATTTGTTGCATTTAAGATTACTGTCTTATTATGACTTCCGGTTACCAGATATACCAGCCATCCTCCGATCGTATAACTTGCAATGATCGTAAGTCCTGACCAGATCGCAGTGTAGACAATCGCCAGCCAGATGCCTCTCTTCACACGGTCGATCTTCCCTGCTCCCATGTTCTGTCCACAGTAAGTTGCCATCGTCTGTCCGAATACACTGAACATAATCATGAATATCTCCGTGATCTTTCTCGCCGCTGTATGGGCAATGATAATGTCTTTTCCAAGCTTATTGATCGCCGTCTGTAATGTCAAAGTACCGATATTAACCAGAGAACTCATAAATCCCATCGACATTCCGGCACTTATCATCTCTTTTACCATGATTGGACTTGGATCTTTAAAATCCTCTTTCTGAAGCCTTAATATCTCATATTTTCTAATCATATAGATCCAGCAGATCACAAATGCAATGATCTGTGCCAGTACAGTTGCAATTGCTGCTCCTTTTACGCCAGTCTTCAATACCACAACGAAGAACAGGTCCCCCACGATATTCAGTGCTACAGATATCGCCAGAATGATCAATGGTGTTACTGCATCTCCGATTGCACGAAGCGTCGCCGCACAGGCATCATATAAAAATGTTGCAAGCAGTCCTGCTATGATGATCGCGATATATCCTTTCGCCACCGGAACCAGATGCTTTGGCACATTTAAGAAATGTAAGATCGGTTTCAAAAACAGCAGTCCTGCTATCGTAAATAAAATGGATATTCCAGTCCCGATCACAAGCGACATTGCAAAGGACTTTTTCATATCTGCGATGTTCTTCGCACCAAATTTCTGTGCGGTAATAATCGCAAATCCGTTGGATAATCCCAGTAAAAATCCGATGATCAGACCGCTCAGTGTGCTGGTCGCACCTACTGCTGCCAGTGCATCTTCTCCCAGAAACGAGCCGACAATCCTGGTATCTACCAGACTGTAGGTCAGCTGTAATAAGTTTCCTAAAAATATCGGTAATGCGAAACTTAGTATCAGTGCCGAGGGCTTTCCCTTCGTTAAATCTTTCATTCTTTCTCAATATCCTTCCTTTTTCAGTATGATTTTCTCTTTACAAGAAAACATGCACCGCTCATTATAGATCATACTTCCGAAGAGAGCAATCTCTGAAAGAATTTTTTCCGCTTTCTTTCTGTCACCGGACTTCCGCTGCGGATAACCTGTGAACGGATTCCGATGTTGGTCAGTTCCTGCTGAAGCTTAACGGCTTTCTCCGCATCCATACCATCCCGGATCAGAAATGGTGCCATAGACAGGTCTTCCTTCGTTTCAAAATTATATTTTTTCGCAAGCTGTAAGAAGCCATTTCTCTGACCATAATATTCTACAATTCTCCCAAGTACAATGACCTGTCTGGATGGATAGCCGCACACCTCACATGTTTCTTCCAGTGGTGTGATCTCGTATTCTACTTCATAAAAATCAAACGCCTCTTTAAAATATTCCATGCCTTCTTCGTCCAGATTATCAAACAGTGTGGCTGGAAGGTTCGATACGATGCGGTTAGCCATCACTTTATCGAGGCCTGTCAGAAGCTGCAGATAAGCGGATATCTTCTGGTCTTTTCCGCTGCATTTTAATAAACGTATTTTATATGTTCTCATGTAATTTTTATCCTCTTTCTGTTTTCAGATATTTTTCGGTTATGCTCTGTTCTGACGCCACAATATCCTCTGGCGTGCCTGCTGCTACAATCGTTTCCCCGGCATCTCCACCTCCCGGGCCCATATCAATCATGTAATCTGCATTCTTCATCACATCCAGATCACGCTCGATCACAATGACAGGTGCTACATTTCGCTGTAGTTACCTATCATGTCCGGCTCTGCCTGAACCTCCATGAAAGTTGTTCTTTCGGGTGGGTGAAGTATTGCTTTTGGATGTATGTGAATATTTCTTGTTGGTTCATGGGGGATTCCTTCTTTTTGTCAATAAAATAATCTCCCCGCTGGACACATCACTTGAGTTTGTGAGAGGTGTGGGAAAATCTGGGTTTGTGGTTTTTTATGTTTTATGTACTGTATTTTTCAATATGTTATAAATACATTTAATTAAAGATTCTTCTTTAAAACAGTTGCAATATACTCCTGATATCCCGCTTCTAAAATACTAAATGCACAACTGTTATCTGTTAATATCTGCTTACGATTTGTTGTAACCATCTCATATATATTATTTGCCTTTTTCTGAATCCGTTCAGCATTGTCCATACAAAACTGATATTCTTTATTTAACAGCATACGATACTTTTCATCTTTAATATCTTTAATTACAAGTTTTTCAATGCTCATCCGGAACCATATAATTAAATCTTAATGAACCTTTTACCTCTTTTTTATCTCCAGGTACACGAATTAAAATGTTCGCTTCCTGCTTCTTATCAAAAGAAGATACAGACACATAATAGTTCATTCCATTTATCTACATAACCGCACCAAAAGCAAATTTATTACGATCTGTATATCTGATATTCGGTACTTTTGTAACTCCTCTTTTCTCTTTTTCATAATTTTACAGAAACTGATTATATTTCTCATTTATACGATAAAAATCCATATTTATCCTCCGTAGCAAAGCAAAACAGGGAGATAAACACTTATCTCCCTGATAATTAACGGTTCACATTCAAAGCTGCGAAACACTTAAATTAAAGGTTCACATTCAAAGTAGTGAAGTACTTAAATTAAAGGCTTGCACTCAAAGTAACAACGCACTTCAAATTGAACAAATCTCTTTGTTCAACTATATTATATTCAATTTCTGTAAAAAATCAATAAAATTTTTTCTTTATATTCGCTCTTTCCTGTTTGCAAGGATATTATTTTTCAATCTCTTTTACATTTTTTATTCGTGCAAGACTCGTTTTCCAAATTTCGCCACTATAATAAACTTTTATATTATCTCCCGGCGATATAACTGAATAATCTTATTTTTCTGGCCAATAACAGATTATTTCTTCTTGTATATCTGTTTCTAGTATTTAAAACTGCTCCTTTTTTTCGATAACGACTCCTTCAACAAATGAACTTTTTCTTTGAACTGCCACATAAAAAACAACACTACATAATAATATTGCAATGGATATACCGACGATAATTCTTTTTTTCATTCTATTGCTCCGCTTTATTATTGAATCATTTTTTATTTGTGCTTTTTATTTCCGCTACCAGTTCTTCATACTTACGTTCGTCAATAATATTTTTCTGACTGATTGCATAGATATTGCTTATAATCAGTATTAACGCAACAACCGCCTGATCAACTGCACTGGCCAGCTTTGTTGCAAAAGATCTTACTGCTGAGATAATACTGTCATGTCGTTCATGAAACCGGACTTCATCATACTTTATGGTATTATTTAACATGACAATCATCGTCATATTGAATGCTCCCTACGAAAAGAAGATCAGGAAACCGATGATATTCAGTAAAACAACACTCTTTGATAAAATGTAGCCTACACTCATAAAAAGCATATATCCAATGACTGTAATGATGGTAGCTGCAGTTATAATCTGATTTCGTGTGAATTTTGAGTGAATATTCTTGCGTCAAGAAACCATGATTCCGGCGTAGCGGAAACCAACATTCCGGACACGGAAACCACCTTTGATTGGCTTGATTACCCTTAACAAGAAATAGAGGCAATGTCAAGCCCAGAGCCGCTTTGCGGGGCGTTAGCCGGCTTTACATTGATGAGATTTCTTGTATTCTATATACTTGCCAATTGGTTTCCCAAACACCGGACAGCAAGGACATCCAAGCTGGAATATTCATTTTGAGGAAAGCCACGCAAAAGATGCCTCTGATATCAGCGTTCCTAATCCATACATAATTGTAAACCCAAATACAAGACTGCCGCCTACAGAATATCCAAATTCAAAATAAAAGAAATTCATTCCAATCATAATCTGGTGACACTGGGGAACAAGGTATACAGGGGGAAAAAGGTGACAAGAGTGACACTGAGCCGAAAGGCGAACAAGGCGATACCGGGGAAAAAGGCGACACTGGACCTCAGGGTGCGAAAGGCGAAAAAGGTGACAACGAGGAGACACCTGTAATCACAGTTGTAGAAGATACTCCTCTCACATACAAGTTGAATTTTCAAACCTCTGCCAACGATATCACAACGCCGAATTTATTCAAATCTCTGGACGAATATCACGTTGATCTGTCCGCATCTGGCAGTACATTGAATATTCCGCTTGAAAGTCTGATACTGACTTATCAGCAGATTTCTACTACGGCTCTCCGGATCACGATAGCTCCAAAAGATACCAATGCTCCTGTACTTACGGACATCCGCAGAATCACTATATTCAATACTTCTTCTATTGAATCGCTGACACTTAACAACACGCTGATTTCTACACGGACGATACTTGATGATCTGATGTATACACAATCTCAGGAATCTCATCGTCTTACGATCCGGCAGCAGAATCCGGTTACGAAGCTATGGTCCTTGTGTGAGATTCATTCCTTTATTTCGAATGGCGGTGCCAGAACTTCTGTGTGGGTGCAGTGGAGTGAAGTGGATGTCAGTTATGAAGTGCCTACTCCTTGATATTGATTAACAAAGGCTCCTCCACTGATTAATTCAGTGAGGAGCCACATTTTCATAAAAAAAATATTTTAATTCTCTTCTTTTCAAAAATCTATGTACTCTTTTCTTATACTCTTCTCCCCCTGTCATCTGTACCAATCTGTGTATTTCCACCTAACGGAGAAGCTACAGCAAACACAGCGCTAACAACAACTGCAGCCGCTATCTTAAATAGCTTTGTAATAAATTTTTTATTTTCTGTATCTTTTTTATAAATTATACCAGCTATCTCCTTCATCTGCTCTATAATATATTTTTTCTGTTCGAAAGTTAAATCTTCATTTTCCAGTTCTTTTCGAAGCGAAACGATTATAGTATTATATGTATCATATACATTCTTAATACTTTCATTATTAGATTTTAAACCTTCATCCAATAATTCTTTATATTCTGTTAATATTCCCCTAGCTGTACTGGCAAACTCTGGAAATTGTTCAAGTATCTTCTCCGCCACTTCCGGATCCATCTGATCTAGCATAGAAACCATTTTAATCATCGTATCTTTCGTAGGATGTCTAAAATCTGAAATATCTAAACTTTTAAGCGCTTCCGTTTCTGTTATCATAACATTTACTCCCTTAGAATTTTATGATCTTTTCTTTTACAATATCACAGCTTACATATCTCGTAAAGAAAATCTCTTTTTCTTCAAAATGTTTTTTCACATGCTTCTTTCAAATGCCCAATCATCTCTTCTTCATGTTTCCTATACATCGTTTCCTTCCAGTACAGACTGGCGGCCTTATCCCCTTTCTTTTCTGTCAGTTCACTCATGATCCGAAGCTTAATACTTCCTTTTGAAATCATATCTTTGAATGTACTCTTCTTGGCTTCCGGTGACATGTTCGAAAACTTTGAATTGACATTACGCTGAATAATACATAAATTTCCAAACTGATCTACGCCATCCTTCCATTGCTCGAAAGTTCCCTCCGAAGGGTTCTGCGGATACCAATGTTCTACGGAATTTCGAAATTCAAAGGTAAAATCACTGTATTTTTTCTTGCCATCCCGATCATGATACCAAAGCAGGTAATCCAGATAATTGAATACAATATGCGGTGTGTTCACACCCATAGCATACACACCTCTCGGACATACACGGAAGAAATTTTCTTTTACCGCCGCAATTGCAATTTGCTCTGCTATGCTGTCAAATCTTGTAATATCATCATTCCTGATGTGTTTACAATCCTCTTCCGAGAGCCAGACGAGAAGTTTTGTAATCCAATGCATGACCTTTGGCGATGTATACGATACACGTAATGCGGATTGTATCATAATATTTGTCTTTGTTCTCCGGTCATTTGTCGATGTCCATTCACCGGATCTTACAAACTCTGTATTTTTATAGTACGGCTTCTTTTTTGACTGCTGTCCTGAAACATGCAGACTCTTCAGGCTCCATTCTCCCTCCGTGCTGTCGTTCGCATATTCTCTTTTTATGATATATTTATCGAATAAATATCTTGTTCTTAACAGACAAATAATAAATTCACGTGCAAACTTTTCTTTGTGCTCTCCGATTCTTCCTGCTTCATACACCCCATGAAAAACCACTCTGTTAAATGCATCTATCAATTTCTTATCGTCCAATAATTCATCTGTGATCTTCAAATCCTTATTCTCATGTTTTATCCCTTTTAATGCAACGAACACTTTCAGCGTATGCAGTAAAAAATAAGGGTATTCTATTACACTTTCAAATCTGACACGAGTCTCTCTATCCACATATCCTTCGTCATCTTCAATGTAAAAATCTTCTTTAATGATATCTTTGATACAACAGCCAGATTCCTCATTTTCCACTTCTTTCATGTGCTTTTTGTACTCTTGCAAATTCTGTGAAGGCAATTCATTCCATGTTCCGCCAAAAAAAGTTTCCCGAACGGAATTATTTTTACCGACAAAATGCATCTGCACATACCCGGTCATATCACTGCATGCATCCCATATTTTTGCAAAGAGTTCTTTCTCCGCCTCATCACTCAGATAACTCATAAGCTCCGCTTTCAAAATGTCATGCTGTTCCAACTGCTCTCCTCTGGTATTCATAATTTCAAAATACCTGTTTAAATCTGTATTCTCAGGAACTTCAATTCTATAGACAATTACTTTAGACAGCTTTTTCAGAAACGTGCGTCTGTCAAAATCAGCTTTTCCAATTTCATGACACAGAATCTTTACTCCCCGCTGAATGCCTGCTTCGATCCTGTCCATATCCAGCTTGCTCTGCTCTTCAAGAAGTAATTCTTTGATATTTCTTAACGTATAATTTGACCTCTCTCTGCATGTAAAAGTAAGCGTAGGTTTTACTTTGACTCCCAGACAATTCAACAGAAGAAACAGGGATGTAAGTCTCTGTTGTCCGTCAACCACTTCGTACCTTCCAGACTGTTTCGATACGATTAACGAACCGATATAATAGCTGGCTTCTTCATCCACATCCTGAATATCTTCTATCAATTGTACTAACTGCCTGTCCTCCCATGCATATGCACGCTGATACAACGGAATCACGTATTCCACGTCTGTGTCAAATATATTATGATCTTCATCGACAATATGAAGTTCTGTAACTTCCCCGCTCATCTGGCACCCCCATATCCATTTATTTCTTTCATGGAATTATATAAATCCTTCCATTTATCATTCGCTGGTTTATCCGACTCACGTTTTACCTGAATTTGTATTCCGGCAATTTCATTATGCATCCGCGCAAAACTAATCTTTGAAAACATAGCTACCGTATTAGTATATCTGAAGTTGTCCTCTCCGATTGCATATTTATTAATGCTGTCAAATCCCAAATTTTCCATATCAACCCGAAGCATAAAAGCCCAGGAAAATATTTTCTTAACGGCCATCTCATCGAAATTATGAAATTTATCGTAATAGGCAAGCAGTGCACAATAAAACAAATTCTTTGTATATCCGAAACCGGCAAAACCTGCTTTTATTTTATCCATCTCCTCCGGAGATTTTACGTCTTTACCGCCACAGATAGCCAGCTTTATTTCTTTAAAACATGGGTTATTACATATTTCGGATTTGATATCTCCCAGCAAATACAGATAGTGTTCCACCATTTCAAAGAACTCTTTTCCGGCTGTAAAAGGTTCTGTAATCTGAAAATAAGGCATGGCTCTGCTTGTTCTTCTTGCATAAGAATAAGCGGAATCTTCTGCTATCCCTTTATATGTATCAATTTCTTTTGCAGTAAATGGCCTGCTCTTACTGCCTCTGGACCAATTCCATATGGGAAACAAATATACATCAAACAATTCCCTGATCTTTCCGGTATCCTTTGCCTCCCACTTCGTAACCGCATGTTCCATCTCATAAGGATCCTTCTTCATTTCACGTAAATGATATGCTTTCAAAAGATCATGTGGATCCAAAGCTTTTCCACGTGTATTCTGTGAATCAAAAAGCTGAAATGCCTCTGACACCTTATTTACGCTAATGACAACAACTTCTAAAATATCTTTAAATGCATTTGCAAATTTTCTTCTAATATCATCGTCTTTCAAAGAAAACCAGTCTCTTATGAAGCCATAATTTCTATGAATGTTATATTGAGTTATTTTATTGGAAAATGGCTTATCAAGAATCGTGCATGTAAAATCAGGTTCAATGTATTGTTTTAATAATACCAGTGAGATGATTCTTTGCTGTCCGTCCACTATATCAAAAATATCTTTTTCTGTTTCATGTAATATAATTGTTCCGATACGGTATTTAAACTCTGTATCATATCTCTCTGCATCACATATCGCATTCGTAATATCAGAAAGAAGCTCATCTATATTCTGAGTATCCCACTTATACGGTCGTTGATAGTTTGGAATATTCAGTTTCATATGTAATAGTTCATTTATGTTTTTTATTTTTTTTATTTTATCCATTCGTCTGTCACCTTCTGGTTCATTAACTGTCTTTTTTTATTATAAGCATTTATGCATCGAACATCAATCTGGATCTGTATTTACTTCAAATGCGAGGCAAAAAAACACCTTGCAACCCGTATTTCTAAAATGTTGCTGCAAGGTGAATATTTTCTGCAAAATCAATACTTATTTATCTTTTTTAGAAAGTAAACAAACAGTCTCAACATGGCACGATACGTCCAGATTGATGTCAGTTTTCGGGAATCAATCCAGACTAATGTAGACTGTAGCAAAATATCTCCGTTTGTTCACGGAAACATATCAACAAATTCTGTAGCAAAAAAGTATTGATACATTTCGTTATCCATATCACAGTCTGAACCTCGCCCGTCCACGGAAAAAGTTCAACTTTTTTATTCATTTCTACTATTATAGTAATTCCAACATAAAAGTCAAATTTAACGAAGAACTGCCATCGTCTCCACCTTGTCTGTTCTTCGTACAGAGAACAGGTCAACAGCTATTTTTGCCCTGACTGATGCCCCAACTTCCATGCACTCGACCTTGGTAAGCTGAAAATTTTAATGGCGATACTGCTACTTCTTAGCATTCTCTTCAAGTTCCAGCATGTACTTATCAAAGTCAGACATAAATAGCCTATCCTGAATAATACGATATTTTTCAAATTCAGTTTCGGCCTTTGCCTTGGCAATCTCTGCTGTGATCTTACCTGCATCCTGAAGAACCTCTCTGTCATCTGCCATCAGAAATAGATCCAGCCGCTTTGACCAATCCTCCATCGTCATCGGAATGTGACGTTCTCCACGGTCCTCTGCCAAGTCCAGATAAGCAGATACAATACGCTCCAGCGACCGCATTTCCTTCTCCGAAAGATAATTCTTCGCAACGCTCACATCACTTTTTACAATCTTACCTTCCGGAGCTGCTGCCCATGTAGTTAATCCCATATGCGGTTTCTCTGCATCGGCTCGCTCATAAATCAACTCCGCTGCTGTATGTCCATGAACCGCATAACGCATCTTGTTTTGGACCTTTGCAAAGAACTGCTTTGTTGTTTTGGCTGTTCGGTCATAATCAAGAGCTGTAGCATAGATATCTGTTATCTTCTGATAAAATCTACGCTCAGAGAGACGGATTTCACGAATCTGCTCAAGCAAGCGGTCGAAGTATTCTACTGTAAGCACAGATCCACCATTTTTCAGACGCTCATCGTCCATGACCCAGCCTTTGATGGTGTAATCCTTCACTATGCCATTGACCCACTTACGAAATTGTACAGCTCGCTCATTGTTCACCTTGAATCCAACCGCAATAATCATTTGAAGATTATAATGCTTTGTATCACGAGTCACCTGACGTGAACCTTCGGTTTGAACTATTCGGAAATTCCGAATAGTTGCAGACTCTTCTAATTCACTATCTGCATAAATCTTTTTAATATTTTCATTTATCGTTGGCAAACCAACGTCATACAATGTGGCCATCATCTTCTGTGTCAGCCATATATTCTCATCCTCATAGCGCATCTCAATACTGTCCTGCTGATCCCCCACAGAGGCAACATAGGTTAAGTATTCAGCTGCACTGGAACGGATGGTTATTTCGTCTTTTTTCTTTTTCAAATAGGAGACACGTCCCAAAATCATTATTCTGCCTGTGCATCAAAGGATTGTTTCACAATTTCCATGATTTGATCTAATTCATCCTGATGCTCCATAAACAATTCTACATCGCCATTTCCCCAACGTCCTAAACCAGTAATATCTTTACAAATACTGTTACTCATACTCTTGAAAGTTAATTTCACTCATGTTTATTTCCTCCTGTCATCTATTCCACTGCCAAGTCTGCCTCTTAGTATCGAATAGCTTAAACTGCGGTCGTCTCTGACAACAATCCCAGTGCCACAACCTATGACATCTAATCCACAGCCTAAACCCTACCGCATTTTCCGACCATCCACTTTTTCTTTAATCAGACCGAAAAGTAGATATGTTTCCAAACAAGAAAACTGAGCTTTCCGCAAGGCTTCTCTGATGATACTAACCTCGCAAAAAGCCCGGAAATACGCCACTTTTCAGCTATTATTTATTTTTCCTGACCAGCTGGCAGATTGTTTCTACATGATAAGTTCCCGGGAACAAATCCACCCCGCTGATCTTCTCCACTTTATATCCACGTCCCTGTATCATCTCCAGATCCCGTGCCAGACTGGTCGGTTTGCATGCGATATACACCAGACGTTCCACTCCGAAATTCAGGATCTTCATAAGCGCCTTCGGATTCACGCCATCTCTCGGTGGATCCAGCATGATCAGATCCGGAACTTCGCCCAGTTCATCGATGACTTTCAATACATCACCAGCCCAGAATGTACAGTTGTCCAGATTGTTTAATTCTGCATTTTCTTTTGCAGCTTCTACTGCTTCTTCTACGATCTCCACGCCAACGACCTTTTTTGCAACCGGTGCCAGGATCTGTGCGATCGTTCCGGTTCCACTGTACAAATCAAAGACAACTTTTTCGTTCGTATCTCCGATGTATTCTCTGGCTGTCTCATACAAGACTTCTGCTCCCAGCGAATTGGTCTGGAAGAAAGAAAATGGTGTGATCTTGAATTTTAATCCAAGTAATTCCTCGTAAAAATAATCCTGTCCGAACAGCACTTCTGTTCCCTCGTCTTTTACGACATCTGCAAGGCTGTCATTCTTTGTATGCAGGATTCCAACCAATGTTCCATCAAATTTAAGTGATGTCATTTTCTCCAGCCATACTGTCTTAAATGCCTGGATTTTAGAAACTGCTTCTGTCGGATCAATCCCCAGTTCTGCTGTGTCAGATGCTGTGACCAGATCTACCAGAATTTCACCTGTCTTCACTGCTTTTCTTACTAACAGATGACGGAAATATCCTACATGACGCATGCGATGATAATATGGAAGGCCTGATTCTCTGGCACATTCCAGTGTACATGCAAGAATTTTCCTGTAATCTTCATCTACGATCTGACAATCCGTTACATTAACAATATCATGAAAACTTCCTCTTTTGTGCATGCCAAGTGCCAGCGGTCCGTCTTTGTATTCATCTCCGAATGAGAATTCCATCTTGTTACGGTATTCGGATCTGACCGGACTTGGTTTGATGCCTTCCCAGATATATTCACCATTTACCGCTTCATCCATCATCTTTTTCACCTGCTCATTTTTCATCGCAAGCTGCTCCTCATATGGAAGATTCTGGTACGTACACCCTCCGCACTGACCGAAATGTGGACAGGCTGACGGGATCTCGCTTGCTGACGGTTCCACCACTTCTAAAAGGCGTCCCTCTGCCTTTCCTTTCCGGATCTTATTCACGGAAAATCTTACTTTCTGTCCCGGCACGCCGTTCTTTACGACTACCCATCTGTCTTCTTCCGGCACGTATATGCGCCCTTTATTTGGAAATTCCACGGATTCTATAATTCCTTCGTATACCTGTCCTTTTTTCATATATATCCTTTCTGCTGTAACTCTTTTTCTATTCTCTTATTTCAAATCATCTACTGTTCCGGTATTCTATAAAAGCTTCCATATTATCCTTTATATACGGCCTTCAGTATCGTTCCTTCCTGCTCTACCCGTACATGTTTCAGACTCTTCACATACTGGTTAAACTGGGAATATCCATAATCGCGAATTTTAAAATCTTTGTATTTCTCATACATTTTATTACCAAGTGTACTGAGTTCTACTCCTGCTTTTCCGGCTTTTTTTACGATCTGCACAACATAGCTGTCGATATTTTCCTTCAGATCCTGATCTTCTCTTAAAGTAACAGACACAATGTTGCCATGCTTTACCATCTGTATCCTTGTAAATTCTTCCAGGAATTTGGACAACATATTATATCCGTAACTACGTACATCAAAATCCGGATACAGACTTACCAATCGGCTTCCGACTTCGCCCAGTCCAGTCGGCTTGTTAATATCCTGGTTTTCAATGATCATCTTGATGATCGCATCTTCAATCTTCTCCTTGCTACGTTTGTCATGTGATGTCTCATTCTTTGTGGTTCCAGGATTCTGTTCACTCATCAGATTTTCTAAGATTGTAAATTTATCACACGCTTTTCGAAATGGCTCCGGCGTCTTATTCTCTCCCATACCGATGACCATCTTTCCACTTTCTCTTAATCTGCTTACCAGCCTTGTAAAATCGCTGTCACTGGATACGATACAGAAACCGTCGACATCATTGGTATACAAAATATCCATTGCGTCAATGATCATAGCCGAATCAGTTGAGTTCTTCCCCTGTGTATAGCTAAACTGCTGAATCGGCGTGATTGAATTCGTTAAAAGTTCATCCTTCCAGCTCGAATGCTGCGTGCTGGTCCAGTCTCCATATATTCTTTTGTATGTAATAATCCCGTATTTTGACAACTCTGTCAATATTGGTTTGATGTATTTTGCTGATACATTATCCGCATCGATCAGCAGTGCATAACACTGTTCTTCCATTCTTTCCCTCCCGTTACTTATTCATATATCTATATAACCTTGCCTTTTATTTTATATGTTCATAGATTTATATCTTCGGATTGTATTGGATTGCACTCGAGACCGCAAGAGAAAAGCAGGCCAGTCGCCTTTCTTATATCAGATCGGTTTCTAACCTGCTTCTTTCTTCACTTATTCATTCGCCCGGTTCTTATACCTGATCGTCATCATCGAAAAAGTCATCGTCGAAATCATCATCATCGAAATCGTCTTCGAAATCTTCCAGATAATCCGGGGTGAAGAAACAATATACTGCATAAGCGATTCCTGCAACTGCAGCTACAGCTCCAACTAATGCCAGGATCCAGAGTACGGTCTTGCCGTGTTTGTCCTCTTCTTTTTTATTCATCAGTTCGCTAAGCTTGGATGCTGCAATAATATCTTCTACTTTACTCATGCTTCCACGTCCTTTCCTCTGCTCTTTTGGCAAATCAATTCTGCGTTTATTATATCACTTTACATGATGTATTACTACTTATTTTTTTTAGATTTTTATTCTGAAATCTATACACATTTTTCTAATTGTATGTAATATTTTATCTGATTTCTACACTTTCTGAAGTCTGGCAAATGCTGCAAACATCTTTTTCGTTCCCGGTCCGTCAAAATCAACGGTGACTTCATAATCTCTTCCGCCTTCCGTGATCGCAGTCACGGTTCCTTCTCCGAATTTGATATGTTTCACACGGTCTCCGACTCCGTAAGGAAGCTTTCCGCCCTTCGGTGTACCGAACTGCTGTACCGGCTTCGGTGCGGTAAATGCTTTGGTCTTGAAAGCTTCTTTTGCCTGCATGAAAGAAGTCTTCACTCTTACCGGTTCGCTTTCTTCTTTCTTCTCTTTCTTTGTGGACGGTCCTGTTTCCAGAAGTTCTAACGGAATCTCTTTTAAGAAACGGGACATTTTCTTATACTGCGTCTCGCCATGCACCATACGTTTTCTTGCGCAGGTCAGAGTCAGATCTTTCTCAGCTCTTGTGATTCCCACATAGCAGAGACGTCTTTCTTCTTCCAGTTCTGCCGGATCGTCGGCTGTGATCGTCATGTAGCTTGGGAACAGACCATCTTCCATTCCTGCCAGATATACATGTGGGAATTCCAGACCTTTCGCACTGTGCAGTGTCATCAGTACTACATAATCCGTACTTTCGTCCAAACTGTCGATATCTGCCACCAACGCTACATCTTCAAGGAAACCGCTGAGTGTCGATGCCTCATTCTGTGTCTCACAGTTTTCTTCGTAAGCTGCAATCTTGTTACGGAGCTCGTCTATGTTTTCGATTCTTGATGTTGCTTCTTCACTTTCACATTCATGGATCAGCGCATCGATATAGCCAGTTTCTTTGATGACTTCTTCCATCAGTTCGGATACACTCATATCCTGTACATCATTTTTGAAATGCTCAATCATCGCAACAAATGATTCCAGTTTTGCCTGTCCTCTTCCGATGTTCGGGATCAGATCTACAGCCCGGAGTGCGTCATAGAAACTGCATTCTCTGGATGATGCATATTCCTGCACACGGTTAATACTGGTCAGTCCGATACCGCGTTTTGGAACATTTACAATTCGTCTGACAGCCAAATCGTCTCTTCCGTTATCAATCGTCTTAAGATACGCAAGAAGATCTTTGATTTCACGTCTCGCATAGAAGTTCACGCCGCCGATGACTTTATATGGAATACTGTCACGGACGAAACGTTCCTCGAACATACGGGACTGTGCATTGGTACGATAAAGTACTGCATTATCTTTGTAACTGCAGAGTTCTTTATTGACATGACGTCTGATGTCCCCGACTACATATTCTGCTTCTTCATAAGCAGAATCGAACTGGCGGAACTGGATCATATTTCCATCTTCGTTCTCTGTCCAGAGAGTTTTTTCTTTTCTTCCATGATTGTTCCGGATCACGGCATTGGCAGCATTCAGGATATTGCCGGTAGAACGGTAATTCTGTTCCAGTTTGATCACCTTGGTATCATCAAATACATGTTCAAAATCCAGGATGTTCTTAATGTTCGCACCGCGGAATTTATAAATGGACTGGTCATCGTCGCCAACCACGCACAAGTTACGGTACTTGGATGCCAGCAGATGGATCAGTTCGAACTGTACTGTATTCGTATCCTGATACTCGTCTACCATGATATAACGGAAACGCTCCTGATAATATTCCAGTACATCTTTCTGCGTCTGGAAAAGCTGCACCGTCTTAAACAACAGATCGTCAAAATCTAACGCATTATTTGAACGGAGCTGTTTTTCATATTCTTCATATACTTCTGCAATTTTTTTCCGGCTGTAATCCCCTTCTGCACGCATTCTGTATTCCTGCGGTGTCACCAGTTCATCCTTTGCTTTGGAAATCTCTGACAGCAGTGCTCTTTCCCGGAACATCTTCGTATCAACCTGCAGAAGCTTGCAGACTTCACGCATCAGTGTCTTCTGATCATCACTGTCGTAAATCGTGAAGTTGGTATCGTATCCAAGCAGATCAATATGGCGTCTTAAGATACGCACACACATGGAATGGAAGGTACTTACCCAGATGCTTTCGGAACCGTAGCCGACTAATTTATCGACACGTTCCCTCATCTCTCCTGCTGCCTTATTCGTAAATGTGATCGCCAGGATATTCCATGGATTCACCTGCTGCTCTTCGATCAGATAAGCAATCCTGTGCGTCAGCACTCTGGTCTTCCCGGATCCCGCACCAGCAAGGATCAGAAGTGGTCCTTCGGTATGGAATACGGCTTCTCTTTGTTGTTCATTTAATGTATCGTATATACTCAATCTTATAGTTTCCTTTCTTTCCGGTTTTCTATTCTTCTTTTTTCTTTCCGGCCTGTTCTGCTTTCGTCATGGATTCATGTTCTCTTTTTACTTCTTTATAAAGAGCCGTTGATGTCCAGTTCTGGTTCTTTGCAGTAACGATTGCCTTTAGCGGAATCTGTACTTTTTCTTTTCTCATCTGGAATAATAACTTATCCAGTGTCTGATTGTCTGCCAGCAGCATGACAATCATCTCTTCTTCAAAATCTGTCATTTCTTCATTTTTTGCATTGTCTGTCCCGGAAGTTTCTTCCACAGATGCTTCTTCCGCCACTTCTTCTTTCAATCCGGTCAGTACTCCGATTGTCTTAGAATACTCTTCTTTTTCTACATATTTTACACGAAATCCGAGAAAGCTTCCCAACATCCCGATCTTTCTGCCTTTTTTCGTGCCTTTCAGATTATAACATAACATGATTGATTTCATATGCATTCTACCTCTTTTCGAATGTCTGTTTCCATTATAGTGATTTTAGGTGTGTTCTGCAAGGCACATTTTAAATCCTTACGAATACATGACACTACAGAAAACCTGCCCCTGGCAGCTCTTTATGAACGCATGGCGATAAAAAGCTTCCTTCCGGATCATAAGATTTTTCTTATTTTCCCAAAGGAAGCTCTTTTATTTTTCTTTATTTTTTTATGTTCTTATGCGCTGATTGCATTTCCCGTATACAGCTGATAATATCTGCCTTTCTCTTCGATCAGCTCATCATGTGTACCTCGCTCGATGATTCTTCCCTGCTCCAGTACCATAATGCAGTCGGAATTGCGGACCGTTGATAATCGGTGGGCAATGACAAATGTTGTTCTTCCGTGCATCAGCTTATCCATACCATCCTGTACGATCCGTTCTGTTCTGGTGTCGATGGAACTGGTCGCTTCATCAAGGATCAGTACCGGCGGATCGGCGATGGCTGCTCTCGCAATGGCAAGAAGCTGGCGCTGTCCCTGGCTTAAGTTCGCTCCGTCTCCGGTCAGCATCGTATCATAACCATCCGGAAGCCGGCGGATAAAGCTGTCGGCATTGGCAAGCTTTGCTGCTGCCACGATCTCTTCATCGGTCGCATCCAGTTTGCCAAAGCGGATATTGTCACGCACCGTTCCGGTGAATAAATGTGTATCCTGCAGAACGATTCCAAGTGAACGCCTGAGATCTGCTTTCTTGATCTTATTAATATTAATTCCATCATAGCGAATCTTACCGTCCTGAATATCGTAGAAACGGTTGATCAGATTGGTAATCGTCGTCTTACCTGCACCGGTCGAGCCGACGAAAGCAATCTTCTGTCCCGGTTTCGCATACAATTTGATACCATGCAATACAATTTTCTCATCATTATAGCCGAAATCCACTCCATTGAATACAACTTCACCTTTGACTTCCACATAATCCACACTGCCATCATTCTGATGTGTATGTTTCCATGCCCAGCGCTCGGTTCTTTCTTCACACTCTGTGAGATTTCCGTCTTCTTCTTTCGCATTGACCAGTGTTACATAGCCTTCATCCAGCTCTTCTTTTTCATCCATCAGACGGAAGATACGATCAGCCCCGGCCATTGCCATAACGATTGCATTCATCTGCATACTGATCTGATTGATCGGCATACTGAAGCTCTTATTAAATGTCAGGAAACTCGCCAGTCCTCCAAGCGTAAATCCTCCGACTTTTCCAAGTGCCAGCACACCTCCGACGATCGCACAGATTACATAACTGATATTTCCAATCTGTGCATTGATCGGTCCTAAGAAGTTGGCAAATGTATTCGCTCTGTCTGCGCTGATATATAACTCATCATTCAGTTTCTTGAAGTTCTGCATATTCTCTTCTTCATGACAGAACACCTTTACGACCTTCTGCCCGTTCATCATCTCTTCGATGTAACCGTTCACAGTTCCCAGGTCTTTCTGCTGTTTTGCAAAATATGCCCCGCTCTGTCCTGCAGATTTCTTCGAACAGAATACCATGATTCCGACCATGACCATCGTTACGATAGTAAGCGGGATGCTTAAGATCAACATACTGATAAATACACTGACGATCGTAATCCCACTGTTTAAGAGCTGTGGCATACTCTGGCTGATCATCTGTCTCAATGTATCGATATCATTCGTATATACCGACATGATGTCACCATGTGCATGGGTATCAAAGTATTTGATCGGCAGCTTTTCCATATGTGAAAACAGATCATTTCTTAAGTTACGGAGTGTTCCCTGTGTCACATTTACCATCAGACGGTTATAACCGAACGTTGCAAGTACACCCAGCGCATAAAATGCTGCCACTTTGGCGATCGCATGTGCAAGCGGTGTAAAGTTCGGATTATCCGATAATAAAAATGGTGTAATATATTCGTCGATCAGGTTCTTCATGAACATCGTTCCCTGCACATTACAAAGTACGCTGACAACGATCAGTACTACGACACTGATGCAGTGGAATTTATAGTCTTTCAATACATATTTCATAAGGCGGAGGAATAATTCACCCGGATTTTTTACCTGTGATTTCATTCCTCTAGGCTGTCTTCCCGGTCCCGGCATCTTATTCACCCTCCTTCTCGTCAAAATCGCCGCCACCGCTGGTCTGTGATTCATAGACTTCACGGTAGATATCATTCTGTTCCAGTAATTCTTCATGTGTACCGAATCCATTGACCTTACCGTCTTCCATAACGATGATACGGTCCGCATCCTGTACACTGGAGATTCTCTGTGCAATGATCAGTTTCGTCGTATCCGGAATCTCTTCACGGAATGCTCTCCGGATCTTCGCATCCGTTGCGGTATCTACCGCACTGGTACTGTCATCCAGGATCAGTACTTTGGGCTTCTTAAGTAATGCTCTTGCGATACAAAGTCTCTGCTTCTGACCTCCGGATACGTTGCTTCCGCCCTGCTCGATATAGGTCTCATATCCTTTCGGGAAACGGTCGATGAACTCATCCGCACATGCAAGTTCACACGCGTGTCTGCATTCTTCCAGAGTTGCCTCCTTGTCTCCCCAGCGGAGATTATCAAGGATTGTTCCAGAGAACAGCACATTATTCTGTAAGACTACTGATACCTGATTACGAAGCACTTCCATATCATAGTCTTTGACATTTTTGCCGCCAACCAGTACTTCGCCTTTCGTCACATCGTAAAGACGGCTGATCAGGTTAACCAGACTCGTCTTGGCACTTCCGGTTCCTCCGATGATTCCGATCGTCTCACCGGAACGGATCTTCAGATCAATATCTTCCAGTACCGGTTCGTCACTGTCCTTTTTATACGCAAAGTCCACATGACGGAATTCAATACTTCCGTCTTCCACTTTCATGAACGGATGTTCCGGATTCTTAAGATCACTCGTCTCATTTAACACTTCGGAGATACGTTTCGCACTTGCCATACTCATTGTGATCATAATGAATACCATAGAAAGCATCATCAGGCTCATCAGGATATTCATACAATATGTAAGAAGACTCATCAGTTCTCCTGTCGTCAGGGAATTACTTGCGATCATCTTTGCTCCGAACCAGCTCACTAACAGGATACACGTGTATACCGCTGTCTGCATCATCGGGGCATTGAATACCAGGTTTGTCTCTGCTTTTACAAAAATGTTATAGATATTCTCACTTGCTCTTCTCAACTTGGATGTCTCCTGTTCCTCTCTTACATATGCCTTTACGACACGGATCGCAGATACATTTTCCTGTACAGACTCATTCAGGTCATCGTACTTTGGAAATGCCTGCTGGAAATATTTTGTCGCATGGCTCATGATCAGGAATAACAATATTCCAAGAATAATAACCGCTACAAGATAGATGCATGCAAGTCTTGCATTGATCGTAAATGCCATGACCATCGCACAGATCATACTTGCCGGTGCTCTGGTGAACATACGCAGAATCATCTGGTATGCATTCTGTATATTGGTTACATCTGTTGTCATTCTGGTTACAAGTCCCGCCGTGCTGAATTTATCAATATTCGCAAATGAAAATGTCTGAATATTGTTAAACATCGCCTCTCGTAAGTTTCTTGCAAATCCTGCCGATGCTTTTGCACCGTATCTTCCGCCCATCATTCCGGCGAATAATCCGATGGCCGCTGCAACGACCATGATCCCGCCGACCTTGTAAATATGCTGGATGTCCCCGGCATTGACACCTTTATCGATGATCGATGCCATCAGAAACGGGATGATCATCTCCATCAATACCTCAAGGATCATAAAGAGCGGAGTTGCAATGGATGCTGCTTTGAATTCTTTGATCTGTTTTGCTAATGTCTTAATCATTCCATTTACGCCCTTTCTGTTTCGTTTATTGTTTTATAGTTACATTTATAACTCCGATTTTCCGGATTACCTGACTTCATATTTCTTCACATTCTGATTGATCCGGTCTAATACCTTATAAAAAATATGAAGTTCTTCTTCTGATATTCCTTCGGAAAGCTCTTCTTCGATATGCTCCACAATATCTTCAAAAGATTCCTGGCTTGCAATCCCTTTTTCTGTCAGGATTACTTTTTTTAACCTGGCATCCTGTTTTACCGATTCTCTTTTTACGAATCCCTTCTTTTCCATTAATTGGATCAGATTCGTAACCGTAGATCTACCTACTGCAAATCTTTGTTCAATATCCTTCTGAAAAATATCCCGCTCCCGGTTCTCATACAGATACCGTATGATCCAGCCATGCATCATCGTCACTTCATCCACTCCGGATTTTCTGACATGTGCTGACAGATTTCTTGACAGTTTCAGATCTGTACAATGAATTTCCGGGCCAATCTTTCTGTCTTCTTCTTTCACATTACCATCCTTTCTCTATTTGTCAAAAAATGTTTGTTTTCGAATTGTTCGTTATCAAATTGTTTGCTTTCAAACATATTTTATCATCATACTTAAGAATGTCAACACTTTCCACAAATTTCAGAAAATTTTTTCAACATTTTTCCCTTTCTGTATTCAAAAAAATGCTTGCTATCTAGTTTTCAAAACTATATAATAATTACATTGAGGTGATAAGAATGACAATAGACACAAAAGATATGCTGAACAGCATTTTATCAAGCATCTCACGAATTGATTACGTGAGGCCGGATGACATTCCGAATATAGATTTGTACATGGATCAGGTTACTACCTTTATGGAAAAAGAACTGGCATCCAGTAAACGCCACGAAGATGATAAGATTCTTACCAAGACAATGATCAATAATTACGCCAAGAATAATCTTCTTCCACCACCGGTGAAGAAAAAGTATTCCAAAGAACATTTACTGGTAATGATCTTTATCTATTATTTTAAGAATTTTCTTTCTATTAAAGATATTGAAACCATGTTAACACCTATTACAGATAAATACTTCGATACCGACAAAGATTTTGATATCACTTCTATTTATAAAGAAGTATGTGAACTGGAAAAATCACGGATTCCGGAATTCGAAAAAGAAATCATCCGTTCCTATAATACTTCAAAAAAATGCTTTGTCGAGGTCCCGGAAGATGACAGAGATTCTCTTCAGTTATTTGCATTCATCTGTAATCTGAGTTTTGATATTTACGTAAAAAAACAGATTGTCGAAAAATTATTGGATAATTTCCCCGATCTGCTTCATTCCGAAAAGAAAAATTCAAATAAGAAAGATTCAAATAAAGACACGAAAAAAAAGAAATAGGGCACAAGGTCCTATTTCTTTTTTTCACGTCTTATTCTGCTTTTTCTTCTTTGGCTTCCCCAAGTCCAATTCTTTCAAAGACCATATCATATCCGTCATTTCCATAATTCAAGGAACGATTCACACGACTGATCGTTGCTGTAGAAGCACCTGTCTTCTCTGCAATCTCAAGATAGGTTTTGTGTTCTCTTAACATCTTTGCAACTTCAAATCGCTGTGATAATGAAAGTAATTCATTAATCGTACAGATATCTTCAAAAAATGTATAACACTCCTCTTTATCTTCGAGGCTTAAAATTCCCTGAAACAGATAGTCAACTGCCTCTGTTCTGATTTTCTTACTCATAGCATTATCTCCTTTTGTAGCAGATTCATTACTGTTACATTTTACCACACTAAATTCATAAAATCTATAGCTTTTTGCCATGTTTTATACAAGCTTTCAATTTTTCCAGTGAAAGATTGGCAATCAGTTCCTCCGGAAAATTTGCTTTCTTCAAGATTTCTTCCGCGTATGGATATTCTGCAATATCTGCATCCACATGAGAATCACTTCCGAGTACGATCATTACTCCCTGTTCTTTACACTCCTTTACCATTCTCAGACAATTCTCTTTCGTATTCTCCCTAAAGCCCTCCGGACGCAGTGACGAATTATTTACTTCCAGTAACGTTCCTGTCTTTTTTGCTTTACTTACCAGACGTTTCATATCTACAGGAAATCTTCCGTCATCCGGATGTCCAATGATGTCAACATATGGATTTTCCATAACATTCTCATATGCGGCAGTCACATTCTCTACAGTTCTTTCATCTCTGAAACATGGAATATGAATACTTGCAATTGCGATATCAAGTGTCTTAAGTACATCTTCAGAAAGATCCACTTTACCCTCCGCATTCATAATATTCAGTTCGGTTCCTAATAAAAGTTCAATTCCAAATCTCTTTCTCGGAACAATCCTTAAATTCTGAAAATAGTATAAATGACAGTGTCCCGGGCATCTCCGGTGCATGTTCCGTAATCGCAAGGCCTTTTAATCCCTTATCTGCCGCTGCTTTTGCCATTTCATTCATTGTATTATATGCATGTCCGCTTGCCAGCGTATGTGTATGAGTGTCAATCTCAACTCTCATCTTTTAACTCCTTTCCTTTTATTTTTTAGTTCTTTTATTCATGCTTCTTTATTTTCTAATCTGTATCTGATTGTTGCTTTCATTCTTTCTAGCTTTAACACTCTACAATTTTGCAACAGGAAATATTATACAGTATAATTTTCTTTTTTTCCACCTATTCTATTCTGGAAAGCATATTTTCATCATTTTTTACTAAATATCAATTATTTATTCGTATTTCTAATGAATGTAAGGAGTTTTTATTATGAAAGATGTAAAACAATCGACCCGCCTAAGACCTCTGACCAATCAGGAACTGATTGATTCTTATGACTATCTTTCCGGTGCCGCCTCGTCCCAGGATTGTACCGGCCTTATTCCATCTGCCCCTCTTTCCGAAGCAGAACTTGATTCTTATGAAGAATTGTACCCGTTTCTTCCTCCTGTTCCTCCGGCTTCCGATATAAAAGACAACAACGAAGCCCCTGAAGATACATCTGGTATCACCGGATAAAATCCTCTAAAATCCATTGTTTAAATTTCTTTTTTCCTTGACATGCCTCTTAATCACGACTAATCTTATAGAAGAGTTTAAAACAATGAATTATTGAGAGGTAACTGATCATGAAAAACATACTAATGATAGCAACCGGTGGTACGATTGCATCCAAAGAAGGGGATCTTGGACTGACACCGGCTGTAACAGGCGAAGAACTGGCAGCCAGCGTACCTGGTATCAAAGATATCTGTCATCTGGAAATACTTCAGCTTATGAATATCGACAGCACGAACATGCGCCCGCGCCAGTGGCTGATGATCCGCGATGCGATCATGGAAAATTATAATCATTACGACGGCTTTGTCATCCTGCATGGAACAGACACCATGGCATACACCGCCGCTGCCCTGTCTTATCTCATTCAGGACAGTGTAAAGCCGATTGTACTCACCGGTTCCCAGAAACCGATGGCCAATCCTTATACCGATGCGAAGATCAATCTGTTCCAGAGCATTCTGTATGCTGCCGACGATCTTTCCTGCAATGTCTGCATTGTATTTAACGGAAAAGTTGTCGCCGGAACACGTGGACGCAAGCAGCGCACCAGAAGTTTTGATGCCTTTGACAGTATGAACTTCCCGGAACTTGCCATCATCCGTGACAGCCGCATCATCCGTTACTATACGGAAAAACGTCCTGCTCCGCAAGATCTGAAATCTTACGCAAGTCTTAATGACCGTGTCTTTGTGCTGAAGCTGACACCGGAAGTCAAAGCTGAGATTTTTGATCTGCTGAGTGGTCACTATGATGCTATCATCCTGGAAACCTTTGGTATCGGCGGTATCCCGGAATATGATGATTCCTTTGAAAAGGCAATCTTCTCCTGGGTGGATTCCGGCAAGACGATCGCCGTCACCACACAGGTGCCGGAAGAAGGCTGTGATCTTGGTGTATATCAGGTTGGGAAAAAATTCAATAATCATAAAGGAATCCTTAAGTCCGATGATATGACGACAGAATCCATTGTTGCGAAACTGATGTGGATTCTTGGTCAGACGGATAAACAGGATGAGATTGCACGGTTATTCTATCGCGAGATCAATCACGACAGAGTCTGATTTTTTTGTTTTATGCATTATGGCGGCTATCACCGACTGGTGATAGCCGCCATAATAATAACAAATTAAAATTCTACAACTACTTTATCGCTTTCTTCTCCAGCTTCCTCATGTGTTTCAGATAGATGAGTAACAACAACCCTCCGGTAAAGATCCACGATGCAACATACACATTCATCAGCATCTCATATGTCGGAACCATCTTAAAGACAGTCAAAAGCCAGATTACACGGAATACCACTGTTCCAAGCACCGTAATAATTGAAGGTTCTAAAGATTTTTCCCATTGTATTACCCTGAATTTTTAATAATGTTCCAACTTATCTTTTGTTTTTGATATTTTTCCTACTTATCAAAATCTACTTCGAATGTTCCTTCCGGTGTTTTCATTGTCAGAACTCCCAGATTAAAATCCTCATCATTAATAGTAATATGATATTCAAATATCACATCCTCCTCAAATTTCGAAAGCAGCAGATATGTCCCATTTTCTTTTCCGTCAATCTGATCACAGATATCATCATATACATCTGCTCCGGAAATCTGACGTGGATATCCCGATTCCTTTATTTTCTTTTCAATCAATTCATATAATTCGTTCATTTTTTTCTCCTTTGATTTTCTTTATTATGATTTATTTTTCTCTATAGTAATGCCATATATTTTCACGCCTATTGCCTTCATCCCCCCCATCTTTGCAGGTTCCTGCCATCTCATACCCCATTGATTCATAATACTGATTAAGAAATGGATTGTCGATGGAACAGTCCAGGCGCACTTTTTCTTTGTGATCATTTACTGCCAGTGCTTCGACAGCTTTTATGATTTCTCTTCCAGCCCCTTTTTCAGTCAGGTCGATTACAAAATTGTGCAGATAACCATTGTTGTTCCACTGATCGATTCCTTTTTTCGTTCATCCACTGAATCCGCTTCAGATACAGACTGAATATTTCTTCTACCTCTGTCTGATCTGCCTTCTTTAATACATACTTCATCTTTAAATCACCTTATACCTTAACCATCTTCTGCTATGGAATCTCCATGTAAATATTACTGCACGCACTGTCCAGTCGGCAAACATACCGATCCAGACGCCCATCGGTCCAAATCCCAGAAATCGGATCAGTATCACGCACAGACAAAATCGGCACAGCCACATGACCAGACACGACGTGATCATAGAAAATTTTACGTCTCCCGCCGCACGAAGTCCGTATGCCGGAACAAATGCCAGCGTCCATACAATCGGCTTCACAAGCGTAATCCAGGTTACCATATGGAAACACATCTTTGCACTTGCAGGCTCCATGCCGCCAAGAACTGTCACAAGCCTGGTCAATGCAAATACCAGCAGGCAGCTTACAATGATTGCCACTTCTGCGATCACACTTAATTTTTTTATGTAATAGACCGCCTCGTCTTTTCTGTCCGCTCCCATACACTGACCTACAATTGTCATCAACCCTACGCCAACTCCGATTGCCGCCATTCCATTCAGATTCTCCAGAATATTTGTCATTGCCTGGGCTGCGATTGCAGTTGTACCTAATGTTGATACGGTAGACTGTATTGCCAGCTTTCCAAGCTGGAACATACTGTTTTCCACACCGGACGGAATTCCAATCCCGAGTATTCTCCGGATCATCGCCCAGTCCGGACGGATTTTCAGGTAATCTCTTACCACAATTGGCTGCCGGTCTTTTCTTAATTGAATCAATACTACCACTGCACAGAATATACGGGAGACCAGTGTAGAAATTGCCGCACCCGCAACTCCCATATGGAAAATCCAGATCATAATTGCATTTCCAACAATATTCATCGCATTCGATATCATGGAAATGAGCATTGGACCCTTCGTATTCTCCTGCGCGCGAAAAATGGATGCCGCCGAATCATATGCCGCTATGAACGGAAATGAAATAGCTGTATAAAAGAAATATGTCTCTGAGGCTCTCATAACGTCAGCTTCTACTGAACCAAAAATCAGGCGCAAAAGCGGTTTCTTAAATCCCAGACATAACACACTGACTGCGATCGAGATGGCCGTGATGATGAATAACACCTGTCTTGCAGATTCATTCGCCATCTTTTTATTCTGTTGTCCGATATACTGTGAACAGACAATTGCTCCTCCTGCTGCCAGTGCCGAAAATGCCTGTATCACAAGAATATTGATAGAGTCCACCAGCGATACTGCCGAGATAGCTGCAGATCCAATATTACTTACCATCATCGTATCTGCCGTTCCCATAATTGAATTCAATAACTGTTCCAGAACGACCGGTATCAGAATACCGGCGATCATTTTATTTGAAAACATATGCTGTTGTTTCACTTTTTCTGCTCCATAATATGAATGATTTCTTTATCCGTCTGCGCCATCCCCTGATTACCGATCTGTGCCATATGACGGATACAGTCTTCCGGTGTCTCTGCACAGATACCGTCACTCACACGAAGCGGCGCATCATGAACGGCCGTCAGCGCACAAAGCAGGGCTGCTGATGATCCTGTTGCAACCTTCATTGCACAGCCGACCTTTCCGCCGTCACAGATCATTCCCGTTACCGTCCCGGACATATTTCGCACCGCATACCCAAGCTGTTCGTCACTGCCTCCCAGCAGGTAAGCAATTCCTACGGATGCAGCCGTTGATGATGCCATGACACAGGAACACATCGGTGACAGCTTTCCTATATAAGCATTGATATAACGGTTCACCAGGTGAGCAATTGCAAGCGCACGCACCTTTTTCTCCATTGACACTTCCAATGCGTCTGCTGCTTCACTGACCGGCAGGATCACTACCAGACCTTTTGTTCCCGCACCGGAACTGCTCATCGTCGGCAGCGGACAGCCGTCCAGACGGCTCTCGGCTGCCGAACTTACTTTCAGCATAATTCTGGTCAGCAGATCATTCTTCAACACCTCTGAACCTTTTTCACTCCGAAGCGTATCTGCAATTCCTACTCCGACTTTCTTATCTTCGGAATAAGCTGCCAGTCTTTCATTCATTTCCACTCCATCCATCAGGAAATGTAATTCTTCCTCTGAAGCTGTATCTGCAACCTGGCGGATCTGTGCAATTGTCATCTGTTTCAACGCCTCAATCAGAGCATTATCTGATGCCTGTCCGTTTTCCTGATTTTTTTCATATATAATCTTTCCATTTTTCTCCAGATATACAAGATTCGTATGTGTTCCTCTGATGACCGATGTGATCATATCTGCTTCTGTCTTGATCTTACATTTCACATACAATCCCTGCTCCTGCTCTTTAATCTTCACGGATACAGCAGCCATACCGCACAGTTCTTTCATCTGTTCCAGAATTTCCGGTGTGATATCTTCCAGAAGTTCCAGCCCTTTTTCCGGATTCTTAAGATATGCTCCCAGTGCTGCTGCATATGGAAGTCCTACATAATCACAGCCTGGGATTCCTGCCGACATTCCATTTTTATAGATTCCTGCATTTACTTCCACTTCTATCGAGCGGATCTTATTTTCCGTCATTTTCCCTGCATTTGCTGCGCACAGTGCTACACATACCGGTTCCGTGCAGCCAAGTGCCGGAACTACGTCATTCTTTAAAAGTGTAATCATTTCTTCTTTTTTTAACATATCTCTTCCCCAAACTTTTTATTTCGACCAGGTTGGTTCTTCCTCTCCTGTATAGGCAAATCTGCCGTCATTCTTTTCTTCCAGTGCTTTGATCATATGATAGGTATATTCATTATATGGTGTTGGAATCCCCAGTTCTTTTCCCATACGCATCAGCGCTCCGGAGAACATATCGATCTCCGTATGACGTCCTGCATCCAGATCCTGTAATGTGGAATAACGGGCCTTTGGCGGAACCGCACTTCCCCGTCCGGACATTCTGTCCGCTTTACTGATGTCAATTCCTTTCGCTTCTGCAATTGCTTCCAGTTCTTTTTTCAAACCATTCTGAATTGCTTTCATATGTTCACTGTCCCGGTAACAGCCAACACCTGCTCCCAGGATTGCCTGTGGCAGATTATTGCAGACATTCAGACGGAATTTACACCACACTTCTTCTATTGCATATTCCGTTGAGCGGTAATGGATTCCCGTACCGGCAAACAGTTCTTTCACCGCCTTTACCCTTTCACTTTCGTATGGGGCTTCATATTCACCGAAGATGATCCCAAGTGTTGTCTCCGGATCGAAATGATATCCGTCCGCTTCTCTGTGCGACGCTACTTTAATCACAGCCGGAAGAATGTGTGACTTTCCAATCTGTTCTGCGATGATCTCTTCGCTGTCCACGCCATTCATCAGGCTCATTACACTGGTATCTTTTCCAACTATTTTTCGGATGCTTTCCAATGCTCCCGGTAATGCACCGTATTTTAACGAAACGATCAGGAAATCCACATTTTCTGCTTCCTCTGGTGTCCACACCTCCGGATGATAGACCTTTCCGTTGATCGCACAGCCCTGACGGCTCAGTCTTTCCTTTCTCTCTCCTTCGGCGATCACGCCAAGCTTTATATCTTCACGGTCCGCAAGTCCCCAGATCACATAGGAACCTACCGCACCTGCACCTAATACTGCAACTGATGTTATCTTCATGATTCTTGTCCTTTCATGTTCTGTCTCTGTTAATCCTCAGAATCGACCGCCAGCAACTTCTCTTGCATACTTTTGTATCTACATGACCTGCCACTGGCAGTTCCTTACGAACACATGGCGATACCAAAAAAATGGCTGCAATCAGTTCCCTGACTGCAACCATTTTATCACATTTTTTATACTTCGGTAGGATTATTTCAATTTTCCGTATTCTTCATCGGATACTGCCTCGCACCATTCATTGGAAGTCTCTTCTCTCGGAACTTCTACTGCCCATGCCTTCGGCCATCCTGCATAGAATCCCACGTGTGTGATCACTGCTGCGATCTCTTTCTGTGTCACTCCGTGATCTTTGGCGTTCTGAAGATGGAATTTCAAGGAAGAATCTTCTTTCAATGCTTTCTTTGTTATCCCTGCTGTCCATTCGCCTGACGGATCATATCTTCCACAACGATATCAAAGATTTCTCCAACAGAATTGCAATACTCCAGTATCTTCCACGGCTCATTCGTATGGAAATGAATCTTCACCAGATCTTCATCACCTGCTGCGATCAGACTGTTACCTTCAAAATGTTCTGTAATATAATCTGCGATATCATCTTCATCCAGATCTTCGTCTCTTCTCTCGATCAGTAACTGTGTATCGTAACGATATGCGAACTGATCATCTTCTGCATCAATTGATTGAACTCCCATCTTTCTTATCCTCCGTTATCATTCCAAAATTCTTTACATCGGTGTTCCTACTTCGATCAGATTGCCATCCGGATCATAGAAACGGACCACCTTCTGCCCCCAGCTGTGTATCATCAGCCGGTTGACATATCTAACATTAGGATACAACTTTTCAAGCTTTCTGGCAAATGCTTCGATATCCGGTTCTTCGAAATATAACTCACTGGCATGATTTTCCGGAATAATATCCTTATTCAGAACTTCTTTCCATATCTTTTCGTCCTGAAGTACCAGGCCTTCCGTTAATATCACATTGCCGTCATTGTCAAGAATTGTATTCAGTCCGAACAGGTCATGATAGAATTGTTTGGAATGTTCGATATCTTTTACAACAATTAATATATTTTTTAATCGCATTTCTTTTCTCCATTATGCATTGACTTTTCCCGGATTTCATTTTCCCTGAGCTTTATTTTATCCAGACTTTATTTTCCCTGCTCTGCCAGATATTCTTCTGTCAAAGCTACGGCATCTGCGATACACTGTGGACAACTGCAGAGAACTTTTCCTGTCTCCACACCTTTTAACTCCCGGCAGATGCAGGAACCATTTTTCTCTTTGAATTTTTCTACTTTGCTTCGAATCTTCTTATATGTATCCCCTTTGGTTCTGGATCCTTCTTCTGTGCCTCCCTGACTGTTATCAAGGCCGATGATCATTGCCATTCCAGACAATGCACCACACATCTCCATCACGCCCATACCCAGACCAAAACCTTCTGCGATACGAAACATATCGTCTTCACTGATTCCGAATTCTTTGCAAAATGTACAGGCTACTGCCTGGGCGCAGTTGCATCCTCTCTGGTGTAATTCTGCTGCATGTTCTGCTTTTGTATTCATGTTAGTCTACTCTCCTTTTGGTTATATATTTTTACTTTTTATTTCATTTTTAGTTAATTCTTATCTATCTCCGTTTCCGATCTTATTCAGATTATTCATGCTTGCCGCTTCCAATGTATTTAATTGTTGTACCGTTAACTGTCGTAATAATTTCATCCGTTCTTTCTGATTCTTATTCTGATTAATCAAAATAGCATTATAACTCTCCTAATTTGCTAGTACCAACCTTTCCCCATTGCCCCTCCTGTTATAATATCGCATACTTTATTAAACCAAATTACTATTATTTAATATATTTTAACATAAAACTATACACAATTGCAATTATTAGTTAATAGCAAAAAGTAAAATCAATACGCCCAACACCTTTCATTGACTTTTCCAGATACTCAGATTACAAAAAGAAGCCAGATTTCTCCGACTTCCTTTCAAACTACGATTTCTATATATTCTTATTTCATAATCAGATTCAACACACCTGTTGACTGCAGGAATAAAATCATCATAATGACTGGCATAATATAACGCATCATCACATTATATAACTTTTTACGCTTGAATTTTTTGCCATTCAGTTCCATTTCCTCCGCAATCCATGACGGTTTCATGATCCAGCCGATCAAGATTGCTGATAACAGTGAGATAAACGGCATCATAAAGCTATTACTGATATAGTCCATGATATCCAGAAGCTGTCCCGTACTTCCGTTTGGAAGTGCAACTTCTACATAGAAGACGCTGTATCCAAGTGCGATCACTGCTGTTGCGATCAGGTAGATCACCGATAACACTCTGGTCGTCTTCTTACGCTCTGTGTGGAATAATTCCATACAGTTTGCGGTAATGGATTCCAGTACCGAGATGCAAGATGTTAACGCCGCAAATCCTGCCAGCACGAAGAACAGAATTCCGATGATTCTTCCTACCGCTCCCATACAATAGAATACTTTCGGCAATGAGACAAACATCAGTCCCGGGCCTGCTGACATACCATCCAGTCCGGAGAATACGAATACTGCCGGAATGATCATAACACCGGCAAGGAATGCAACTCCTGTATCCATAATTTCAATCTGCGATACCGCTTTGTTCAGATCTACATCTTTCTTTACATAAGATCCATATGTAATCATAATTCCCATAGATACACTCAGTGAAAAGAACAACTGACTCATTGCATCCAGTGTGATCTGAAGGAAACGTCCAATCGTGATTCCTGTCAGATCCGGTTTCATATACACCTTCAGTCCCTGTAATCCTGTACGGACCGTTCCGTCATCCAACGTAGTCTTTAATGTAAGTGAGAAAATTGCGATTCCAATTACCATGATCAACAGAACCGGCATGATAAATTTGGAAACTCGTTCAATTCCCTTTTCTACTCCATTATATACGATCAGTGCAGTCAGGAACATAAAGATCAGTCCATACCATACGGAAGACGGAGAAGAGATAAATGAAGTAAAGCAGTTATCTGCTACTGCCTGCTTTCCTGAACTTGTAAGATAGATCACGATATATCTTAAGATCCATCCACCAATCACCGCGTAATAAGTCATGATCAATACCGGAACCAGGAATGTGATTACTCCAAGAAATTTCCATTTTTTTCTCATTGATTCATAGGCATAGATTGCGCTTTTTCCCGTCTTGCGGCCAATTGCTATATCTGTAGTCAGTAACACAAAACCAACCGTCAATACCAGCACAAGATAGATGATCAGGAAAAGTCCTCCCCCGTCTTTTGCTGCCAGATATGGAAAACGCCAGAGGTTTCCCACGCCGACTGCGCTTCCGGCTGCTGCAAATACGAAGCCAATCTGCCCGCTAAAGCTATTTTTTTGTTTCATACTCTTTTTTCCTCTCATTTTTCGTTAATACTTCAATATTTTACCACTAATTCATAGAAAATAAAACAAAAAAGACCAGTGGAGACGTGAAAAAGTAGCTTTTTTTCTGTCCCCACTGGTCTTTCTGCTATCTACAGGCTCCAGTCTGCTGCCATTAGCTGTGTCTTCATTATATTCGCATAGATGCCGTCTTTCTTCTTCAATTCTTCCGGCGTACCACTTTCCGCAACTACACCGTCTTTCAATACCACAATCTTATCCGCATCTGCGACTGTTCTCATTCTGTGTGCAATGATCATGACCGTCTTATTCTTAATCAGTCGTGACAGGGATTCCTGTATCATCGTCTCGTTATCTACATCCAGAGACGCCGTTGCTTCATCCGGAAGGATGGACCGATCAGTGCGGTAACTTCGCCCTGTTTTGCCGTAAATGTGACATCTTTTAATACCGCATCTCCTATATTATAAGAAAATCCGACATTCTGGAATGCAATATCATATCCCTGATTATCCATCATTGTTGTACCATCCTGCACTTCATGTGACAGGATCTCATCCTTTGATGCTCAATGATACACCTATGATTCACAGCCTTCTTTGTATATAATGTCCCATCCGGCGCTGTGATATTTTTCCAGCATGACCACATATTCTTCAGCCTCTTCTTTGGACATATCGTGCCTTACCACTTCGAAAAAGCTTTCAAATAATGCCTTATTCATAATGTGCATGAAGTTTTTCGTAACCGGCTTTCCTCCTTTAAAATGAAGTCCGGTCGCTTCCATGAACTTATATGTATATTCTGTCTCGATATCCACCAGATGTTCTACAAAGTTCTGGAATTTCGTCCCATAGGAACCATTTACCAGAAGTTTGAACTCTTCGAAATGCTCATACATATATTCCACAAACATCTCCATACCCTGCTGTGCGAAATCATCTAACTGTTTTGCCTGCTTATCCGGGTCTGTCGCATGGAATCTCTCCTGCACACTTACAAACTTCTCTGTAAATTCTCTCGCTACCGGTTCTACGATAGCGGGAAATAATCCTGTCTATTGATATATTTTCTCGATTTTCCATCACCGTTTTCTTCTTTCCGAATATACTATAAACCATAGAATATATTTCACTGGGAGGATCTTATGAAAAAGCGTATCACTGCACTTCTTTTACTCCTTACACTATCTGTCACTTCACTTTTTGCATGTACATCTGCTGACAAATCGGAATCCGCATCAGACAAAACAGCAAAAACTTCAAAATCCACAAGTACTAAAAAACAGGAACTGACTCCTGTTACATTAAATGAAGTAGCACACTCCATCTTCTATGCTCCGATGTATGTGGCAATCGAAAAGGGATATTTTGCCAACGAAGGAATCGACCTTTCTCTCGTGACTGGTTTCGGAGCCGACAAAACTATGACGGCCGTCCTCTCCGGAACTGCCGACATCGGCTTTATGGGTTCGGAAGCTTCTATCTACACATATAACGAGGGGGCGAATGATTATGTTGTAAACTTTGCCCAGCTCACCCAGCGCGCCGGGAACTTCCTGGTTGCCAGGGAAGATATTAAGGATTTCAAATGGGAAGATCTGAAAGGCAAGAAGGTCATCGGCGGTAGAAAAGGCGGCATGCCTGAAATGGTATTTGAGTATATCTTAAACCAGAACCATATCGATCCGGCTACAGATCTCACCATCGACCAGAATATTGATTTCGGTTCTACTGCGGCTGCCTTCGCAGAAGACAAATCCGATTACGACTTCACCGTAGAATTCGAACCTGGTGCAACCAATCTTGAAAAACAGGGTAAGGGATACGTTGTCGCCTCTCTTGGAACGGACAGCGGCTATGTTCCGTACACTGCTTTCTCTGCAAAGAAGAGTTACATCAACAAACATCCGGAAGTCGTCCAGGGATTCACCAATGCACTGCAAAAAGGTATGGACTACGTGGCATCCCACACACCGGAAGACATTGCCCAGGCAATCGCTCCTCAGTTCAAAGAGACCACACTGGATACGATCACAACCATCATTTCCCGCTATTATGAGCAGGATACATGGAAAAAAGATCTGATCTTCCGGCAGGAAAGCTTTGATCTTCTTCAGGATATCTTAGAAGAAGCAGGCGAGCTTAAGGAACGCGCACCTTACAAGGATCTCGTAACTACTACTTATGCAGAAAAGGCAGCAAAAGCAAGCAACGATACCCAGAAAACCAATTAATTCTATACTCCGATATCTACAAAACCGGCAACTTCTCTTGCTTACTATGGTATAAAAAATAATGCTGCAAACTTTTCTTCATTCTGCAGCATTATTTTTAAATTATCATATATTCGTAAGAACCTGCTATCAGCAGTTTTCTTTTTCTTCCTATATTCGCCTATACCAGCTCCGCATCCAGGTGCTCTTTCACATAACCGCTGACTTTATCTCTCGGAATCTCCATCACCACTGCCAGTTCTCCATACAGGAACTTCTCGGCACTGGACATATATCTCTCATCAACGTTGATCGTCTTTTTTCCCGCTAGTAATCTCTTCTTATTTCTTCCATATGAAGTCTTGATCAGTGAGATCCACTCCCGGCACTGATTGTGTAACAATGCGTTTTTGTACATTCCTTCCCGCTGTTTTTCATTTGTCACACCAATGATATCGATCTTTGGCATCTCTTTGATCAGATTCTCCGCCTCTTCTTTTGTGATCAGTTTTCTGATCTGATCCCGCTTATTATCGACTGGTGTGTATACCGTTCCACCTGCATCATATACCGGTTTTAACGTATAATACTCTTTGTCCGAACTGCCCATGTCAATCTTGCCAATATTTACTACTTCGCAGACGCCCTCCTTATAATGCGCCACATAATCTCCTATTTTGAACATTTCTGCCTCCTGTTCTAACACTTCTCTCATGGTAACCTGCAGATGTATGACAACGCTAAAAGAGCGCACAATCCGAAGTTATATCGAACTGCACGCCATCTTTTCTGGTATCGTATTATGAAATTTGTAAACGCGCTGACATAAACTCTTGATATACCTATTATATCACAACCATTTCACGGATGTAAGATTTTTTTAAGAATTTCTCTCAAAATCAACCCTGCACCGCACAAAGCCACCAATATTTTCCTTTCTATCAGTATCAGCCAACGTGGAATTTTTTATGCATTTCTTCTTTAAATTCTTTTCGTTTGAATAAAATTAATCCGATCAACAGCAGAAAACTGCACCCGATACAGATAACCGATGGAGTCCTGTAATGGATTACTCCTGTCACTAAAAGAATCAATGGAAGAATCATCGAATAGACAGCGGCCATCACATAATAGATCATATATTCTCTCGGTGACAGGGAACGTATTCTTGATATGATCAACATTACAACCTGGATCAGCAGGCAGATATCCGGAATTCCGATATTCACAGACCAGCCTCTCCATCCGGTTCCGAGATCCCACAATACACAGATTCCTGACATGATCAGAAGCTGCCATGCCGCATTCTTCAGCAGATTGAACCGTTTCACATAACCGACTGCCATCGTAAGCCACATCGTCGCACACCCGGCTGCCACGAACACCGACCAGTGCACACCGGGCGATATAATGATATCCGTCATCATACTGATCACGATCGCTGCAATACAGCAAAATGTAAAGATCTGTAATACTTTCTTTCCTTCATAATTTGGTCTTGCATCCTCCGGGAAATCCGGTTCTGCCACTTTGACCGAAGCCCCCAGTTCTTTCAATATCCGGTAGAAATTCCGCTGGATATTCGTGCTGTCGTATCTCGATGTAAAGCCAAGTGATAACGTATCTTGAAAAGAACAGATACATAATTCTGTCCGGTTCGTACTTGTATACACGCCAAACTTTTCAATATATTGCGCATAATCTTCCGGCATCTTTACCACACTCATGTTCGAAAGCACGGCGGTTACTTCCTGCTCCGCCATCTTGGCACCCGCACGGATACAGCGGTTTTTCAGTTCCAGCGGTGCCCATTTTAAGATCTTATGCTTTTCTATTGCAATCAGTTCATTCATCCGTCCTGCCATATGCTCTTTGGACAGATTCTCCTGAAAATATAACTTTACTGCCTCCAGTACATCTTCAAAAGAATCTTTTCCCCCTCCGAACTGATACCCCGGCTCTATATAACCGAAGAAATTCAGCATCGAATCCGATGGAAAAATCTTTCTTAAATTCACCGGAACCATCAGGATAACCGGCTTCTTCTCCTGCATCCGGCTCATTTCTTCATGGATTGCACAGATAAATGCAGCCGTCAGGAGCACCGACATGGAGACTTTCTTTTCTCTGGCAATCCCCAGCAGTTCTTTTACCGACATGGAAGCTTCATTGATCTGCAGCTCTTCATATCCTTTTCCACCCTTTTTGATCTGAACCGCCCTGATCTTTTTCTTTTTCTTTCTTGGAAAATCCGGATCATAATATCGGCTGAAACTGTCATCTTCCTGATCTTTTACCGTCAGATACTGGTTTGACAGCTCCACCGGTTCCAGATCTTCTTCGTGGATCAGATACAGATAATTCTTCACCAGTTCTCTTAGGAATTCTGTTGCACCGGTTCCATCTGTCAGCGCATGAAATACTTCAAAATTGATCCGTTTTTCATAATATGTCACTTCAAATAAAAGTGTCTTTTTATCCCGTACATACAGGCTGCTGCAAGGTTCTTTATATTCTTCCCTTACCACCGGTCTTAATTCACTTTTCTCCAGATAATGCCAGAAAAGCCCCTTTCTCATAACCGACAAAAATACGGGATACTTTTGTATCGTCTGATTCAGAGCTTCCTGTAATATCTCTTCTTTTACTTCTTCTTTCAGCTCACAATAGAACCGGAACACTCTGGTATCTTTCGGGCTGCTGGCTGCGGAAAATAACTTTGCCGCATTATCCAGACTTCTCCAGTAAGCACGTTTTTGCTCAAACACCGGCTTTCTCCTCCCCCTTTACTTTCCCGCTTTATTCTTCGTTTGCAGGACTAACCTTCCGGCTGTTTTCATCAGATGTATAGCCGCTCAGGAAACGGTTAATAATAGCAAAGCTCTCCTGTACATGGTAATATTTTACTCCCAGTGCAAAGAATCCGTGAAGTGCATCCTGTATTCTGTGCACCTCCACCTTATTGCCCGCTTCTTTTAACCTTCTTCCATACTCTTCCCCCTCATCTCTGAGAGGATCACATTCCGCCGTTAAGATCAGTGTATCCGGCTGGTTGCTGTAATCGGTCTCCATGAGAGGTGCAAGATATTTACTTTTCTTATCTTCTTCTGCCGATGCATAGAAATTAATATAATCCCGCATCTTTCCCGCAGTCAGAAGATATTCCGTCCCGTAACGTCTTACCGACAAATATGGGGACTCCTCACTGTAATCATTATTTACCGCAGGATAGATCAGTATCTGTCTCTTCGGCAGGAATTCTCCCTGATCTCTTGCCATCAGTGAAACAGCTGCTGCCAGATTCCCACCGGCACTGTCTCCGATCAGTGTAATCTTATCCGGATCTGTATTCAAGATAAACTGGTTCGTGTACATAGCCTTTGCCGCCATATAACAATCGTAAAAACCAATGGGAAATGGATACTCCGGCGCCAGCCGGTACTCTACCGATACAACGATATGATCTGTTGCCGAAGCAAGACGGGCACAGATTCTTTCATAATTATCAATACTTTCCGTTACCCATCCTCCCCCGTGAAAGAACAGAAATACCGGCAGATCATCCTCCATCTTTTCCCCTGGAAGGAATATCCTTACAGGGATCTGATGATTGCCGTTATAAATCTTATAGTCAATCGTCTTATGAAATATCTTCATCGGATCAATTGCTTTTAAATTCGCCAGGTGTCTTGAAGCCTCCACTTCAATGCCGTCGAAGGACAGCGCTTTTAATACCCGCCTCATTGATTTGTTGATCGCCATTATCTGATATATCCTTCCTCATATGCTTTTGCTTTATTAAATGCATATAACTCTGCAAAAGTTGCCTGCTTGTATGGAGAAGCGTAGAAAATCCCCACCATTCCACATGTGATAACCGTAAGAATATCCCATCCAAGGAATGACAGATCCAGAATAAACGTCTCCATCTTCTGTCCGTCCATCATACGCTTACTGATCTGGAATGCTTCTTTTCTGTCCATTCCCGGATTCTCTGCAAGAATGTAAGGAATCATTAGGTATTCATAATGCTTCACGATTCCTGGAATCACCAGCAGTAATGTCCATAAGGATGTAAAAAGTTCTCTTAAGAACATGGTCAGTACAATATTCACATAATGTCCGGAACGGAATGCATCAAACATCGTTCCAACCGTTGGATTCTCTGTCTTATTCAATACGAAGAAACGTTTTCCACCTACTTCCAGAAGATTTCCCACGAATATCTTCAGTGCCCATATTACAATCGTTAATATAATCGCAGCCATTGCAATTGCCAGCCCTGCAAATGGGAATCCCCATCCGTAATGATATGAGAATGAAAACCCGTCATTCCCATACAGACTGTTCTGTGAAGCACCACTTCCGGTTCTTCCTCCGCTTATGCTGCTAAGTCCCGTGATGATTCCCATGATCACTGCTACAGCCACACATGCCCAGTAATTCTTCTTAAATGCAATCTTACCATTTGTTTTCAGTCTTTCTCTTGTCCAGTTCATATACTTTTTCTCCTTGTTTATCCCTGTTGCTTTGCATCTTGAATCTTTTCATTTAAATCATTCAGATATACCCATCGGTCCATCTTCTCATCCAGTGCATTCTCAGTCTCTTCTTTTTTCTCCATAAGTTCCCGCAATTTCACCGAATTAGTCGCATTGGCTGCAATCTGTGCATCCAGTGTCTCAATCTTTTCTTCCAGTTTTGCAATGTCATCATCGATCGACTCGAACTCCCTCTGCTCTTTGAATGTGAATTTCAGCTTTGGTTCCCGCTGTTTCCAGGTGTCTTTCGAAGAGCTTTCTGCCTTCTTCGGCTGTTCCTCTGTCCCGGCAGCATGTCCTTTCAATGACATCTCTGTATCCAGACCTTCCAGTTCTTTGCGGATCAGATAATCCGAATAACCACCCTCGAACTGTCGTACTTTTCCGTCTCCTTCAAATGAGAAGATACGGTTCACAATACGATCCAGGAAATAACGGTCATGTGATACCGTGATGATAATTCCGTCAAAGTGATCCAGATAATCTTCCAGGATCGTCAGCGTCTGGATATCCAGATCGTTGGTCGGCTCATCCAGGATCAGTACATTCGGTGCACTCATCAAAACACGCATCAGGTACAGTCTTCTCTTTTCTCCCCCGGAAAGCTTCTCAATCTTTGACCACTGCATGGCTCCGTCAAATAAGAAGCGCTCCAGCATCTGGGATGCCGTGATCTTTCCGTCTGATGTCGTAACATATTCTCCCACTTCTTTGACATAATCAATCACTTTCATGGATGCATCCATATATTCATTCTCCTGAGAGAAATATCCGATCCGGATCGTCTGCCCAATCTCGATCGTGCCATTATCCGGTTTTACAATCCCATTAATAATCTTAAGAAGTGTCGTCTTTCCACAGCCATTCGGTCCGATGATTCCGATTCTGTCATTTTTTAGGAAAATGTAACTGTAGTCATCGATCAGCTTTCTTGCTCCATAAGATTTACTGATGTTCTGAAGCTCGATCGTCTTATTTCCCATACGGGACGCTACGGAATCCAGTACCACTTTCTTTTCTTCCTGAATGTCCTTGATCTCCTGCATTGCCTTGATGCGGTCAATGTGTGCTTTCTGCTTCGTACTTCTGGCTCTTGCACCTCTTCCCAGCCATTCGAGTTCTGTACGCAGAAGACTCTTTCTCTTTCTTTCTGTCGCCAGTGCCATATCCTGACGTTCTGCTTTTAACTTGACAAACTCCGAATAATTTCCAGGGTAGCTGTATAATTTCCCCTGATCTACTTCCACGATCCTGGTTGCCACACGATCCAGAAAATAACGGTCATGGGTAACCATCAGGATTGCCCCGCGAAATCCGATCAGATATTCCTCCAGCCACTCAGACATCGCATTATCCAGGTGGTTGGTCGGTTCATCCAGTACCAGGATATCTGCCGGTGTAAGCAATGCATTGACCAGTGCAATTCTCTTCTTCTGACCGCCGGACATATGCTCTACTTTCTCGTCATAGTCATAGAAGCCAAGCTTGTTCAGCATGGATCTGGCATCTGCTTCAATTGTCCACTGATTCAGCTCATTCACATTGTCTGCGATTGCCGCACGCAACACCGTTGTTCCCTCTTCAAATTCCGGTGTCTGCGGCAGATAACAGATCTTGACCTGATTTCCTATACTGATCTTACCTTCATCGTATGGTTCTATCCCGGCTGCCACTTTTAAAAGCGTAGATTTTCCCATTCCGTTAATTCCGATCACACCGATCTTTTCATTCTCATTGATGCTGAATGCAACATCATTCAGAAGGACACGGTCAGTATAAGCCTTCGTAATATGCTCCATCGTAAGTAAATTCATACTTTAGTTCTCCTTCATAAGCCTTTCGGATCTTCCCATCGGCAGTCCCTGTAAAATGCCTGACAGGCCAGAAAAGAGACCGGAAACTCCGATCTCTTTTCGTTCTCCTCTTTCTATTATATTTTACAGAAAGACATATTTCAATATGAATAATACCGTAAGTACATACATTAATGCGCTGATCTTCTTTTCTTTTGCTTTTCCAGTCATCAGATTCAGGATCACATAAGAGATAACTCCCATAGAGATACCTTCTGAAATGCTGTAGAAGAATGGCATAGCCAGAATACAGATGTAGCATGGCAGTGCCTCTGAAAAATCATCAAAATCAATGTGTGTCACATTTGTCAGCATGTAGAATCCAACCACGATCAGGGCCGGTGCTGTTGCAAATGAAGGAATTGCAAGGAAGATTGGTGACAGGAACAGTGACAGGCCGAATAAAATAGCTGTCGTTGCAGAAGTCAGTCCCGTTCTTCCTCCTTCGGATACACCGGATGCACTCTCTACAAATGTCGTAGTCGTTGTTGTTCCAAGCACTGCTCCAACGGTTGTTGCAACCGCATCTGCCATCAGCGCACCTTTGATATTCGGAAGACGTCCCTCCTCATCTAACATACCTGCCTTTGTAGACACACCGATCAGTGTTCCGATCGTATCAAACATATCTACAAATAAGAATGCAAAGATGACAACGATAAAGTTCAAAGAGAATATTCCGCTGAAGTCAAGCTTTCCAAATACCGGCATGATGCTTGGAATTGTGAATCCCTTGCTGAAATCCGGAAGCAGGCTGTAGAATCCAATTTCTGGATTCGCTACATAGATACCCGCCATCTGACAGATGATTCCAAGAATCCATGTAATCAGGATTCCCCATAAGATATTTCCCTTTACATTCTTTATTACCAGAATTCCTGTAATTCCCACACCGATCAGTGCAAGAATGACCGTGATTCCTACGTTACTCATAGAAGCTTCCACACCTTTGGCACTGTTATATCCATCAATGGAGAATAACTGCAGAAGTGTAGAACCTCCTACTACGATATTCGCATTCTGAAGTCCGATAAATGCAATGAATAATCCGATACCGACACTTACTGCCGACTTCAGATTCTTCGGAATTGCATTGAAGATTGCCTCACGGATATTTGTAAGTGAAAGTACGATGAAAACGATACCTTCTACAAATACTGCCGTTAATGCAACTTCCCACTTATAACCCATTCCAAGAACAACAGTATAGGCAAAGTATGCATTCAGTCCCATTCCAGGTGCCAGTGCGAACGGGTAATTGGCGAAGAACGCCATCAAGAATGTACCGATCATTGCAGCCAGCGCTGTCGATGTAAAGATTGCACCGGAATCCATCCCTGTTGCAGACAGGATACTCGGATTGACTGCAAGGATGTACGCCATAGTCATGAACGTAGTGATACCTGCCATAACCTCTGTTTTGGCATCGGTTCCGTTCTCACGGAGCTTAAATAATTTTTCCAACATGTTTCTCTTTTCCTCCTTATACTCTCAAAAAATAAGATAACGACAACAAAATTACTGTATCTCTCTTATTTTTTTTCTTAAAGCAAGTACCTGATTTGGTGCTACGGATAACTCATCGATTCCCATCTGCAGGAATTGTTCTGTCATGTCCAGATCTGCTGCCAGATCACCACATATGCTGATTGTTTTTCCCTCCAGATGTACATTATTCGCAATAATACGTATCATTTTAAGCAATGCCGGATGATGCGGATTATAAAAATGATCCAGTTTAGAATTTGTTCTGTCCATTCCCAGTGTAAGCTGCGTCAGATCATTCGTTCCTATACTGAAAAAATCAGCCTCCCGTGCCAGTTCACCGCTTATCATAACCGCTGCCGGTGTTTCAATCATAACTCCGATCTGTATTTCTTCATTAAACGGAATCTTCTCATCTTTTAACTCTTTTTTTATCTTTTCCAGAAGCAGTTTTGCCTGCTGTACTTCTTTTACATCTGTAACCATCGGGAACATAATAGACATCTTTCCATAAGCAGATGCACGTAAAATTGCACGTAACTGCGTCTTGAATATCTCGTCTTTATCCAGTGACACACGGATTCCCCTGTATCCCATCTCCGGATTATTCTCTTCTCCCAGATCCAGACACTCTGCTGTCTTTTCACCGCCCAGATCTGCTGTGCGGATCACAACCTTTTTCATTCCCATCGCTTCTGCTGCCAGACGATATACCTGAAACTGCTGTTCTTCTGTCGGAAGTTTCGGACCATTTTCCATATAAATAAATTCACTTCTGAATAATCCGATTCCACCCGCATCACTGCGCAGAACGCTTTCAATGTCTTCCCTGCTTCCGATATTCGCGCACACATCAATTTTTTGTCCGCTCTGCGTAATATTTTCTTTTCCCTTCAGACGTTCCAGACTCTGTACCTGCGTATGCTTCTCATCTTGTCTCTGTTTCATCTTTGAAATCGTTGTATAATCAGGTTCGATATATACTTTTCCCTCAAAACCATCGATAATAATGGTCTTGCCTTCGTATTCTTTCTTTAAAGACTCTCCCAGTCCGATCACAGATGGAATTCCTTTTGTTCTTGCAAGCACTGCCGTATGAGAATTAATTGTTCCGTATCTGGTAACAAACCCAAGAATCTTGCTCTTATCAAGCTTTACTGCCTCACTTGGATATAATTCACCGGCTGCCAGTATAAACGGTTCATCTGTCAGCATCTTATCTTTCCATGCCCTTGCAAGAATCCGAAGTACCCTTGTCGACACATCTTTAATATCTGCTTCGTGTCCCTGTACATAACTTTTATTACTTTTTGCCGCACTTGCCAGTACATTTTCCACCGCATTTTTTACAGCATACTCTGCATTCAACTTATGCTCTACGATAATATTTGTAATCTGCCTGATGATTTCCTGATCTTCAAGGATCATCTGCTGCATCTCAAATATAGCTGCATTCGCTTCACCTACTTCCTTAGAAGCCGAATCATACAGATCCCTCAGTTCCTGCAACGCTTTCTGCCTTGCTTTCTGAAAACGCATAACCTCTTTTTCTACATCTTTTACATAGATTCTGCGAATCTCTTTTGTATCCCGCTTATAAAAGGAAAGTTTTCCGATTGCAATTCCTTCTGATATTTTTTTTCCAGTCAATGTAATCATAGTTTTCCAACCCTTTTAAACCTTTATTAGTATGAACAATAATACTTTACACGTTTGCCGTTCATTCGTCAAGTAGATTACTTTTTTGTATAAAAACACAAAAACATTCCTTAAATTCATTGACGTCTTTATCAATATATGCTAATCTGACAACAGTGTAATTCATAGAATACTTTTATAAATTGCACGATTTAATAATTTTTATGGAGGTATAATCATGAAAGGTACTGTAAAATGGTTTAACAACCAAAAAGGCTACGGTTTCATTTCTGACGCTGAGGGTCATGATGTATTCGTTCATTATTCAGGACTGAATATGGAAGGATTCAAGACACTTGAAGAAGGTCAGGAAGTGGAATACGAAGTTACAGAAGGTGCTAAGGGCCCACAGGCTGTTAACGTAACACCACTCTAATCGCAACAATCTAAGTTTTTAATGTACCTTTTATATATTAAAATATATCTATTTCGGATTTAAATATTTAAAAGTAATACATGACTTAACGAGAGAGGATTATGAGAAAAAGCCAGATAACTGCAGTTATCTGGCTTTTATCATATCTGCCAAACCGGTCATCTGAAGATACACAGATGACCGGTTCTTCTGTATTATTCAGTATTATTTCTGTGGTCTTGAAACATTCAGCTGAAGATCAATTCCAAATGGATTAACCACAACTCCCGTAACTTCCGGGCCCATTGCTTCCGGAATTCTGGCTGCTTCGACAACTCCCATTGTATACTTCATATCTCTGTTCTCATTCTGGAATTTCAGGAATTCCTGAACGTCTGTAAAGATCGGCATCAGTACCTGTCCGTCATCTTTATTCAAAATCGGCATTTTTTTATCTTCACTGATTGCCGTGATATATCTGCCCCTCTGATAATGTGCCATCAGTTCTTCCTGCAGTTCCTTTGTTTCATCCGTGAGTTTTAATTCTTTCTGGCTTCTTACCTTCTGCATAAAATACATTGCAGTAATCTGAAGTTCCGGATTCTCAATCGGTTCTTCGCCCGGCTTCTGTTCCGGTCTTCTAACCAGTTCCCCTAACTGAATCGCAATCTCTTCTTCTGTTCCTTTACCTATTACCATACAGTTCACCCCGATTGGGAATAAACTGCTATAGAAAGGAAGCAGGTATTTTTTTTCAATATTAAAAATTTTTAACGGATTATTCGCCTTCAGGAATTCCTGTCCTCCGCGCATTGCATCTTCTTCTGAAAAGAATACAAACACTTCATCATCATACGTCTCCGGATCACATACCACGAAAGGCATTCTTGTACAATCAGACATCAATACATAGATGGCATCCGATTCCCGTAACTTTTTTAAAACGCTGCTTTTGTCTACACTCATACTGTTCCTCTTTCACTTCTATTGATTAGCACGATATGCCTCGTCCGCGCTATACACGTCGAAACCACTACCTTTAAGAATATCGATCACCCTTCCAGGATCATCACTCTTTAATACAGCTGCTGCATCTGCTCCATTTGCAAATGCATACATATATTCAATATTCACTTCTCCATTTACAATCTGATGCATTGCTTTATTCAATGAACCGGTTGCATGTGGTACACGAAGTGCTACAACATCTGTCAGCATTGCTGTAATTCCAGCTTCTTTTAATGCTGCACGTCCTTTGTGCGGGTCAGAGACGATCAGACGAAGCATTCCATAATCTGATGTATCCGCAAGACTCAGTGCAACAATATTCACACCTTTTTTTGCCAGTACATCCAATACTTCTTCCAGACGTCCTTCTCTGTTTTCCAAAAAAACTGATAACTGTTGTACAGTATTACTTACGCCCATGTTATTCCCTCCTGTTTATAAACCTCTGTTATCAATGACACGTTTTGCCTTGCCTTCGCTTCTTTCGATTGTCTTAGGCTCTACAAGTTTTACTCTTACTGCAACACCAAGTGCCTGTTTCAGTACTGCAGCAACTTTGTTCTTCAGTTCATCCAGCTTACGGATCTCATCTGAAAAATATTTTTCATCTACTTCTACCATTACAGTCAGTACATCCAGGTTATTTTCACGATCTACGATCATCATATAATGTGGTGCAACACCGCCTCCGATAGAAAGCAGGGCTGTCTCTACCTGTGTCGGGAATACGTTGACTCCGCGGATAACCTTCATATCATCTGTACGGCCTTTGAACTTGGAAATTCTAGGAAGCGTTCTTCCACACTCACACGTAGAATGATCAATACTTGTAAGATCCTTTGTTTTGTAACGAAGTAACGGCATACCTTCTTTTACAAGTGTGGTAAATACAAGTTCTCCTGTCTCCCCGTCTGCACATGGTGTATGATCTGCCGGATTCAATACTTCCGGATAGAAATAATCTTCATATACATGCATTCCTTTATGATGGATACATTCCAGTGCAACACCCGGACCTGTAATCTCACACAATCCATAGATATCAAAACAGTTAACATTTAACAGTTCTTCAATCTTCAGACGCATCTCTTCTGTCCATGGCTCTGCGCCATTGATTCCTACTTTTAACCGAAGCTTATCTACGATTCCTGCCTCGTTGGCAGCTTCTGCCAGATATAAAGCATAAGATGGAGTACATGCAAATGCAGTCGCACCAAAATCTTCCATACACATCAACTGTCTTTTTGTATTACCTGCTGACATCGGAATAGCCATTGCTCCAAGCTTTCTTGCTCCGAAATCCAGTCCCATTCCTCCTGTAAACAAGCCATATCCATAGCAGATATGCAGACGATCCTCTGCAGTAAGTCCTGCCATCGTAAGTCCTCTTGCCACACATTCTCCCCATACATCTATATCTTTCTGTGTATAAGAAGCAAGAGTCAGCTTACCGGTTGTTCCTGATGTTCCCTGCACTCTGACGATCTTTTCCTGTGGAACAGCCAGAAGTCCGAATGGATAATTCGCTCTTAAATCTTCTTTTGTCGTAAATGGAAGTTTCCCGATATCTTCAATCCCCTTGATATCTCCCGGTTCGATTCCCATATCATCCATTTTCTTGCGATAAAATTCTACGTGATCATATACATTCTTAACCTGCTTTACCAGACGTTCACTCTGAAGTGCAGTCATCTCATCCCTGCTCATGCATTCAATCTTAGGATCTCTGATCTGTTCTTTCCAGTCCTTTAATGCTACCTTTGCCATAACCTCTTATGTACCTCCTTATAAATGATAACCAACATCAAATGCCTTTTTATTTATCTCAATAGTTTTCGGAGGAACTGTCTTTTCAATCACCTCATACCATTGTTCTTTTGTAAAGTCCATGTGCTGTGCTGCAACTCCAAGCACAATCAGATTGAATACTCTGGAATTACCGATTTTTTTTGCTTCTTCTGTTGCATTTACTGTATATACTTTATGATCTTTCCCCAGTGTTTCAATAATGTCTTCCGGGTATTCTGTTGCCCCGATCACAACCGGCATCGGATCAATTCTCCAGTCATTGATGATCAATGCTCCGTCTTTTTTCAGGAAATGTGCATATCTCAGTGCTTCCAGACGTTCAAATGCGATAATCACATCTGCCTGCCCTTCTTCTACGATTGGTTCTGCCACCTGTTCTCCGTATCTTACAAATGTTACAACGCTTCCTCCACGCTGAGCCATTCCATGTACTTCGGAAAGTTTTACGTCATATCCGCCGGTAATGGCAAGTCCTCCTAAGATTCTGCTGGTAAGCAGTGTTCCCTGTCCGCCGACTCCGACGATCATAATATTCTTTGTTGCCATTATCTGTCACCTTCCTTTACTAACTCAATCGCATCGAATTTACACAGGCTTGCACAAAGTCCGCATCCAGTACACATCGTATCATCGATGGACACTGTTCCGTCAGCATTTTTTGTCATTGCAGGACATCCAGGTTTCATGCACATACCACACTTCTTACATTTATCTGTATGCGTCTGATATAACGGTTTCTTTGATTTGTCCAGAAGTACACATGGTGTCTTCGTAATGATCACGGATACTTCATCTTTGGCAATCTCTTCTTTTACAGCCTTTTCCACAGCCTGAATATCTCTTGCATTGACTTCTACCACATTCTTAACACCTATTGCACGACATAATGCCGGAATATCAATTGCATATGTCGTATCTCCCTGCAGTGTCTTTCCTGTTGCCGCATGATCCTGATGTCCGGTCATACCGGTTGTAGAGTTATCCAAGATGATGACGGTTCCTGTTGCTTTGTTATACATCATATTCATCAGAGAATTGACACCCGTATGTAAGAATGTAGAATCGCCGATCACAGCAACCCAGTTCTTAATATATTCTTTTCCTTTTGCCTTTTCCATACCATGAAGACTTGAAATACTTGCTCCCATACAGATGGTTGTATCCACAACACTAAGTGGTGCTACTGCGCCCAGTGTATAACAGCCAATGTCACCTGCCGCATGAATCTTTAACTTGTTCAGTACATAGTACACACCTCTGTGTGGACATCCCGGACATAAGATTGGTGGTCTTCCCGGTGCCTGCGCAGGCTTACTGATATCAAGTTCTTCTTTCAGAATTGCCTCACGGAGCATATTGGCACTGTATTCCCCCTGTACCGTGAAGATTTCTTTTCCGATTGCTTTGATGCCCCAGGATTTAACCTGTGTCTCAATCACCGGGTCCAGTTCTTCTACAACATATAAGGTATCTACTTTTGAAGCAAATTCTTCGATCAGCTTTCTTGGAAGCGGGTTTACCATACCAAGTTTTAATACAGATGCTTCCGGAAGTGCTTCCTTTACATACTGGTATGGAATACCGCTGGTGATTACACCGATCTTTGTGTCATTCATCTCTACTTTGTTGATTGGAAGTGTATTAGCAGCTTCCGCAAGTTCGAGATTGCGCTTTTCAATCTCTACGTGGCGGAGTTTTGCATTTCCCGGCATCATAACATTCTTGCGGATATTCTTCTCATATGGTTTATCTTCTATTTCTTTGCGTTCGTTTAATTCTACAAGTCCCTGGGAATGTGCCAGTCTTGTTGTTGTACGGTAAACAAACGGACGGTCAAATTTCTCACTCAGATCAAATGCTACTTTGATAAATTCTTTTGCTTCTGAACTGTCTGAAGGCTCGATAACAGGGAGCTGTGCCGCACGTGCTACCATTCTTGTATCCTGCTCATTCTGAGAACTGTAAAGTCCCGGATCATCCGCAACAACAATGACAAGTCCTCCGTTTACACCCATATAAGAAACTGTATATGTAGGGTCTGCTGCCACATTAAATCCAACGTGCTTCATACAGGACATCGCACGTACCCCCGCTACAGATGCACCGATCGCTACTTCTGTCGCAACTTTTTCATTCGGTGACCACTCGCAGTATAAACTGTCTTTATATTTGACCAGGTTCTCACTGATCTCTGTACTAGGCGTACCTGGATATGCTGCCGAAACCTTTACTCCGGCCTCATATGCACCTCTGGCAATCGCCTCGTTTCCAAGCATAATTACTTTTTCTGACATACTTCTTTTCCATCCTTTCGTGTAAGCGGCATTCCATTTACGCCACCTTGTAATAGTATAACACAATACTTTCGCGAGTTAAAGCATTAATTTGGCAGAAACATGGTTTTTTATATATGTTTCTTGCAGCTATACTCATTCAGGTCTATACGAATGATTGCTACCGCTTTTTCAAGATTTGGATTTTTCTGGAATTCATCAAATGTTCTGCCGGTCTGGTGCTTCATGATAACATTCAGGGCCTTTAGCTTTTCTCTTGGATTATCGATAATACTTGCAGCTCCTTTTCCGATGATACTTGCATAGTAATAACTGTACTGACATGCGGTATCTCCTTCCACCAGTTCATGTCTGTAATCAATTTCAACTCCGACATTTGCATTTTTTCTGATCAGATCGATCTTTTTTCCTTCTCTTGCACCATGGATATAAAGGATCACTTTTCCTTCTTCCCTTACGTATCCATAGTTCACCGGCACAATATACGGCCCGTTCTCATCCATGATCCCGATTCTGCACACCTTGCATTCATCAAAAATCTGTTGGATTTCTTCCATCTCTGTTACTTCTCTGTCTTTTCTTCTCATCCGCATACCCTCATTTCTGATTTATTCTTTTCCGATTCCTGTCATCATCCGACTTATTCCTTGAAGATAAATACCGGCATCGGCGGACAGTTCTTCCGGTTATAGTATTCATTGACGATCACGGTATACTCTTTTCCCGGAAGTGCTTTCACATATTCCAGGATTTTTTCTTTCTCTTCAAACCCGGTATCTCCGCCGCTGTAAATGCACAGGCTCATCATACCACCGTGTTTCAATATGCCAAGGCCTTTTCCGATTGCCTCAATACTGGTCCTGTATGTGGTTGCAAGATTATGATCGCCTCCCGGAAGATATCCGAAATTAAAGCAGATCACGTCTGCACTCTCTTTTCCGGCATACCGGTCCATATGTTCATGACCATCCAGAATTAATTCTGCCTGCATTTCTTTTCCATGCGTTTTCAGTAATTCTTTCGTCACATCAAGAGCTTCCTGTTGAATATCAAATGCAAGTACCTTTCCTTTTTCTCCGGCAAGCTCACACAGGAACAGGGTATCATTCCCCTTTCCCATGGTCGCATCGATATAATATCCGCCTTCTTCTGCCTGCGAGCGGATGATCTCGTGACACCAGTATGTGATCTGTGACTGTTTCATTCTTCCCATCTGTTATCTTTCTCCTGCTTTTTTGCTATCTGGCACTCTAAAAATCAAACAATGACAGCTGGTTCGATGCCGGAAGATCTGCAAGGATCCCAAGCTCTACCATCGTGTCAATAACGGTCTTACTTGCTTTTGTTCTCTGTCTGAAGTCATCCAGTGACAGATAAGTTCCGTCTTTAGATGCTTCTGCAACTGCCTCGGCAGCTTTTTCTCCCATACCGTCGATACTCGAAAGTGGCGGCATCAGCTTGCCGTTTACGATCAGGAACTTTGTCGCCTGTGCTTTGTAGATATCAAGCGGCTCAAATTCGAATCCTCTTGCATACATCTCCTGCACAATCTTCATATCCTTCATCGTATCCTGTTCTTTTTTACTGAGTGTCGCAGAACGGCGGTTGTAATCATCAATATAGTACTGAAGCTTTTCCTTCCCCTGGCACATGATCTCGTAAGAAAATGCATCTGCACGGATTCCAAAATACGCCCCATAATATGCCAGTGGATAGTTGATCTTACAGTATGCGATACGGTATGCCATCATAACGTATGCTGCCGCATGCGCTTTCGGGAACATGTATTTGATCTGTTCACAGGACCAGACATACCAGTCGGGTACATTGTGTTCTGCCATGTCTTTTTTGAACTCCGGCCATTCTTTACATTTTCCTTTTGCAACGGTTCCCTTACGGACACGCTCCATAATGGTAAATGATTCCTCACTGTCCATCCCCTTGTTGATCAGATAGGTCATGATATCATCACGGGTACAGATTGCCGTGGAAATGGTTGCCTTTCCGCTCCGGATCAGTTCCTGTGCATTATTCAGCCACACGTCCGTTCCATGTGACAGACCGGAGATACGGATCAGATCCGAAATTGTATTCGGCTTTGTATCCACTACCATCTGGATAACGAAATCAGTTCCAAATTCCGGGATCCCAAGGCATCCGACCGGACATCCGCCGATATCATCCGGCTTGATACCAAGTGCCGATGTATCATGAAACAAAGAAATTACCCCCGGATCATCCAGTGGGATCTTCGTAGCATCAAAACGGTTATCCGTCTCATTATATTCGTTGTCCATCGCCGGGGAACTGATATATTCCTCCAGTGTCTTGATCATAGTCGGATCATCATGTCCGAGAATATCAAGCTTTAACAGGTTGTGGTCTATCGAATGGTAATCGAAATGTGTAGTGACGATATCCGTCGTCATATCATTCGCCGGATGCTGTACCGGTGTAAAAGAGTTGATCTCTTCGCCAAGCGGAAGTACAATGATTCCTCCCGGATGCTGTCCGGTACTTCGGCGGATTCCCGTACACCCCTGTACGATACGGTCAATCTCACATTTTCTTTTACCCTGTCCATGTTCTTCGTAATAATTCTTTACATAACCGAATGCGGTCTTGTCCGCCAGTGTACCTACCGTTCCGGCACGGAATGTCTGACCCGCACCAAAGATAACCTCTGTATACTTATGCGCATTACTCTGATAATCTCCCGAGAAGTTCAGGTCAATATCCGGCTCTTTATTTCCCTTGAATCCAAGGAAAGTCTCGAACGGAATATCAAATCCATCTTTTATAAGCTTCTCTCCACATACCGGACATACACGGTCCGGCATATCCCATCCGCAGCCTCCGGCAAATTTCCTGACTTCTTCCGAATCAAAATCACTGTAATGACATTTCTTACAGTAATAGTGCGGACTTAATGGGTTAACCTCTGTGATTCCCGCCATGGTCGCTACAAAAGAAGATCCTACGGAACCACGTGAACCTACCAGATATCCGTCTTCCACTGATTTCCATACCAGTTTCTGTGCAATAATATACATAACGGCAAAACCATTGGATATGATTGAATTCAGTTCTCGCTCCAGACGCTCGGTAACAATCTCCGGAAGATTCTCTCCGTACATGGAATGTGCTTTATTATAACAGATATCACGGAGCATCTTGTCCGAATCCGGGATAACCGGCGGACACTTGTCCGGACGCACCGGCGTGATCTTTTCGACCATCTCCGCGATCTTCACCGGATTCCCGATGACAATCTCTCTTGCCTTTGCAGACCCCAGATATTCGAATTCTTCCAGCATCTCATCCGTGGTCCTAAGATACAGCGGCGGCTGATTGTCCGCATCACCAAAGCCCTTTCCTGCCATGATGATTCTTCTGTATACCTCATCTTCCGGATTCATGAAATGCACGTCACAAGTTCCGACAACCGGCTTATTGAACCGTTCACCAAGTGCGACGATCTTCCTGTTGATCTCTTTTAAGTCTTCCTCATTCTGTACCTTCGTGATCTTCGGGCTTTCAATCATAAACTGGTTGTTTCCAAGCGGCTGAATCTCCAGATAATCATAAAAGTTGGCGATCTTTGCAATGCGTTCTTCTGATTTGTCATTCAGTATTGCCTGATAAAGTTCTCCTGCCTCACAGGCACTTCCCACCAGAAGTCCTTCTCTGTATTTCGACAGTTCACTCTTTGGAATTCTCGGTCTTCTCGCATAATATTTCAGATGTGACATTGAGATCAGCGTATACAGATTCACGCGTCCCACTTCATTCAGTGCCAGAATGATCACATGGTATGATGGAAGCTTGCGGACAGCATCCGCATTATTTTCGCCGAACTGGTTCAGTTTTGCCAGGTCATAAATCCCCCTGTCTTTCAACATTTCTATAAATTTCACAAATATCTCTGCTGTTGCCCCGGCATCATCAACAGCCCTGTGATGATTTTCCAGCGAAATATGCAGTGCATTCGCCACTACATTCAGCTTGTACTTTGAAAGTGTCGGCAGAAGAATACGCGCCATCGCCACGGTGTCCACCGATGTGAAATCCGGCTGGATATCCTGATATCTGCAATTTTGTTCAATAAAGCTTACATCAAAGGATGCATTGTGTGCGACCAGTGCCGCATCACCGATAAATTCCAGGAATTGTGGAAGAACTGTCTCGATATCCGGTGCTCCTATAACCATCTGATCTGTAATACTGGTAAGCTGTGTGATCTGAAATGGAATCGGTACTTTCGGATTAACGAATGTGCTGAACTTATCAGTAATCTCTCCATGTTCTACCTTCACCGCACCAATCTCAATAATCTTATCCTTAATTGGACTGAACCCTGTCGTCTCAAGGTCAAATACTACATAAGTATCATCCAGTGGCTGTCCCTTTTCATTCACTGCCACATCAGTCAGGTCGTCCACCAGGTAGCCTTCCACACCGTAAATCACTTTAAACGGATCATCCTTATCCAGCGACTCAATATAATGGTTCGCATCTGTAAACGCCTGAACGACACCGTGATCTGTAATCGCCATTGCCGGATGCCCCCAGTCATGCGCCTGTTTCAGCAATGTTGTTACATCAGTTACCGCATCCATATCGCTCATCTTTGTATGGCAATGAAGCTCCACACGCTTTTCCGGTGCCGTATCCACTCTGGATTCTGTAAAATCACTGATCTTTTTGATTCCGACTACCGACTGGATATTCAGTTCCGAATCAAAACGGTCAACCGTTGTCACACCTTTTAATTTCAGAAATGCGCCATTCTTAATATCCCCCAGGATATCTGCCAGCTGATCATTCCGCACAAACATTTTCACCATAATAGAATCCGTAAAATCCGTAACTGCAAACATAATGATCGTCTTCTCGTTACGTATCTCTCTGGTCTCCATGCTGATGACTTTTCCGCGGATGGTAATCTCTCCCATCTCTCCCAGGACATTCTTAAGTTCTATCGTCTCATCGTCAAAATCACGTCCGTAGATAAGGTTTGGATCATCGGTAGCTTTACGTACAAAGGAATATCCACCTTTTCCGAATGAGCCGCCCTTCTTAAATCCACCTGAACTTCTTCCGCCACTTTTGGTATTGTTCCCGCTTTCTCCTGCTGAGTTGCTTTTTGCTTTGGTCTTTTCGTCTTTCTTCTCTTCTTTTTGTTCCAGTTCCTGTGCTTTCTTTGCTTTTACGGCCTGCGACTGTTCTCTGATTGCTTCGATTTCCTGCTCTAATTTCGCCTCGTTGTATTTCAGCTTGCTGTCTTTTGCTTTTTCATAAAGAACACGGATCTCCACAGGCCTGTGAAACCGTTCTTCAAATACATCTGAAAGATATGTAGATAGCGAATCCTTTTTTCCCTGTGCAACAATGGTATCAGTCAGTGTCAGACAGAGGATATTTCCGTTTTCAAATTCATAACTTGCATTCTGCAGCATATTCCGCTCTACTACGCTTCTTTGATCCAGTTCCATCAGGAAGCTGTCATAATATTCATTCATCAGATTTTCCGGTGTATACTGTTCTGAAAGATCATACTGCTCTTTTACCGACACCTGGATATGACTTCTGGCAAACAGCTGCTGTTTTAGCAGGCGTTCTACTTCGTAAATATGTTTTTTCTGGATCAGATGTCTGCTGTAAAGGCTGACACGGATAAAATCCCTTGTTGAATTGGTAGAAACTTTCGTCACTTCCACACCCTGAAACATCATCTGTATATCATCTTTTACTTTTAATGTCGGAAATACCTCAAAAAACGGTTTACTCATTCCAGTGTAACAACTCCTGTCTTAACGTTTCCAATAATTCTTCTTCTTTTACTTTTTTGACAATTTCACCTTTCTTGATCAAAAGACCTTCTCCGCATCCTCCGGCAATTCCGATATCTGCTTCTTTTGCTTCTCCAGGTCCGTTTACCACACATCCCATAACAGCAACTTTAATATCCAGTGGAATATCCGCCACCATATCCTGCACCTGATTTGCGAGTCCGATCAGATCAATCTTGGTTCTTCCACAGGTCGGGCAGGATACTACTTCTATTCCACCCTTTCTAAGTCCCAGTGTCTTTAAGATCAGCTTGGCCGATTTGATCTCTTCTACCGGGTCTCCGGTAAGAGATACACGAATCGTATCTCCAATCCCCTGACTTAAGATCAGTCCGAGTCCGATCGATGATTTTATATTTCCTGCAAGTAATGTTCCTGACTCTGTAATACCGACATGCAGCGGGTATGGACATTGCGGTGCAAGCAATTCATGCGCTTTTACACACATCATCACATCTGAAGATTTGATACTTACTACAAGATTATCATATCCCATATTTTCGATCAGATGCACTTTATCCAGTGCACTTTCTACCAGTCCTTCTGCTGTCACTCCATGGTATTTCTCTACCAGATGTTTTTCAAGCGATCCACTGTTCACTCCGACACGTATCGGTATATGATATTCTTTTGCTTTTTCTACCACTGCTCTGACTCTTTTTTCATCTCCGATATTTCCCGGATTGATACGGATCTTATCCGCTCCGTTTTCGATTGCTGCAATTGCCAGGCGATAATCAAAATGTATATCCGCCACCAGTGGAATATGGATCTGCTTTTTAATCTTGCTGATACTTTCTGCCGCTTCCATCGTTGGCACTGCCACACGAATGATATCACATCCTGCTTTTTCAAGTCTTAAAATCTGTGCCACACATGCTTCTACATCTTCCGTCTTTGTATTTGTCATAGACTGGATCGCAATTTTTTCTCCACCACCGATGCATACATCCCCAATTTGTACTTTTCTGGTTTTATTCCTGTAGTTATCCATTTATTTTCCTCCTTTTTCCATATCCATGCAGAGAACTTGCCACTGGCAACTTCTCTTGCATACTTTGGTATCTACATAACCTGCCACTGGCAGCTTCTATTTCATACTTTGGTATGTATAACAAACACCCCTCTATACACTGCATAGAGGGGCCCTCATCTATTTTTTATTGAACATCATCTGCTCACCATATTCACGTTCTGTCAATGTCATTGTTCCGCCATCAATACTGTATTCAAATGTCGTTCCTATCGACTGCACTGCATTCTTTAACGTCTCTTCTGTATACTGACCATTTGATTTTTCTGCAATTTCCTGAATCTTATTATCATCCTCCTGAATGGATATCGTCTTGGATTCCTTACTGAGCGTATATGTCATCGGGACTTGCGTTTCTTCTCCATCCCCGGATGCCGGAAGTATAACTGTCATCTGTCCGTTCCGACCGATCTTAAGATCCATATTACCGTCTTCATCTGTCCATGATCCCTCCAGTGGGTTTCCTGTAAACATCTTCATTAAAAGAAAGATTGCTATAATTACGATCAGGACAGATGTAACAGCCGTAACGACTGTCCATATCTTACTTCTTTTTGCCTCATCATTGTTTGCTATCATCTATCCATTTCCTTTCTTTAATAATTCTATTTTTTAGTATTACCATCATATTAAATTATATGTGGTTTTTACTTTCATGTCAACGACGGGGTAATCGTTTGTTTCTTCTTTCATTACTCATCAATCTCTACTAACAGATAAAATCCTCTGTCTGTCTGTTCGATTTTCTGTATTTTTCCCTTTCTTGACTTTATTCTCTGTCTTGTACGATAAATTCCTGACATCGCAATGGATGGCTCTACAAGATAAGTGTACTGACCTGTCACAGCACTTCTTTCACTGATCTCAACTTCCTGTCCTTCCGTTACCAGTCCTTCTCTTTCCATTTTAAAACGTTCTACTCTCACTTTATCTGCTTCCTTCTCTTAATATTCACTTCAATCTGTTTGTTCTCCACTTATGCACTTTCGCCTCTTTTTGTTCCATTTCGGCACATCTGCGACACATTTCGTTGAGAATCGACACTTTCCATGTTCCGAAGTGCAACCCTTGGTAAAATATACCAATCAATTTAGGAGGTATCCGACATGCCATTTTCTGAAAAACTAAAAAAATTACGTGAAGAAAATCATTATACCCAGAAATATGTTGCAAAACATCTCAATGTTGCACGTTCTACCATTGCCGGGTATGAAACAAAGAATCGTCAGCCTTCTCACGAAAAACTGACGATTCTTGCTGAGCTTTTTCATGTTTCAGTTGATTATCTGCTGGACGATGATATCAGTGAAATCACACTTTCCGATAAATCAACGGCTCAAAAATCAGAGCACTATCTTCTCACCCATTTTCACCGCTTATCTAATTCTTCTAAAAAAGAATTGTTAAACTTTCTTCAATACCTGGAACAGCGGGATGAATCCACACGCAACAAATCAGCTCTTTAATCCTGCATTATTTCACAAAACGGTGATAAATATAATCATTTGCTTCTTTTTCCTGACTGTCATCCAGAGGCATTAACTGAACTTCCCCGTACTTTCTTTCGAGCGCTTTCTGGATCAGATAGTCACTCACCTGTGGATTCTTTGGAAGCAACGGACCATGCAGATAAGTACCGATTACATTTTTGTAAACTACGCCTTCATAGCCGCTTTTCCCGTCATTCCCCGCTCCGTATAATACTTTTCCAAATGGTTTATTTCCATTGAGGTATGTTCTTCCCCCATGATTTTCAAATCCAACCACCGGCATATCTACAAGATCACTGTCCAGTACAATATTATCTATGAGACGTCCCTCTTCCTGTTCCGTATAAATGTCAACCAGATTCAGTCCCTCGATCATTCCGGCATCTGTCTTATAATATTTTCCAAGAAGCTGATATCCTCCGCATACTGCAATAACAACTCCTCCGTCTTCCACATAATCCTTGAATTCACTTTGAATCTCAAGAAGACTTTTACATACGATTGCCTGTTCACGGTCTGAACCTCCGCCTAACAGTACAATATCCAATTTTGAAAAATCAATCTGATCCCCTGTATTAAACTCTATCGTCTCTGCTTCAATTCCACGCCAGATACATCGTTTCATCAGACATGCGATATTCCCTCTGTCGCCGTACAGATTCAAAAGATCTGGATACAGATGCCCTATCGTAATTTTCATATCTTTTGTATCCATTATCTTTCTTCCTCCATCTTTTTCAATACATTTCTGGTACTGAACAGAGCCGTATAATTCACCAGTACATACAGGTTGCCACAGCCATCTTCAACCCTTTCCCGGATTGCCTTTTCAACATCTGCTTCCAGCATAGATGGGATGTCCACATATTTCATACGAAGTCTCATATCCTGACAACGGATACCGCTTACTGTAATCGAATTCACATTAGCACCCTTAAATCTGTCAAAGTCCACATCCCAAAGCCACGAAACATCCGTTCCATCCTGTGCATTGTCATTGATCACAATGATCACATCCTTCATGGAATCATCCTGCATAACCGCTGAGATATTCTGATTGAATCCTGCCGGATTTTTCGCAAGATTCAGCACGATCTTTGTGCCTTTTACCTCAAACTGCTCCATACGTCCGTTTTCCGGGTTGAAATCTGTTAGCATATCCTGAAAATGCTCCAGCCCAAGCCCTCCGGTTCTTCCAGCCGCGTAGGCTGCCAGAATATTATATACATTATAGAAGCCTTTATAATTGGCCTCCAGGCGTCTGCCATCTACCGTAAACGCAAGATGGTCGCTGACTGCCACATCCGATGCATCATATTCAATTGCCGGACGCTTAAAATCACAGCCTGTACATGCATAATCGCCAAGCTGGCTGTAGTGATAGAAATTATATTTTAACGGTGCTCCGCATTTCTTACAGAAACGTCCCTCTCTGATCTCATGGGAATCCTTATCATCCACTACCTTTTCACTGATTCCGTAAGTTACATACGGATTACCGCTTTCCATTGCAAGGTAAGCAGACAATGCATCATCCCCGTTCACGATCACCTTCATCTTTGGTGCACTCTGCATCACTTCTTTTAAGATATTCATTGTAATGTCGATCTCACCGTAACGATCAAGCTGGTCACGGAACAGATTCGTCAGTACCATATAATCCGGCTTAAAGTGTGGAAATACCCTTCTTGTCGAAGCTTCATCAATCTCGATACATGCATAATCCGCATCCAGATTACCACTTAAACCCGCACCTAATACAAAGGCTGCCACAACACCATTCAACATGTTGGAACCGGTATGGTTACAGATTACTTTATAACCTTCCTTCTCGATTGCTGCACAGAGCATATTGTTGGTTGTCGTCTTTCCATTGGTTCCACATACAATAAAAATGTCTTTTCTGACTTGTCCCGCAAGATCATGCAGGATGCTTGGATCAATCTTCAGTGCAATCTTTCCCGCCCAGGTCACGCCCTGGCGGTGAAAGATATGTACACTTGCTTTTTCACTTATCTTCGCTGCCCATACGGCCAGCATTCTGCGTACTCCCATAATTACCTATTTCCCGATCAGTTCTTTGATATTTTCCGGTTCCGGCATCGAACGGATCGCACCTTTTTTCATTGTGATCAGTGCTGCACCTGCATTCGCATATGTCAGAATCTCTTTTAATTTTGCCTCATCCAGATTATCCAGACCGTACTTTAATACACCGTTGATCGAACATCCGCAGAATGTATCTCCTGCTCCTGTGGTCTCAATTGCTTTCACAGTAAATCCCGGCTGCTCTACACGAAAGTTTTTATAGTAGGCTCTGCTTCCTTCTTTTCCCATCGTCAGGAAGATAAGAGGAATCTGATACTTTTCCTGAAGATACTTAATTCCTTCATCATAATCTTCTTTTCCTGATACAAACTGGATCTCATTGTCAGAGATCTTCAGTACGTCACAATTTTCGAAGCCATATTCCATCTGTGCTTTCGCTTCATCCAGAGTCTTCCACAGCGGCGGACGTAAGTTCGGATCAAATGTGATCATGCAGCCTGCTTCTTTAGCGACTGCAAGTGCCTTCTTTGTTGCACTCTTCACCGGCTCATCTGTCATAGAAAGTGTTCCAAAGTGAAATACCTTTGACTGGCGGATCAGATCATAATCTACTTCCTCTTCCTTCAGCATCATATCAGCTCCCGGTTTGCGGTAAAAAGAAAATTCTCTGTCACCATCCGGAAAAGTATGTACAAAAGCCAGTGTCGTGTGGATATCCTGATCCATCACAAGTCCTTTTGCTTCTATTCCGATATTTGTAATCGTATCTCTTAACAGTTTACCAAACTGGTCATCCCCAACTTTTCCAATGAATGCGGTTTTTCTTCCAAGTTTGTTCAACATTGCAAGCACATTACACGGCGCACCACCCGGGCAGGCTTCAAACAACTGATTTCCCTGCTCACTTTCCCCATTCACTGCAAAGTCGATCAGCATTTCTCCAAGTGCTGTTACGTCATATATCTTTTCCATCCTAAAATCTCCTTATCCTAAATCTTACACTTGTTTCATATTTCATTTTATCATAGAATTTTACATTTTTAAAGACACAGGCTCTTAAAGTGCATATTTGCCAATTCTTACAAAAATTCCGTTATTTTTTTGTCATTTTGCCTATTTACGAATCCGAAAATGATTGATAAAATAATAACAAATAATACAGTTACCTGATGTATTATTTTATTATGTGAAACGACGATTTCGCAAATTGTTCGTGTTTGGATGGTACTACCCCTCCCACGAACCCTCTCTTGATAGCGTTTTGTAAGAAAGTCACATGAGAAGTTTCCGCCAAAACTTTTCATGTGACTTTCTTCATTTATTGTCTACAGAACTTGCCACTGGCAGGTTCTGTAGATAATTCTTCTGTTTTTATTTTAACATTCTTCAGCAATTTTATAGATCAGCTTTTCTGTATCTTCCCATCCAATACATGGATCTGTGATCGATTTTCCATAGATCATATCAGCCGATATATCCTGTCTGCCTTCTTCCAGGTAACTTTCTACCATAACTCCTTTAATCATCTTCTTAAGATCCGGGTTATATCTGCGCGAATGCAGTACCTCACTTACAATACGAATCTGTTCTTTATATTTCTTGTTTGAATTCGAATGATTCACATCAATCACTGCTGCCGGATTCTTAAGATCTTTTTTCTGATATAATTCCCAGAGTCTTACACATTCTTCATAATGGTAATTTGGTATGCACTGTCCGTACTTGTCAACTCCGCCACGAAGGATCGTGTGTGCAAGTGGATTACCAGACGTCGTTACATCCATCGTTCTGTAAATGAACCGGTGTCCCATCTGTGCTGCTACGATCGAGTTGAGCATTACAGAAAGATCTCCACTGGTCGGATTTTTCATTCCAACCGGAATATCCATACCACTTGCCGTCAGCCGGTGCTGCTGATTCTCCACCGATCTTGCACCCACTGCCTCATAGGAAAGGATATCATCCAGATAACTTCTGTTTTCCGGATATAACATTTCATCCGCTGCTGTCAGTCCGCTTTCTTTCATTGCACGAATATGCATCTTACGGATTGCCATAATTCCAGCATACAGATCCGGAGCTTTATCCGGATCTGGCTGATGAAGCATTCCCTTATATCCTTCACCGGTCGTCCTTGGCTTATTGGTATAGATTCTCGGAATCAATACCAGGCGGTCTTTTACCTTTTCATTTACCTTCGCCAGACGGCATACATATTCACATACAGAATCTTCATTATCTGCCGAACAAGGTCCGATGATCACTGCGAATTTATCGGATTTTCCGGTAAAAATATCACGTATTTCTGCGTCTCGTTCTTTCTTTAACTGAATCAGTTTCTCTGACAGCGGATATTCTTCTTTCAGTTCTGCCGGTGATGGCAGAACTTTATTTACTTTCATAGACATATCTTTTCCCTTATCTTTATCCTAACAGATGTACCCCTCCAAGAAGTACATACGATATAAACCACATAATTACAGTTGCCATACAAATTCCAATGATAACAGCCGGAAATGCTTTCTTAAATTTCATTCCCAGAAGTGCTGCAATCAGAGACCCTGTCCATGCGCCGGTTCCCGGAAGAGGGATTCCCACGAATAACACCAGTCCCCAGAATTCATATTTTTCAATCTGGTCCTTCTGCCGCATCGCCTTGGATTCCAGTTTATCCACCAGCGGCTTGAATGTTTTCGTTCCCTTCATCCAGTTAAATACCGGTGTGATCAGAAGCAAAATAAATGGAACCGGAATGATATTTCCGATAATGCAAAGTGGAATCGCAGTCGATACCTTTACTCCAAGGATCGGTCCTGCAACAAGCAGCGCCCCGCGAAGTTCAAGGATCGGGATCATCGAGATCAGAAATACGATCACTTCTTTACTCACACTTCCGCTTAACGCATCAATAATCCCATGTATTAACGTATTGGTCATAAGAAACTCCTCTTATTTATTCATATATTTTTTCAGAAATGCAAACATTGCTTCCATCTCTTCTCTGGTTCCCACAGTGATACGCATATACTGTTCAATTCTTTCACTGCCCCAGAAACGCACATAGATGTCATTCTCTTTCAGTGCTTCAAATAATTCTTTTGCATCATAATCCGGATGCATGGCAAAGATGAAGTTCGATTTGGAATCCAGACAGTGGAATCCTAGATTCTTTAACTCTTCTTTCGCCCATTCCCGTGTCTCGATAATCTTATTCACACATTCTTCAAAATATGCCTTATCTTTCACCGCTTCCACACCGCATACCAGTGATGTCTGATTCATGGTGTAAGAGTTGAAAGAATACTTTGCATCATTCAGGTACTTGATCAGTGTCGGATTACTGATCGCGTAACCAATACGCATTCCTGCCATTGATCTTGCTTTTGAAAACGTCTGAACGATGATCAGATTTTCATATTTATCGATCAGTTCTATTGCAGAACGTCCTGCGAAATCAACGTAAGCTTCATCCACGATCACAATTACATCCTGATTGTGTGCGATAATATCTTCTACATCAACCAGATCTTCATAAAGTCCTGTCGGTGCATTCGGATTTGGGAAGATCACACCACCATTTTCTTTGTAATAATCTTCTTTTACAATCTTAAAGTTCTCGTCAAGCTTCTGGCATTCATACGGAATGCGGTACAGATCTGCCCATACCTTATAGAAAGAATAGGTGATATCCGGAAAAAAGATTGGTTTCTCTGAGTTAAAAAATGTCAGGAAACACATGGATAACACATCATCCGATCCTACTCCTACGAATACCTGATCCGGATTCACATGATAAAAATCAGCCAGCGCATTTACGAGTGGTGCCGCCGTCGGATCCGGATACAGACGCAGACGGTCTGTATTCATCTCCTCCAACGCCTTTGTCACGCCCGGTGCAGGTGCGTATGGGTTTTCATTGGTATTCAACTTGATTACTTTGCGCTGTGGCTGCTCGCCCGGCACATACGGTTCTACTTTTCGAATGTTCTTTTCAAATGCTTTCATGCTGCTCTCCTAGAAATATTCTTTCGCCAGTTCTTTGAATTTTGGAAGGGAATTCACGATTGTCTCATGTGATACGCAGTACGCAAGTCTTACATATCCAGGGCATGCAAACGAACTTCCCGGCACGATCAGAATATTATATTTCTTTGCAGCCTCACAGAATTCCTTCTCATTCGGAACCGGTGATTTCACAAACAAATAAAATGCTCCCTGTGGCTTAATGCACTCAAATCCGCACTCTTTCAGTCCGTTATACAGATCTTCTCTGTTGCGATCATAGAAAGAAAGGTCTGTCTTTTCATTCAGGCATTTTTCTACTACCTTCTGCTGCAGTGTCGGTGCATTAACAAATCCGAGGATACGTGTTGCGACATTGGCTGCGGAAAGTACTTCTTCACTGTCTTTTAATTCATCCGGAATAACCAAGTATCCGATACGTTCTCCCGGAAGTGACAATGATTTGCTGTAGGAGTATCCCACTACGGTATTGTCATAATATTTTGTGAGATACGGAACTTCTACTCCGTCATAAGCCAGCTCACGATAAGGCTCGTCGGAGATCAGAACGATGTCTGTTCCGAATTCTTTCTGCTTTGCCTCCATGATAGCGGCGAGCTTTTTGATCGTCTCTTCGGAATATACAACACCAGTCGGGTTGTTCGGATTATTGACGATAACGGCTTTTGTCTTTGGTGTGATCTTTTGTTCAAATTCATCCAGTTTTGGCTGGAAGTCAACGGTATTCGGTGAGATTTCTACCAGTACACCATCGTAGTTGTTCGTATAAGAACGATATTCTCCAAAATATGGTGCAAATGCGATCACTTCATCTCCCGGATTGATCAGCGCTTTCAAGATAACATTTAATCCACCGGCTGCACCAACCGTCATGACAATATTTTTGCCTTCAAAATGCGTATCAAAACGCTTATTTAAAGAATCAGCTACTGCCTCTCTTACATCTGCATATCCGCAGTTGCTGTTGGTATATCCGTGAAGTACGATTGGATCTTCCTCACTTACAATCTCAATGATCGCATTCTTCACGGCCTCCGGTGCCGGCACGTTCGGATTGCCCAGACTGAAATCAAATACATTCTCAGCTCCGTAAATTCCTGCCAGACGGTTACCTTCCTCAAACATTGCACGGATAGCCGAACTGTTGGCTACCATATTTTTCATCTTATCCGCTATCATTTTGTTGCTCCTTTCTCACTACAAGTCTTTCATTTGTAAGTCTTAGCCCTGCGCTTTCTCTGTCACATCACCCTTTTCTACCATAAAAGCTGGACGGTAAGAAAGCTTTGCCTTTCTAAGGCCTTCTGCTCCGGTATCATCTTCCCGGTTTACATATTTATAGTTCATGCATTCATGCTCTACAAACTGCTGATTGATCATCGTATATGCGCCCTGTACATCGGCATATGCTTTTTCAATATGCACGACATAAGTGTCTTCGCATATCGGCTCTCCGATCGTAAATGCAACGACTTTACCATCGATCCTTAAGACTCCTCCCGTCAGGTGAAGTTCTTCAAACAGTCTCAGGGAATTCAGTGCTACGCACATCTCTCCCCTTTTTTCATCATCATCTTCACAGTCATTCTCTGCCCTCCACTTAAGTGCCATCTGGAAACATTCTTCCAGATTATCTTTTGTCATACTTTCATAAGACCAGCGGTCTTCGAACAGGCTTTTGAATTTGTTGATATGATTCCGCTTTCCGTGAAGTTTCTTTCCCGAAAGTGTTGCCAGTTTCTCAGATTCATAGACGTAATCTGCAGAATCTCTGTCGTATTTAATCTGGAATCTTCCCGGATACCACTCCTCTAACTGGGCAAAATATTCCGGTGTCACATTGTACATCAGGAATGGCCTGCCCTTCGCTTTGGAATATTCCATCATCTCTTCCAGTGCATTCTTCACATCTTCCGGTGCTCCGGCCGGGTAGGCAAAGGATACGTGATTCTCATCCTCACTTTTGAATACCAGTGCATTCTTGATGATCGCCCATTTTACCGGATACTGTCTGGACCAGAGATACACATTGGCAAATGTTCTCTCACAGCTTCTGCTGGTATGATGTTCAAAGTAATGTGAGATAATCTCCTGATCCTCTAATTCTGCACGTTTAAACTGTGTTGCTCCCATATTCTGTATTTACCTTCTTTAATTTTCCGGATTCTTTCTAAAATCTTATATTCCGGCTTCTTACATTTCTTCATTCATATTTGCAAGTTTTGCTGCCTGATCAGCCGCGATACAAGCATCAATGATCTCCTGAATATCACCGTTCATGATCTTATCCAGTTTGTATAATGTAAGTCCGATACGGTGATCTGTCACACGTCCCTGTGGGAAGTTGTAAGTACGGATCTTTTCCGATCTGTCTCCGGTACCGATCTGGCTCTTTCTTGCTTCTGCTTCTGCATCATGACGTTTCTGGCATTCCAGATCATATAACTTCGCGCGTAAAAGAGCGAACGCTTTGTCTTTATTCTGTAACTGAGATTTCTCTGTCTGGCTGTAGATTACAATTCCTGTCGGATAATGTGTCAGTCGTACAGCAGAGTCCGTGGTATTGACACACTGTCCACCGTTACCAGATGCACGCATAACATCGATACGGATATCTTTCTCATCAATCTGGATATCTACATCTTCTGCCTCCGGCATCACCGCTACTGTGATCGTAGAGGTATGGATACGTCCACCGGATTCGGTCTCCGGTACACGCTGTACACGGTGTACCCCGGATTCGTATTTCATCTTGGAATAAGCACCTTTACCATCGATCATGAATGTTACATTTTTCATTCCGCCGATACCGATCTCTTCACATTCTACCAGCTCGACTTTCCATCTCTGGCTTTCTGCATAATGCATATACATACGGTAGATCTCTGCCGCAAAAAGTGCAGCCTCATCTCCGCCTGCACCGGCACGGATCTCAACGATAACGTTCTTTTCATCGTTAGGGTCCTTTGGAAGAAGAAGGATCTTCAGTTCCTGTTCCAGTTCTTCTACACGTTTCTTGTTATCATTCAACTCTTCTTTTGCAAGTTCACGCATCTCTTCATCGGACTCTTCCTCTAACATCTCAAGGCTGTCCTCAATTGCCTGCTTGCATTCTTTGTATTCATTATACGCCTCTACAATCGGAGTCAGATCATTCTGCTCTTTCATAAGTTTGCGGAAGCGGTTCTGGTCATTTGCCACATCCGGTTCCTGAAGTTCATTTAATATCTCATCCAGACGGATGCGCAGATCTTCTAATTTATCAAACATGGTATTTCCTCCTTAACATTACTCTTTATTGTACCTTCCCATAACTACGCGGTCAAGTCCCGCTAAATCCTTTTTTATCTCGATTTCCTCATATCCTTCATTTTTCAAAAGTTCTGATACATCTTTTCCCTGATCAAAGCCAATCTCGAACAGGATATATCCTCCCTTGTTCAGATATCTTATACTGTCTTTTACGATCAGACGATAAAAATAAAGTCCGTCCTCTTTTCCATCCAGCGCAATCCATGGATCATGAAGTTTTACTTCCTCATCCAGACGACTGATTTCTTCTGTCCTGATATAAGGCGGATTAGACACGATCATATCGTATTTTTCGGTGACAGATTCAAACAGATCACTTTTTATAAATCTTGCATCTGTTCCCAGACGGCTGTTGTTTTCTCGTGCAACTTTCAATGCCTCTTCCGAAATATCGCAGCCGGTTCCTTTCAGATGCATCTGTTTTTTTTCGCCGAATTTCAAAATACTTTCCAGAATACATCCCGAACCGGTACACATGTCCAGGATCTGCATATCTGGTCTGATCCGTTTTAAAGCCTCTTCTACCAGAATCTCTGTATCCTGTCTTGGAACCAGCACATTTTCATTCACTTTAAAATTTAATCCCATGAATTCCTGTTCACCGGTAATATGCTGAAGTGGAATTCTTCTTGCTCTTGTGCAGATATCTTTCTGATAGCTTTCTGCTTTTTCTTCTTCTACTTCTCTGTCCGGGTCTGCCAAAAATACTGCTCTGCTGATTCCGGTCTTATACTCAAGCAGATACCAGGCATCCAGTTTTGCTTCCCGTATCCCTGCCTTTTCAAGTTTTTCTGTTCCACTCTGGTAGAGATTACGAAGTGTGAAAATTTTCCCGTTCATACGCCCTCCAGTCAAATACAGCTTCTACTGCCTGTATCGCTACTTCTATCATATCATCATCCGGTTCACTGGTTGTCATCATCTGAATTGCCATTCCCGGCTTACTTAACAGATTGACCAGGGCATTTTCACTGTTCCCCGCCAGTTTCAACACCTCATAAGAGATTCCGGCGATCACCGGAAGCAGTGCAATACGGACAACCACCCGCATCAAAGGAGATTCCACCCGAATCAGCAACAGTAAAATAATACTGATCGCCAGCACAAAAAACAGAAAACTTGTCCCACATCTTTTATGCTGTCTCGAACTTTTCCTTACATTCTCCACCGTAAGCGGCAGCCCATGTTCAATACAGTTGATACACTTATGCTCCGCACCGTGGTACATAAATGTTCTCTGAATATCCTCCATTCTGGAAATCAGCAAAATATACACAATAAAAATTCCAATCCGGACAACACCTTCTATCACGGTTCTAAGATGATACGACGGAATAACCGGTTTCATAAGTGTCGACAGAAAATACGGCAATATCATAAAGATTGCAACTGCTGCAACAATGGAAAAGGCAACCGTTCCTGCCATCATCAGGTTCTCTTGCTTTTCTTTCTTTTTCAGATCTTTTCCGGAAAGCTCTTTTTCTTCTTCCTCTTCGTAAAAACTCGCCGAAAAAGTCAGCGTCTTGATTCCAAGTACCATGGAATCAATAAAATTAAAAACCCCCCGGACAAAAGGAATCGTAGTCAGTTTTTTCCAATTGCCGGTAATACTGTGAAACGTCTCTGTCTGAACAAAGATCTCTCCGTCCGGTTTTCTGACAGCCACAGCATAACGATCCTGATTCTTCATCATGATTCCCTCTAAAACTGCCTGTCCGCCGATATTTGATGATTTCATATATTCTCCTTATACCACATCTTCTGGAACAAAGACTATCTCTTGCCCGAAGATCTATTGTAATGAAAAAAGGGTTGAGATTCAAAAACCTCAACCCAATACTTGTAATCTTATTTGTCCATTCCGTATTTCTTATTGAACTTATCAACACGGCCACGAGCCTGAGTTGCTTTCTGCTGTCCTGTATAGAATGGATGACATTTAGAACAGATTTCTACGTGGATTTCTTCACTTGTAGATCCTGTTACGAATGTATTTCCACAGTTACAAGTTACAGTTGCCTGATAATAATTTGGATGTATTCCTTCTTTCATGATTTTCACCTCTTCTTTATTTTTTGACACGCACTTAATGTGCAGTAAATTTCTTTTATTTACACAGCTCGTTCATTGTAACACAAGAATCAAATTTTGTCTAGATAAATTTTGTCTTTTTTACCATTTGTATTAATTCTTCATTATTCCGCGTTCTTGAGAACATATTCAGTATGTTATCTACCGCCTCTTCCGGACGCAGTCCGTTCAGTGCTCTTCTCATACTTTCAACAGCTTCCTGTTCCTCTTTTGAAAGCAGAAGATCTTCTCTTCTTGTTCCTGATTTTAAGATATCAATAGCAGGAAACATTCTTTTTTCGGAAAGCTTGCGGTCCAATACCAGTTCCATATTACCGGTTCCTTTAAATTCTTCATATACAACATCGTCCATCTTGCTTCCCGTATCCACAAGTGCCGTTGCCAGTATTGTAAGACTTCCGCCTTCTCTCATATTTCTCGCCGCACCAAAGAAACGCTTCGGCATGTGAAGTGCTGCAGGATCAAGTCCTCCGGATAATGTTCTTCCTGACGGAGGTACTGTAAGGTTATAAGCTCTTGCCAGTCTTGTAATACTGTCAATCAGGATCATGACATCTTTTTTGTGCTCTACCAGTCGTTTGGCCCGTTCGATCACCATCTCTGATACACGCTTATGGTGCTCTGGAAGCTCATCAAACGTAGAATAGATTACTTCTACATTCGGTCCCTCTATTGATTCACGGATATCCGTCACTTCTTCCGGACGCTCATCGATCAGAAGAATCAAAAGATGTACTTCCGGATTATTCTTTTGTACGGATAATGCAACCTGCTTTAATAAGGTTGTCTTTCCTGCTTTCGGTGGTGAGACGATCATACCTCTCTGTCCTTTTCCGATCGGAGACATCAAATCCATAATGCGCATTGCAGTACTTGTCTTTCCACATTCCAGGCTCAGTCTTTCATTCGGAAAGATTGGTGTCATATCTTCAAAATTTTTTCTGTGCATAGCCTTCATAGGATCCATCTCATTGATCTTTGAAAGATATAAAAGTGCACTGAATTTTTCCTGCTGTGTTTTGATTCTTGTATTTCCTTCCAGTATATCTCCTGTTTTCAGATTAAATCTTCGGATCTGAGACGGAGATACATAGACATCGTTTTCCCCCGGCAGATAATTAGCACTTCGGATAAATCCATAACCATCCTGCATAACTTCAAGAATCCCATGTGCCGTAATTCCACTGTCCAGCTTATCTATATCATGTACTTCTTTATCTCCTGTATTAGCAGATAATTCTTTCACGGTTTCTCGTGCCGATTTCTTTTCTTTTTCATCTTCTTCCAGCATACGCTCTATCAGTTCTGCCTTTTTCATGGTGGAAATTCCCTTTAATCCTCTTGCTTTAGCGAGATCTTTTAACGTCGCCAGCGGAAGAGATTCATATTTTTCTCTCATCATATTAGTCCTTTCACATCAAACTGCTTTCATTCTAGTTTCTTCATTTATTAAGTAGCATCTCTTACTTTACTGGAAAATCACGTCAGAAATGACGATACTATTTGAAACATGGAGATATTATACTACATCTTTGTTCTTTTTTAAAGTTCTTTTTCATAACGGTATATCTATTCTACCCAATTCCTCTTTTGTGCGTATATTGACTTGAACTTCTATGAATGATATGATTAAACAAACTTATGAAAAGGTGGTATCCATAAAATGACGAATAGTGAAAAAGCCCTGAAAATGCACGAAGAATGGCATGGAAAGATTGAAACTTGTGCAAAATCCCACGTAAATTCACGTGAAGATCTTGCAATTGCCTATACCCCTGGTGTCGCAGAACCTTGTAAGGTAATCGCAAAAGATCCCGAGGCTGCCTATACTTATACTATGAAATCCAATACTGTAGCTGTTGTTTCTGACGGAAGTGCCGTACTCGGTCTTGGTAATATCGGTGCTCTTGCGGCAATGCCCGTTATGGAAGGAAAGGCTGTTCTTTTTAAAGAATTCGGTGGTGTCAACGCTGTACCGATCTGTCTTGACACACAGGATACTGAAGAGATCATCAAAACAGTTGTAAATATCGCCCCTGCTTTCGGAGGGATCAATCTGGAAGACATCAGTGCTCCAAGATGCTTTGAAATCGAAGAACGACTGAAAGAACTGCTGGATATTCCTGTATTTCATGATGACCAGCACGGAACTGCTATCGTAGTTCTTGCCGGAATCATTAATGCTATGAAAGTAACCGGAAAAGATAAGGAATCTTCCAAAGTTGTCGTAAATGGTGCCGGTTCTGCCGGAGTTGCCATTACCAAACTGCTCCTGACCTACGGCTTTAAACATGTCACCATGTGCGACATAAATGGAATTCTCGGAAAAGATTCCAAAGACCTCAACTGGATGCAGGAGAAGATGGTTGAAGTAACCAATCTGGAACAGAAAACCGGTAAACTCGCCGATGCATTAAAAGGCGCTGATATTTTTGTCGGCGTATCGGCTCCGAATATTGTTACACCGGAAATGGTTGCTTCTATGAACAAAGATGCCATCTTATTTGCCATGGCCAATCCGGTACCTGAGATCATGCCGGATATTGCAAAAGCTGCGGGCGCTAAAGTAGTAGGAACCGGCCGTTCCGACTTCCCGAACCAGGTAAATAACGTGGTTGCTTTCCCTGGTATCTTCAAAGGTGCTCTCGAGGGACGTGCTACTGCCATCACCGAAGATATGAAACTGGCTACTGCAAAAGCAATCGCAGGTCTTGTTCCTGATGAAGAGCTGAATGAAAATAATATTCTTCCTGAAGCATTTGACCCACGTGTTGCAGATGTTGTAAGCCGTGCTGTAAAGGAACTGATCTGATATGACCGTACACTGGGGAGAAAAAAGATACTATTCTCTGGATTATTATCTGAAAAAGACTTATGGTGAAAAGCTCTATAAGATATCTCTCGACGGCGGCATGACATGTCCAAACAGGGATGGTACCCTCGGAACCCACGGTTGCATTTTCTGCAGCCGTGGAGGTTCCGGCGATTTTGCCGCCAGTCGTACTCTGTCTGTCACAGAGCAGATTGAAGCCGGGAAGCAGCAGTCTGCAAAAAAATATACCGGATCATCTTACATTGCTTATTTTCAGGCATATACCAACACTTATGCTTCTTTAGAATATCTGGAAACATTATATATGGAAGCAATTACACATCCTGATATCCGGATTCTTTCCATAGCTACCAGACCGGATTGTCTAAGCGAAAAGATTCTGGATCTCCTGGAAAATTTAAACCGGATCAAACCAGTCTGGGTTGAACTTGGTCTTCAGACTATTCATGAAGAAAGCGCCCGATATATCCGCAGAGGTTATGAGCTTCCGGTATTTGAAAATGCAGTATCCGAGCTTCGAAAGCGTGGAATCGATGTTATTGTCCATACAATCCTGTGTCTTCCAAATGAAACCGAACAGGATATACTCAAGACCATAGAATACCTGAACCACCAGGATATTCAGGGCATCAAACTGCAGCTTTTACATGTATTAAAAGATACCGATCTGGCCGACATCTACCTGGCCTCTCCATTCTACATTCCCACACCGGAAGAATACTACCAGCTTCTCGGGATGTGTATCAGCCACTTAAGACCAGACATCGTTATCCACCGATTAACCGGAGACGGACCAAAAAATCTTTTGATCGCCCCTTTATGGACCTGTAACAAAAGACAAGTTCTGAATCAGTTCCAGTCTTACTTAAAAACACATGACATCTGGCAGGGAAAGGAGTGTTAACCTTGGCCAAATCTTTTACGTTATATAAATTGATCATTTTGTATATGTTGAACGAAGTTGATTTTCCTCTTACCAATTCCCAGATATCAGAATTTATTCTGGATGAAGGATATACAACCTACTTTAAATTACAGCAGGCTTTATCCGAACTTCTGGAATCAGGATTTATTCGTGAAGAATCTACTCATCACCGTACATTTTACCATCTTACGGAAGACGGAGCAGAGACCATCCATTATTTTACAAACGATATCTCTCCTGCAATCCAGCATGATATCGACGAATTTTTAAAAGAGAAACATTACGAATTAAAAAATGAGATGTCCGTAAAAGCGGACTATTTCGAGAATTCCAACATGGAATATTCTGTACGCTGTCAGGTCATCGAACAGGGACTTCCTCTGATCGACCTCACCGTAACAGCCCCGACAGAATCCGAAGCTGCAACCATTGCAAACAACTGGCAGAAACGGAACCAGGAGATTTATGCGTTAGTAATGGCGAAGTTGTTGTAGTAATTATTTTGGTGACTTACCCCGGACCTGAATAAAAGGATAGAAGCCATTTCTGTGCTGATTCAATCATGGAGAAATGGCTTCTATCCTTTTATTCAGTTACGTTTTTGTATGCCATAATAATTATATAATGGAACCTTAACCGTTGTGATATCTTGATTGGAACAATTTAAAATAGAAACTCGCTCATGACATAGTTGCTGACATCGATTCCTTTTTCTGTTAACCGGATGTATTCGCCGGTGTCTTCAAGCAGCTGCTTTTGGTACATATCGATCAGTACTTTTCCATATGCATTTTCAATACTTCTTCCGAAAGTCTGCCTGAAGTCAGTCTTGGATACTCCTTCGATTTTTCTGAGCCCCAGAAACATATATTCTTCCATCTGATTCTGCAAACTAAGAACTTCGATCTCACCGCCTTCTACGAATCGTTGGTTATTGATAAGAGATGCCGCACCGGTTCCGATTCCCAGATATTCTGTGCGGTTCCAGTATCCAAGGTTATGCCGGCATTCATATCCTTCTTTGGCATAATTAGATATCTCATATCTGTGATAGCCGTAACTCCACAAAATATTTTTTGTAAACTGATACATCATCCGTTCTGTATCTTCATCCGGAAGTTCTCTTCTTCTTCTCGCCTCAGCGCGTTCACCCTCTCCGTACTTTTCATAGAACGGCGTTCCTTCTTCGATGATCAAACTGTATGCGGAGATATGTTCCGGACCAAGTTCTGCCACTTTTTTTAATGTATCTTCCCATCCTCCCAATGTCTGAAATGGAATTCCCGACATCAGATCTACATTGATATTCTGAAATCCCACTTCTCTTGCAAGCGTATAGGTATCCAGGAAGTCTTTATATGTATGAATTCTTCCGAGCATCTTTAATTCCTGATCATCCGTTGACTGTAATCCGATACTCAGACGATTAATCCCGACATTCCGATATGCCATCAATTTCAACTTATCTACTGTCCCCGGGTTCACTTCTACCGTGATCTCCGCGTCCGAATCAATTGGAAATGTAGCACGTATCGCATCGAAGATACTCCTCATCTGCTGAGTTTCTAATATGGACGGTGTACCGCCTCCTATAAAAATACTGCTTACATGGTACATACCGGCAAGATCATAATAAGAACGGATCTTCTGGCACAAGCCTATGACATACTCCTGTCTCGCTTCAGGTGTTGCAGGCGCAGACAGGAAATCACAGTACCGACATTTTTTTACACAAAATGGAATATGGATATATAACTCTAATGGTCTCATTATTTATCATCCAGCTTCAATACACTCATAAATGCTTTCTGCGGAATCTCTACGTTGCCCACCTGACGCATACGTTTCTTTCCTTCTTTCTGTTTTTCCAGAAGCTTTCTCTTACGGCTGATATCTCCACCATAACATTTTGCCAGCACGTCTTTACGCATCGCACGAACTGTTTCACGCGCGATGATCTTACTTCCGATTGCTGCCTGGATTGGAATCTCGAATAACTGTCTCGGGATTTCTTCTTTTAACTTCTCGCACATCTTTCTTCCTCGTTCGTATGCAGTATCTGCATGAATGATAAATGACAATGCATCGACTTCTTCTTTATTGATCAGGATATCCAGTTTGACAAGTTCTGACTTCACATAACCGGCCATCTCATAGTCAAACGAAGCATATCCTCTTGATCTTGATTTTAATGCATCAAAGAAATCATAAATGATTTCATTAAGCGGGAGCTGATAATGTAATACTGCACGTGTCTCTTCAATATACTCCATACCTTCATATACGCCTCGACGTTCCTGGCACAGATCCATGATCGCACCGATAAACTCCGATGTCACCATGATCTCTGCTTTTACCATTGGCTCTTCCATATATTCGATCTCTGAAGGATCCGGAAGGTTCGATGGATTCGTAAGCTCTATCACATCTCCATTTGTCTTGTGTACTTTATAGATAACCCCCGGCGCAGTTGTTACCAGATCCAGATTATATTCTCTTTCCAGACGTTCCTGAATGATCTCCAGATGCAGAAGTCCAAGGAATCCACAGCGGAATCCGAATCCCAGTGCAATTGAAGTCTCAGGTTCGAACTGCAGTGATGCATCATTTAACTGTAATTTCTCCAACGCATCCCTGAGATCTGGGTATTTTGCGCCATCTGCCGGATATAATCCACAGTAAACCATTGGATTTACTTTCTTATATCCCGGAAGCGGTTCTGTACATGGATGTGCCGCATTGGTTACCGTATCACCCACGCGGGTATCCTTTACGTTCTTAAGACTTGCCGTAATATAGCCTACCATTCCGGCACTCAGTTCCTCACACGGAATAAACTGTCCGGCCCCAAAATAACCAACTTCTACTACTTCTGCCTTAGCTCCTGTCGCCATCATAAGGATCGGTGTTCCTTTTTTTACAGTTCCTTCTTTGATTCTGCAAAATACGATAACACCTTTATACGCATCATATAAAGAATCAAAGATCAACGCCTGAAGCGGTGCTTTCGGATCTCCGGTTGGTGCCGGTATCTTTGCTACGATTTCTTCCAGCACCTGATCTACATTCAGTCCGGTCTTTGCAGAAATCTGCGGCGCATCCTCTGCCTCTATTCCGATCACATCCTCAATCTCTTCAATCACACGTTCCGGATCGGCACTTGGAAGATCGATCTTATTTAATACCGGTACTACATCCAGATCATGATCCAGCGCAAGGTATACATTGGCAAGCGTCTGTGCTTCTACCCCCTGTGCGGCATCCACTACCAGAATTGCCCCGTCACAAGCTGCAAGGCTTCGGGATACTTCATAGTTAAAGTCTACATGCCCCGGCGTATCGATCAGGTTAAAGATATACTCTTCTCCATCCTTTGCCTTATATACCGTTCTGACTGTCTGGGCTTTGATCGTGATTCCTCGTTCTCTTTCCAGCTCCATATTGTCTAACACCTGGGACTGCATTTCACGACTGGTAAGAAGTCCCGTCATCTCAATGATACGATCCGCCAGTGTTGATTTACCATGGTCAATATGTGCTATAATACAAAAATTTCGAATTTTACTCTGATCTATTCCTGACACTAATATCTTCTCCTTAATTAAATGTTTATCTTATCAATTCTATCATGCAGCACTGTATTTTACAATGAAAAGTTCCACACTCATCACATCATTCAGGCGTCCCGTCTTTACCATCTCTTCGGTATCTACAGCCTCTTCCAGAATGTTCCTTAACTCTTTCTTTTCAAATGTGCGGCATTGCTGCATATATTTTCCCGCCACAAACGGATGAAGTCCGACTGTCTTTGCGATTGATGATTTATCGTAGCGTTTCCCCACCAGATCTTTCACTTCCAAAAGCAGCTTAAACTGTCTCGTCAGAAGGTATAAGATACGCATCGGCGGTTCTTTTAATGCCAGAAGATCATAATAGTAATCAAGCGCCTTTTTCTGGTTCTTCATTGCAACCGCTTCTACCATATCAAAAATCTTATTTGTAATCTGTGTTGTACAGATTGCTTCTATATCTGATATCTCAATCTCTTCTTTTCCCATACAGTAACAGAAGAGTTTTTCCAGTTCTTTTTCCAGATTCTCCATATCCGTTCCTGTTGTTGACAGAAGATATCTGGCCGTCTGTTCCTTGATCTTGTAGCCTTCTTTTTTTACATTACCTGCAACCCAGTATAATAACGTCTTCTCATCCTGACGCGCCATCTCAACTACGCGTCCTTTACTCTTCACCGCTTTATACATCTTTCCTCGTTTGTCCGCCTCATTTTCCACGAACAAAAAGCATGCCGTATCCGGCATCGTCTTGATATAATCGGCCAGATCCGGTGTTGCATTTTTAAAAAATCCCGAATTTTCTACCACTATCAGACGACGCTTTGCAAAAAACGGCATTGTCTCGGCAAGATCTATGAGTTCACCCGGATTTATCCCTTTGCCTTCATAATATGCATAATTTACCGTATCCCCATCCGGAAATATTGCCTTGGTTATCCGGTCTCTGTATTGCTTTTTCAGATAAGCCTCTTCCCCATACAGGAGATATACCGGCTTAAAATTTCCTGTTTTTATATCTTCATTTAAACTTTTCATCGGTGTTCTCCTATCTTTTTCACCTCTTAAAAGTATACTGAATTCTCCTTTTAAGTTCAACCGTTTCTCCCATGAATCCGCATACTTTTTTTATTTACAGTTATTCCAAACGCACCGTTTTCCTGTGTAGAATATATTTTCGCGCCACTGTTTTCAAGTCTTTCCAAAGTATCTTTATGTGGATGTCCGTAACGATTCTTCCTTCCTGCCGAAATCCATGCATATCTTGGTTTTACATTTTCCAGAAATGCTTCCGTTGTAGAATTCTTTGATCCATGATGTGCAGTCTTTAATACCTCCCATGAAATCTTCTTTTCCTGTAGATAAGAGAGCGTATCTGTCAGACTTTCTTCTCCTTCTTTTTCCACGTCTCCTGTAAAAAGCATGTCAAATTCCTCGTATTCCAGATGTAGGATCATGGATGCTTCATTTCCGGGATTCATATTCTTTTCTTTCGGCCCCAGACAGGTGAATCTCAACTTTCCTTCTCTGATCTGCGTCCCGTTTTCCATTTCCCAGACCGTCGTTCCATTATCTTCTGCTACACTTATAAGCTCTTCTAACTTTTCATCCCGGTACGCTTCTCCTGTCACAACAAGATTCCGTATTTTTATCCCGACCTGCTGCCTTTTCAGCATTTCTTCAATTCCATTCATATGATCTATGTCTCCATGAGATACGAACACATAATCAATACTTCCTATTCCTCTGTACTTTAAAAACGGTTCTATCCGATATTTCCCGACATTTTTTATATCACTGCTGCCTCCATCGATCAGATAAGTCTTATGCTCCGGTCCCTCCACACAGATACAGTCTCCCTGTCCTACATCCAGCATCGTAACCTCTGCTCCGGTTCTTACCCAGGGGCCCGATATCAATATCAGAAATCCAACCGTATAAAGCATTATACTTATGATATATTTTTTCCCGTTTCTTTTAAATTTTAATATCAAAATCACTGTCATAAGCACCAGATAATAGATAAAGATTCTTCTCTTATCCGGCCTTCCTGCCACCCATCTTGCCATCGGAAGCTTTATTGTAAAAACGCAGCATTTATCATACACCCATAAGATACATCTGCAGATCCACAAAATCCATTTTCCGGGTATCCACCCGGCCATCTTTATAAATGACCCGATCATTCCACAGGTTAAAACTACCGACATCAGCGGAAGTATTATAAGATTCAGCAGTATACTATACACCGGAATCTCAAAAAAATTATATAAGATCACCGGCCACAATAAAACATTGATTCCCAGGCCTGCACACAGGCTCTTACACCGCATCTCATTTTCAAGCACCGGTATCACCGTACAAACTGCAAAAACAGCTCCAAACGACAACCAAAAGCCACCATCGTACAGATAAAGCGGATGGATCCCGACCGTTAGCACAGCTGAAGCCGCAAGTGCCGTCGGCATATCATAATGTCTACCGGTAATATCCGCACCTATCCGAAATACGAACATCACCCACGCCCGGATCACCGACACGGTCATTCCGATCATCATCACATACAGACACAACAGAATCCCTCCCGTGATTCCACCTGCCTTGTATGAACCTGTCATTCTCCTTGCTATCCGGTATACTCCAAGTCCCGCAAACGATAGATGAAGTCCGGAAATCGCCAGGATATGTCCAATCCCGTTTACCTGATATAATTCTTTCATTTCCTGATCCATACCGCTTTTTTCACCAAGGAGTATTGCCGCAAGTGCTGAACCATCCCGTTCTCCCATCTCGCGTTGCAGCATTTTCTGCCAGTTCATCCGGAATTTTTCAAGTCTGTCTTTTAATTTGTTTCGTTTGTAATCCGTAATCTGTATATCATCCGATCGGACTTTCCCATGGATTCCCTGTTTTTGATAATAAAATTTCTGATCAAAATTTCCCGGATTTCTGGCCTCTTCATAAAATGATACCTTTCCACACACTTTAATCTGGTTTCCTATATGTAATTTTGAGCTGGAATTTGTATAAATGATAATTTTCGATTCTTGAAATTTTTTTGAGTTTGAATAAATAGAATTTTCTTTCAGATAGATCATCCGGCAGTTCTCTTTTTGCTCTTGCCTGTATATTTTGCCGCAAATGGTAATACTATCACCTTCTGCGGCATATCGTTCAATCGGGGAAGGGCGAAGCTCTTTTATGAACCGCTCTCTTCCCCACACAACCATAGAAGCAATGATGCATAGAACCATCAGACACACACTAAGAAGCGGTCTGTTTTTCACATGCTACTCTCCTTCCACAATATTGGGATTTCTGGAAAGAGGTTTTTCCAAATTTATCTTTCCCATATAAGTAATATCTGTTTTTCCGTCAATCAGGATCTGTACTCTGCTGATCGCACTTCCATCTACAATAGAATTCACAATTGCATATACCGGAACTTCCGGATTCATTACATTCGTCGTATCAAGGAATCCGGCGTCCAGATTCACGTAACAGATATGATCTTTTACCGATACACTAAGTACTTTTGTTCCTTCTGGGAGCACTGCTGATTCATTATCCGAATCCGGCCCCTTGATCAGCTGTTCGACCAGTGCTTTTTCTCTGGACACACTGCTACTGTATCTGACATTTACCTTTTCTTTTACAAGACGGGTGCCCTTTTTATTTCCATAATATAAAAGAAATGTCTCATTCTGATAAGCATGCAGACTGGATCCCGTATTCTGTACAAAATCCGATGGCTGCATATATCCTATCTCCTGGCCGTTCTGATCCTCCAGCGGCTCTCCTTCTATCGTAAAGAATACAGCATCTACTCCATCTATCTGTCCAAGCGACTGTACCACCGATGCCCGCAGTACAATTTCTTCCGTTACACTCAGTTTTTGATATGCACGATTAAAATCCACTGTCAGATTTTTGGAATGAAGCGACCAGTTCTTTATCTTTACACCTTTCACAAAGGCACTGCGATAATTAATATTATCTGTATTTTTCTGGACTTTCCCTAACACATAATTAATCTGCGCTTTTTTTGTCTTTCCTTTGATTCTTGTGCCCTTCTCAACCAGTGAAACTCCCTCTGAGTCTGTATAGTAAATCCTGGTGCCGCTAACCTTGTCCTCTTTTTTACATCCTGATACTGCTATGATGCAAACAGCTATAAGCAGCAGGATCTTGTAAATTTTTTTCATTTTCATCTTAATCTCCTTCTGCCTAAGATACATAGTTTAACGGAATTCTTACCGTAAAAGTAGTTCCTTCCGATGGCTGACTGAATACTTTGATCGCCCCTCTGTGCATAACCACTGCACTTCTTGCGATTGCCAGACCAAGTCCTGTTCCGCCAATTTCTCTTGAATGGGACTTGTCCACCCGGTAGAATCTCTCAAATATATGTTCCTGTGCTTCAGCAGGTATACCGATTCCCGAATCCGCCACCTCAATATAGCAGTTTTTGTGATCCGCATTTAAAGATACATGCACCCATCCATTTTCCTTATTATACTTGATGGCATTCTCCACCAGATTCGATATTGCCAGAGAGATCTTCATCTCATCTACCTCTGTCGTCACCGGACGAAAACTTTCATAGACCAGTTCGATATTTCTTGTAGCCGCAATCGGACGCAGTCTCTTTAATATCTTTTCTATCAGTTCGTTCATATTTTCTGACTTTATATTCATTGTATTCGCGGTCTTGTCCATCTTGACCAGCGAAAGCAGGTCATTAATAATCTTATTTTCTCTCTCGATTTCTTCCGACATATCCCCCATAAATTCTTTATAGAGTTCTACCGGTGCATCTTCCTGCAAAAGCAGCGAATCCGCCAGTACTTTCATGGATGTCAGCGGTGTCTTTAACTCATGTGACACATTCGATACGAATTCATTTCTCGAGTCATCCAGAGTCTTCATGCGTCCCGACATCTTATTGAACGCTTCCGATAATTCCATTGTCTCTGTGTACGTATTCTCATGAAGGTAATCATCGTCATAGCCTTCTGTAACCGCAGAAATGGATTCTGTAATGCGTTTAAAAGGTTTTAACATAGCCATTCCCGAAAGCACAGCAATCATAAGGATAACCAGGATCGATGCAAGTGCTACCACATCTGCTTTGTTTCTTAAAATCTCCAGACTGTCCAGGACAGAATCTGTCGGTGCACTGACAAGCAATACTCCTACAATCGAATCATCTTTTCCTAAAATCGGCGCTGTCACTTCTATATATCTGTTTTTCTTATTATACTCGCTGGTTCCTTTTTCTTTGAAACAACGGATCACATTACCCGATACAATAGTTTTTCCTTCATCCATTTCATATGTATCTTCCTGGATCTTAAAATTACCATCGATTACCATTACCCGGCCGCTGTAGATATTAGATAGCTGAACCAGTTCTGTTCTGATCGTCTCTGACGTATCTCCCGTAAGATAGCCTGAACTGCTCAGCTGATTACTGAGAATGGTACATTGATTCTGTATCTCAGCAGTTCGTACCTCCACTGCTCTTTTCTCATAGCTGGTCAGGAACACCCCTCTCATAATCAATACCGGAACAATCCCTGCCAGTGCCACCAGCAGGATGATCCGGAATTTCATGCTCCTGAATATATTCTTTTTAAAATATTTTTTAACCCCTGAAATAATAACCCACTCCCCATTTCGTATAGACATATTTTGGATCGCTTGGATTCGTTTCAATCTTTTCACGAAGTCTCCGGATATGTACATCCACAGTTCTTGCATCTCCCGGATACTCATATCCCCATACGATATTCAAAAGATTCTCTCTGCTGTAGACTTTACCTGGATTCATGGCAAGCAGTTCCAGAAGATCGAATTCTTTTGCTGTCAGATTGATTTCCTTTTCTCCGATGATCACGCGTCTGCTTTCGCAGTCAATCTTCATCTCGCCTTTTACGATCACTTTTTCATTTTCCTGATTTTTATCGCGCTTGCTGACACGGCGCATAATGGCTTTGATCCTTGCCTTCACTTCCAGAATATTGAATGGCTTTGTTATGTAATCATCTGCTCCATAATCCAGTCCCAGGATCTTATCCATATCGTCGCCTTTTGCTGTAAGCATAATGATCGGAACATCCGAATATTCCCGGATCTGCTGACACACTTCAAAACCGTCATATTTCGGAAGCATGACATCCAGAAGAATGATATCATATGCATTCTCCTTTGCCAGTTTCAGTGCCTCTTCTCCGTCATAAGCACAGTCCACATCATATCCATCCTGCTCCAGACTAAACCGGATTCCTTTTACTATCAGTTTTTCATCATCCACAACCAATACTCGTCTGCTCATGTTCCTACTCCCTTGTCAGATCTTAATTTGATCTTTTACTTTCTGAAATACACCGTCTTTAATACCTTCCACTTCCATCAGATCTTCTATCTTCTGAAACTTTCCATGCTCATCTCTGTAACGAATGATCGCGTCAGCCTTCGCCTCTCCGATTCCGGATAGTGTCATCAATTCGTCCTTCCCGGCCGTATTAATATCCACCTTGCCATCTGCCGTACTTCCGGCATCTGTGCTTTTTGTTGCATCTGTCTTTTCATTATCCGCATTCTGTACGAAAGTACCGTTTTTCTCTGTTCCGGCTTTTGCCTCTTCTTTCGTCGGAACATATATTCTGGAACCATCTTCAATCTTTTCTGCCTGATTCAGAGTCTCACCTGCTGCCTCATCCGTAAATCCTCCAGCCATTTGAATAGCTTCATACAAACGACTGTCCGATGTCAGTTCATACACTCCCGGAGACTTCACTGCCCCGCATACATGTACATAACAGATCTGTAGTTTTTCCTGCTTAAGGCCAGCTTTTTCTGTCATGTTATCATCCGTTCCCGCTTCTGATCCTTCAGCCTCTTTTGCAGTATTTCCATCTGCTTTTTCCCCATCCGGTTCACGCCCGTCCAACGAAATAAGTTCCGTCTGTTCCTGTGATTTTCGGTCTCTGCATCCGGTCAGATTCACGACACATATCATACTCAGTATCATGGTAAAGATCAGCAATATACGGCATATTTCCTTCTGTATTTTTCTCTGTTCTGTTATTCTGTTCTGTCTTTTTTCCCTATGCATAACTTCTCCTTTACAGCCTGTCGAAAACTGTAAATCCCCGCATATGCCTAGTGAAATAATTGTACTATTTCCACTGAAAAATTGCAACACCAATCAGGGCAATGGACATTCCAATAATTTTACGGATTTCCAGTGGTTCTTTGTCTACTCCGAACAATCCGAGAAGTTCTATTACATACGCTACGATCAACTGCGAGATTACAATCAGAAGTGCTGCCTTCGCCGGTCCCAGTGCCTCCATACTCTTGATCACGGTCCATGTGATCCCTGCACCGATCACTCCTCCGAGGAGTACATATTTGGGCTCTACCTTCCACAAATTCCCGATAGAATCCCGCCCGGCGATCAGCCATGCCGCTGCACACAGCAGAAATGCACTAAACTGCACCCATCCATTACTCACCCACATCCCCGTTGTCTTCGTCACCTGCGTATTAAATACTCCCTGTACACTCATAAGCGCTCCCGACAAAAGCGCAATCAAAAAACCAGTCATCTCCATACCTCCTGCTTATGCAGATAATATGTCCCATGACTGGTTTTTTATGCTGTTAATTTCAAAAAATATTACAGTACCTTCTTTAAAATCCGGATCATCTCATCCACATGCTCTTTTTCAATAATAAGAGGTGGTACAAAACGGATCACATCGTTTCCGGCTCCGATGATCAGAAGTCCTTCTTTTAAGGCCTCTTTCGTAATCTCGGATAATGGCTTTGTCACCTGTATTCCCTGCATCAGTCCTTTTCCTTTAACGGCCTTTACGCAGTCACATTCTGACTTCAGTTCTTCTAGTTTTTCTGTCAGATATGCACCGAGTTCCTGCACATGTGCCACAAGATTCTTTTTCTCAAAAATCTCGATCGTCTTACTTACAGCTGTACATGCCAGAGGATTTCCGCCGTAAGTAGTTCCGTGATCACCTGGCTCCAGTGAATACTTCGCGATCTCTTCTGTCATTGCAAACGCTCCTACCGGAATTCCGTTTCCGATTGCTTTTGCCATAGACATAATATCAGGTCTGATACCATAAGACTGCCATGTGAACATGGAACCGGTTCTTCCCATACCACACTGCACTTCGTCACAAATCATCAGAATTCCTTCTTCATCGCAAAGTTTGCGGATTCCTTTCATAAATTCCTCTGTAGCCAGATTGATGCCGCCTTCTCCTTGAAGCGGCTCCAGGATAATCGCACATGTTTTGTCTGTTACCAGTGCTTTTACACTGTCCAGATCATTATATTCTGCAAATGACACTCCCGGTACAAGTGGCTCAAACGGTGCACGATATGGATCATGACCTGTTACCGATAACGCTCCAAAGCTTCTTCCATGAAAAGATTCCTTCATAGCAATGAATTCATAACGGCCGGTTCCTTTTTTGTATGCATATTTTCTTGCCGCTTTTAAAGTTCCTTCTACCGCTTCTCCGCCACTGTTGGTAAAGAAAATCCGATCCATTCCGGTAATACGTTTCAGATCTTCTGCTGCTTTTCCACATACAGTATTGTAATACAAATTAGATGTGTGAAAAAGCTTGTCAATCTGTGCTTTTAATGCTTCATTCAACTCCTGATTGCCGTATCCCAACGAAGACACCGCATATCCGGCTGCAAAATCCAGATATTTCTTTCCTTCTGTATCATACAGATATGCACCTTCACCGTGATCTAACACAACCGGGAACTGGTTATAAGTATGTAACAAAGCTTCGTTTGTTTCTTTCATATATTCATTCATATATTCATTCATAGCTTATTCTCCGTGATAATATCTTTCTTCTACATCATTTTTGATTGCTGTTCCGATTCCCTTATTCGTAAAGATTTCAAGAAGCAGGCAGTGTGGAATTCTTCCATCCAGAATATGTACTCTGGATACACCGTTTTCGATTGCATCAATACAGTTCTGGATCTTCGGAAGCATACCTCCACCGATATATCCTTCCTCCATCAGCTTCTTCCCTTCGGAAACATTTAACTCTGAAATCAATGTAGACGGGTCATTCGGATCTTTGTATACACCTTCAATATCTGTTAAGAATGCAAGTTTCTCTGCATTGATCGCTTTCGCGATTGCACATGCCGCATCATCCGCATTAATGTTATAAGTATTGTATTCATCATCCAGACCGATCGGTGCAATAATCGGAAGGAAATCTTTTTCCAGAAGATCATAGATGATATCCGCATTCACTTCTTTGACATCGCCGACAAATCCGATATCTTCACCGTCTGCCAGTTTCTTATCCACTTTCAGAAGGCCGCCGTCTTTTCCACTGATACCAATGGCTCTTACACCGAGCTGTTCCACTAACTGAACAAGACTTTTGTTAACTTTACCAAGAACCATCTCTGCGAGTTCCATTGTCTCTGCATCCGTCACACGAAGTCCATTGATAAAATGTGGTTCCATGCCGACTTTTCCAACCCATTTGCTGATCTCCTTGCCACCGCCATGAACGATGATCGGTTTGAATCCAACTAATTTGAGAAGGGTTACATCCTGAATGACTCTTGCTTTTAACTCTTCGTCTACCATGGCACTTCCACCATATTTTACTACAATAACCTTACGGTTAAATCTCTGGATATATGGAAGGGCTTCAATCAGTACTTCTGCTTTGTCCAGGTATTTCTGCATTGCTTTTTCCATCTTTTGATCTCCTGTCTTTTCATTTCTGTCTGTTTGCTGCATCTGTATACTTTAATCTTTGCATTCTGAATTAGCTTCTGTAATCTGCATTAATCTCAATATATCCGTGAGTCAGGTCACATCCCCATGCTGTTGCTGTCTTATCTCCCATCTTCACATCTGCAATTGCTGTAACTTCCGGCTCAGACAGAATTTTAGTTGCCTCTGCTTCGCTGTAATCTACAGCCGTACCATTTTCAATGATCTGGATCTTTCCGGCTTTACTCTCAAAGAACAGGTCAACTTTTTCAGGATCGAACTGTGCTCCGGAATATCCCATTGCGCAGAGAATTCTTCCCCAGTTTGCATCATGTCCTGCAATCGCTGTCTTTGTAAGATTAGAGCATACGATAGATTTTGCAAGTGTCTTTGCCTGTTCTACGCTCTCACAGCCAACTGCCTTGACTTCGAATAATGCGGTTGCACCCTCTCCGTCTCCTGCAATCTTCTTTGCAAGATATTCGTTGATCGTATGTAATGCTTCTGCAAAATTTTTATAATCTTCTGTTCCATATGTGATCTCCGGGTTCTCTGCCAGACCATTTGCCAGCAATACAACGGAATCATTCGTAGAAGTATCTCCGTCTACAGAAATCATGTTGTAGGTATCTCCGACATCTTCGCTTAATGCTTTCTGAAGTGCATCCTTTGTGATCACTGCATCTGTTGTAATAAATGCAAGCATCGTACACATATTCGGATGGATCATTCCGGATCCTTTTGCCATACCTCCGATAGTTACTGTCTTGCCGCCGACTTCGATTGTAACGGCCAGTTCCTTCGGAAATGTATCGGTTGTCATAATTGCTTTAGCTGCTTCTGTTCCATTTTCAAGTGTATCATTCTTCTTTCCTGCCAGCGCTTCGATTCCAGCTGTCAGTTTGTCGATCGGAATCTGTTTTCCGATAACTCCGGTAGAACCGATGAGAACACCGTCTGCGGAAATGTTCAGTGCTTTCGCTGCTGCATCTGCTGTATCTTTACAGTATCCAAATCCTTCTGCTCCGGTGCAGGCATTAGCGATTCCTGAGTTTACAACGACTGCCTGTGCTTTTGCCCCGCTTTTTACAACCTGCTGATCCCATTTGACCGGTGCTGCTTTTACAACATTTGTTGTAAATGTTCCTGCTGCCACGCATGGAACCTGGCTGTATACCAGTGCCATATCCGTTCTGTCTTTATACTTAATTCCTGCTGCTGTACTTGCTGCTTCAAATCCTTTTGCTGCGGTTACTCCGCCTTTTACCTGTTTCATCTGTTCTTCCACCTTTCTTAATTCTCTCATTTTATATTACCGGCTGTTCATTAGTCTCAATTTTCTCGTTTTATCTGCCGGTTCTTTTATATGCTCTTTTATTTTATCTTCCTAATCTGCTTACCGGATAAACGCCGTGATATTTGCTTCATTCAATGTAAAATCATAATAATTCAGATCTTCTCTTTTTGTCCATCCGATTTCTTTCCAGAATGCATTGCCGATATCGTTCTGTGTAAATGCGATCAGAGATACTTTGTTAATGCCTTCTTTTTTCAGCGCTTCCATGGTAAATACTACCATAGCCTTCCCGATTCCCTTCATCCTGTGATTTACATCTACACACACATGATACAGACAGCCTCGTCTTCCATCATGCCCGCAGAGAATCGCTCCGACGATTTTTCCGTCTTCTTCGGCAACTACACTTGTCGTAGGATTTCTTTTTAAAAAGCGTTCTACGCCCTCTTTCGAATCATCCACACTTCGTATTCCGAATCCCTTGATGCTCATCCAAAGCGCGTGCACCTGGTCGAAATCTTCAATTGTCATTACTCTTATATTCATATGTATTATTTTTCTCCTCTGCCTGTATTTTCAGATGAACTTAGGATAATGCTCCCTTACGTTTCATCTCATCTGCATCCTTTTTCCGAAAATTTATGGGAACATTGGCACCAGTTCCAGACCTTCTGTCTCCGGAAGTCCGAACATCAGGTTCATATTCTGTACTGCCTGTCCTGCCGCACCTTTTACCAGGTTGTCAATGGCTCCCATCATGATGATACGGTTGGTTCTTGGATCGATCTTGAAATTGATGTCTACATAATTACTTCCTTCTACCCATTTTGTCTCCGGGCATACATCCTTTTCCAGAACACGGACGAATTTCTCATCTTTATAATATTTATCATAGATTGCTTTGACTTCTTCGTAGGTCACATCTTTTTTCAATGTTGCATATTCCGTCGCCAGAATTCCTCTGTTCATCGGAACCAGATGTGGCGTGAAGTTGATCAGCACTTTCTCTCCTGATGCATATCCGAGTTGTTCCTCGATCTCAGGTGTATGTCTGTGGCTTGCAACACCGTACGCTTTCATATTCTCATTCACTTCACAGAAAAGGTTCGGCACTTTTGCACCACGTCCTGCTCCGGAAGTTCCGGACTTGGCATCCACGATCAGGGTATTCATATCAATGATTCCTTCTTTTGCCAGTGGATAAGCAGTCAGGATCGAACAGGTTGTATAGCATCCAGGATTGGCTACCAGTCTTGCTTTCTTCACATCTTCTCTGTTGATCTCGCAAAGTCCGTATACCGCTTCTTCGATATACTGTGGGCTCTTGTGTTCAATTCCATACCATTTTTCATAAGTAGCAACGTCTTTGATACGAAAGTCTGCACTTAAGTCGATGATCTTTGTCTCACTTAAAATCTTGTCATTCATCATCGATGCGCAGAATCCCTGTGGCGTTGCAGTAAAGATCACGTCTGCCTGCTTTGCCAGTTCTTCCATATTATCATCCAGACATTTCGCATCTACGATCTGGAACATATTCTGATATACATCTGCATATTTCTTATCTATATAGCTTCTGGAACCGTACCATACAATCTCAGCATCTTTATGTCCGGCGAGAATTCTTACCAGTTCTCCCCCGGCATATCCAGTTGCTCCAATAATTCCAACTTTAATCATCTATATAACACCCTTTCCGATATTGAATTTTTATAAATTATCGTACGTTTTATAGTACCCCAATTTCCTGTAATTGTCTAGTTTGGTCGGATTGTTTTTTCAAAATCCATTTATTTACTTTTGTGTGGTAAAAGAGGAACTTGCATAATTATACATCTATAGTGTATATTATGCAAGTCCTTTTTAATTATATTTCTGTTTAGTTCATCATCGTGGCTTACCCCGGTCCATGAAAAACTGCCAGCGACAGATTATATAGATACACTTCCGGTCTCACAACGGTTACGGTTCAGCTGTTTAATTATTATAGCATGCGATAACGCGAGGAAGAAAAGGAAGAGAGTCCAGCTGCACGCAGCTGGACTCTCTTCCTTTTCTTCCGGCCGGGTATCAGCCGCTTAATAGATTAAACAGAAATCTCCTTCTTCTTCACCTCCGGCTCCACCAACACATTCTGATACCGATAAATACTAAGTAATATTCCAAACATAATATAACTGATCATCATCCCACTTCCCCCGGTCGTCAGAAACAGGCAATAATTATTTGAAAGTGGAAAATATCCAAGATTTTCTAATACATATCCAATGAACTGAATAAGCAGGACCACCACACATCCGGTTCCCATGATCATGCCGAGTTGATTTTTCTGGTGTCCTGTCTTTTGCAGGAACCATATCAGAATGCCTCCTACAATAGCAATTATCAGAACCGCTGCAAATATTCCATAATAATGTATAATAAAGGTCAGCATATAATCTCTGTTAAAGAACTTTATTTTTTCACAATCTCCACGTCCGGCAAGATGTGCTCCGGAGATCATATTTCTTCTCATTCCCCCTAAGGTTCCGTCATTGCTTTCCGGATGGATAAAAGCGGATAGTCTTGCCCTCTGATAATTTGCTACATAGTCCAGTTTTACGAACAACCCAATTCCTGCTGCCGGGAGCAGAATTACCAGACTCCACAGTGTAATCAATGTTCTTTTTCTATTCACCTCAAACCATTCTTTCCAAACTGCAATTGATAACAGAATCATAAATGTAACTTCTACGCTGATTGCCATGGACAGATTCGGAATGCGTAAGATGATCCACACCGGCAGTATCTGCCACAGTATTGCCTTTACAACACCGGAATAACCAGATTTTTTTCTTCGCATGCTATACAATGTTGCCGCATATGCAGGAACAATCAGATATAAAAATGGACGCAGCGGTAATACCCGGCCAAATAAAAACCGGATCCCGTAAGCAGCTCCATTGATATATACTGCACCCATGAACAGGCTCAGTCCCATAACCACGATCCAGCCTCCGATTAACAACTTGCCATACTTTCCTATTCTGCTGTAATCAAAATAACAGATTCCTATCATACAAGCCAGACCAATGATCGTCCACATAACACTTTTCAGATAGTTGATATTACCACCAATTCCCGATGCGATCCATTCTACATCTCCCGGATTATTTCCTGCATCTGCCAGGATGCTTGTTCTTATGAGATACATTAGTACAATTCCTGCCAGATTCAAAATCGCGATCAGTCCGATCATCTTCCAGGCCATCTTCGGTCGATGGATCCGGTCCATCTCAACACCAACCTCTACCGGATCACCCATTTCCAGAACTGCCGCTTCTTCGGCTTCTTCGGCATTCATTCCTGCTTTCATATAATCACTTTTCTGATCTTCGATGTGTCCTTCCAGTTCTTTTGTTACCAGCGGAAGTGCCCGCTTACACCGGATCTGTTCTGTTACCGTCTGTATATATTTCTTTTTATCCAAAGCACACACCACCCATCACATCCAGAACCGCTTTTGAATACTCTTTCCATTCTTCTGACTTCTTTTTTAATTCTTTTTTTCCAGATCTTGTAATATGATAATATTTTCGGATCTTTCCGACTGCTTCTTTCTCATAAGACTCTACGAATCCTTTTTCTTCCAGACCATGCAAAAGCGGATACAAAGTTCCTGCTTTTAACTCAAATACATTCTTTGATTTTCCCCGGAGGGTATCGATCATTTCATATCCGTACATGTCCTTTTCTTCTAATAATTTTAACACCAGCATCGTAGTACTTCCTGATACCAGACTTTTGTCTACTGCCATCTTCTCTTACCTCCTTTTTATAATCCAGTATGTAGATTATCTACATACTATATCGTTCGTCTATATATTATATCGGCAATCTACACAAGTCAAGATTTTTATTATTTTTTTACAAATTTCCTTACGAATGCATTGCAACAAAAAAATTCCGTGTCCTACTCAGCTATCAACTGAATAAAACACAGAATTTCTTATACTATTCTTGCTTTATACTGTTTTTTCTGTCAGCTCTTGCCGTCCTTCCGTTTCGGATGTCAGCCAGTTCACAACCGAACTTGTTCTAAGCTTCTTCAATAATATGTCTTGCTACATACACCCCACTTGCAGATGCATGCGAAAGTGAATGTGTCACACCACTTCCATCTCCGATCACATACAGTCCTTTATGACAACTTTCCAGATTTTCATCAATATCTACTTCCATGTTGTAGAATTTAACCTCCACACCATACAGAAGTGTATCATCATTAGCTGTTCCCGGTGCAACTTTATCCAGCGCATAGATCATCTCAACAATACCATCCAGGATTCGTTTTGGAAGTACAAGACTTAAATCTCCCGGTGTTGCTGATAAAGTCGGTGTTACCAGGCCCTCTTCGATACGTTTCTCTGTACTTCTTCTTCCACGTACCAGATCACCAAAACGCTGTACGATAACCCCTCCGCCAAGCATATTGGAAAGTCTTGCGATACTTTCTCCATATCCGTTACTGTCTTTGAACGGCTCTGAGAAATGCTTTGCAACCAGAAGGGCAAAGTTTGTATTATCTGTCTTTTTCTCGTTTCCTTCATAGCTGTGTCCATTTACCGTGATGATTCCGTTAGTATTTTCATTTACAACAATTCCGTTTGGATTCATACAGAATGTACGTACATTATCTTCGAATTTTTCTGTTCGATATACGATTTTGCTTTCGTAAAGTTCATCTGTCAGATGTGAGAATATAACAGCCGGAAGCTCTACTCGAACACCGATATCTACACGGTTGGATTTTGTAGGGATTTCCAGATCCTTACATACCTTTTCCATCCATTTACTTCCGCTTCGTCCTACAGATACAATACATTTTTCACATTCATAACTGCCTTTTTCACATACAACTTTGTAGCCATTTTCAATCTTTTCAATTGTGTCTACCGGTGTATCAAAATAGAAATCCATATGGTCTTTCATCTGATTATACAGATTCTGAAGTACCACATAGTTGATATCTGTTCCAAGATGACGAACCGATGCATCCAGAAGATTTAACTTATTCTGCAGACAGAGTTTTTTGAATTTGGTTCCTGCCGTAGAATAGAGCTTTGTTCCTTCTCCACCGTTCTCCATGTTGATCTCATCCACATATTTCATCAGTTCTACTGCCTGTTTCTTTCCGATATACTCGAACAGAGTTCCACCGAAGTCATTCGTAATGTTGTATTTTCCATCCGAAAATGCTCCGGCTCCTCCAAATCCGCACATGATCGAGCAGCGCTTACAATTGATACAGCTCTTGATCTTATCTCCATCAATTGGACATTTTCTCTTTTCAAGCGGATAGCCTTCTTCAAATACAGCAATCTTACATTCCGGTTTCTTTTTCATCAGCTCATATGCCGCAAAGATTCCTCCGGGACCTGCTCCAATAATAATTACATCATAATTCATACGTATCTTTCTCCTTTTATATTTTATATATAAAAATATTATTTCGAAATTTTTTCTTGCGCTGATATTTTCTTGATTTATTTTTGCGCAAATTGCCGGATATATTTTACGTTGTCGTCATGGATTCGTCAAGCATTTTTCGCAAGATCTTTCATCATTTCTTAATTATGTTTTCTAATCGAATTATGTAAACTTATCTAATCCCCTTTTAATTTTCCATTTATTATATTCAAATATTCATCCGTCATACACTTTCCCTTTATTTTATGCATATTTTTGCATATTTTTTAATTATTTTCACTTTTTTACCATTTTTTCTTGCATAATTATAAAATCAGGTGTATAGTATTCCTTGCAGTCAAAAATGTTCTTTATAAAAGAAAGACTTGACTTTTAAGACTGCATACGAGAAGATTATTTTAAAGCGATTGATAAAACTATATTTCATGTAGGAGGATATATAAGATGAAAGAAAAAGTTGTATTAGCGTACTCAGGTGGTCTTGACACCACAGCAATTATCCCATGGCTGAAGGAAACATTTAACTATGATGTTATCTGCTGCTGTATCGACTGCGGACAGGGTGAAGAACTGGATGGACTGGAAGAAAGAGCCAAACTTTCCGGTGCAGCCAAATTATATATTGAAGATATCGTAGATGATTTTGCCGACAATTACATCGTACCTTGCGTTCAGGCACATGCCGTATACGAAGATGAATATCTTCTGGGAACTTCTATGGCTCGTCCTGCAATTGCAAAACGTCTGGTAGAGATTGCACGTAAAGAAAATGCTGTTGCAATCTGCCACGGTGCTACCGGTAAAGGTAACGACCAGATCCGTTTTGAACTTGGTATCACAGCACTTGCTCCGGATATCAAGATCATCGCTCCTTGGAGAATGACAGATCTCTGGACTATGCAGTCACGTGAAGACGAGATTGATTACTGTAAAGCACACGGAATCGACCTTCCATTCGATGCAAAACACAGCTACAGCCGTGACCGTAACTTATGGCATATCAGTCACGAAGGTCTGGAACTTGAGGATCCTTCCAACGAGCCAAACTACGATGACCTTCTTGTAATGTCAACAACTCCGGAAAAAGCTCCGGACAAAGCCGAATATGTCACAATGACATTTGAAAAGGGTATTCCAAAGAGTATCAACGGCGAAGAGATGAAGGTATCTGATATCATCCGCAAATTGAATGAACTTGGCGGAAAACATGGTATCGGTATCATTGACATTGTTGAAAACCGTGTTGTTGGTATGAAATCACGTGGTGTATATGAGACACCTGGTGGAACAATCCTGTATGCTGCACACCAGCAGTTAGAGGAACTGATCCTTGACCGTGCTACAGCAGAAGTAAAGAAAGAAATGTCTGACAAGCTTGCTCAGCTCGTATACGAAGGAAAATGGTTCACTCCGCTTCGTGAGGCAATCCAGGCTTTCGTTGAAAGCACACAGGAATATGTAACTGGTGAAGTCAAATTCAAACTTTACAAAGGAACCATCACAAAAGCAGGAACAACTTCTCCATATTCTCTGTACAGTGAATCACTTGCAAGCTTTACAACAGGTGATCTCTATGATCATCATGATGCAAGCGGATTCATCAACCTGTTCGGACTTCCTCTGAAAGTTCGTGCAATGAAGCTGCAGAATGTAAATAAAAATCAAAAATAAATACATACTATGCGATTGAATAAAGCAGGGGCGGATAACCGTCCCTGCTTTATATTTAAATACTTTTCAAAACTCTCATCGCATTCCGATACCAGATCTTATCAAGCTGTGACTCCTTTACTCCTTTTTGCTTCAATATTTCCCACAGCTTCTCCATCTCATCCGGATGTCCAATTTCCATTACTTCCATCTCCCCGAAACCGTCAAAATCAGTTCCAATTGCCGGGAAATCACTGCCCCCTTTATTTAACATATGTAATATATGAGCTGTCATATCTTCAATCCTGGATTCTTTCTCTCTTCCAAGGAACGGACCATACAGATTAAGTCCCGCAATACCACCTGCATCTGCAAGCTGCCAGATCATCTCATCTGTCAGATTTCTCGGATGCTTTGCAATCTCCCTGCAATTAGAATGAGACGCAATCACCGTTCCTTTTGCGATTGCCATTATATCCCGGAATGTTCCATCCGATGCATGGGATACATCTATGATCATTCCCAGTTCTCCCATTCTTTCTATCACTTCTTTTCCAAAAGGTTTTAACCCCTTCCACATTACAGATTTCTTTCTGCTGTTTGGATATCCGATGCAGTTTTCATAATTCCATACCGGTGTCATAAGCCTGATCCCATGTTGATACAGCTCTTCCAGCCGCTCCATATGACCGTTTAAAATTCCCCCTTCTTCCACAGTCATAATCGCAGAGATCCGTCCTGCGAAATCATTCCTGTCTACATCATTCCACGAATATGCCAGTGCCAGATCTTCACTGTACCTCTCCTGCTGCTGCCTTAAATATCGCACCATATCCTGTACATGAACGAATGCCGCATCATATCCTCCTTTCTTCTTATAATCAGCCGCCTTCGTAAAACAGGCAAAAAGCTGCACGACGGTTCCCGCTTTTTTCATAGATGGAATACTGATATGGCAATCATTCTTCATCAAATCTCCCTGGCCATCCAAATCGATCAATTTCCACAAAGTATCACAGTGCATATCAATCATTCTCATGTTGTTTTTATCCCCTTTTGTTTATTCGTTTTATTACACAAATCACATTATGTAAATCATCTGTTATCAGTATACGACATTTTCCATAGTTTTTATCGCTTTAACTGATGGTTTTTTTCTATACATTTCCATATATATAATCTGCGTCTATTGCACATACTGTATATGTCATATCTACAGAACTTGCCGCTCGCAGCTTCTTTCAAACGCCCGGCGCTGCAAAGAACCTGCCACTGACAGTTCTTCACAGATATATAATAATAAAAAGGAGGAACGTATACTATGTCAGAAATTTCAATACTTGATCTTCAGAACCTGCGTCATTTAATTGGCGGATTTGAAACCAGCCAGTGCAAAATGCAGGACTATGCCTCAGAAGCCAAAGATCCTGAAATCCGCAAGCTGTTTCAGGATGCTGCAGACAGTGCTATGAAGAACCGACAGGATCTGATGAAATTTTTATAGGAGGAACTATCTATGCTGGATGAAAAAACGATGGTAAGCGATGCCCTTGCCGGTGTCAACGGAGAACTTGTACGTTACGGAGAAATGATTTCCCAGACGGAAAACAAAGAATTGAAGCAGAAACTGAAACAGATACGTAATGACTGTGAAATGTCCCAGGAAAAACTTTATCAGATTGCCCGCGAAAAAAGTTATTATGTTCCTGCCGCCAAAGCTACCGATCAGGAAATCTCACATGTAAAAAACATTCTTGCCGGAATTTCCACACATTAGTATCGAACGCACGCGATACAGAGAACTTGCCACTGGCAACTTTTCTTGCATACTTTGGTATCTAAAATGCACGCCGGGACATTTCTTTTGTTCCGGCATGCAACATTTTGTTGCGTTTCTTTTTATTCGTTTATTATACTATACTTTTCTTACCGCGAGTGATATAATTTAATTACTTTAAATATTCATCGGATTTTGTAAGAAAACTGTCAAGTGGCAGCTTTTCCTACATAGCATTTCTTAAAACGATTCATGCCTCTCCTTTCTTATTTTACTTATATATTTTACGTAAGAATGGCTACACAATAATAATATTTCATTATTTTACACCCTCTATATACGTAAAATAACAAAAGGCAGCGCATCAAATGAATCCCCTTCCGCATATGTCAATGCACACAACAAAAGGCGCACCCGATATTCTTCGGGCAGCGCCTTATTTCTTTTAGCATGGACTTCTCTATCTGTAAATATCCTTATGCACTTCTCTCAAATTGTGAATTATACAGTTCTGCATAGAATCCATTTTGTGCTAATAATTCCTCATGATTTCCCTGCTCTACAATATCCCCGTCTTTCATAACAAGGATCACATCCGCATCACGAATCGTAGACAGTCGGTGTGCAATTACGAAACTTGTTCTTCCTTTCATCAGCTGATCCATCGCCTTCTGGATCTGGATCTCGGTTCTTGTATCTACCGAACTTGTCGCCTCATCAAGAATCAGAATCTTCGGATCTGCCAGCATGGCTCTTGCGATCGTCAGGAGCTGTTTCTGTCCCTGTGATACGTTACTTGCTTCTTCATTTAACTCCATCTGATAACCACCCGGAAGCGTCTTTATAAAGCGGTGTGCACGTGCTGCCTTTGCGGCCTCCACAACCTCTTCATGCGTTGCATCCAGTCGTCCATAACGGATATTATCTTCGATGCTTCCCTTGAACAGCCAAGTATCCTGTAATACCATTCCGAACATTTTTCTTAAGTCATCACGGTTAAAGTCGCGGACATCATGTCCATCTACTTTGATCGAACCACTTCCAACATCATAGAAACGCATTAATAATTTGATCATCGTCGTCTTTCCGGCACCGGTCGGTCCTACGATTGCAACCTTCTGTCCTGGTTTTACATCCACACTGAAGTCATTGATGATTGTGTGATCCGGATTATATCCGAAATGTACATGGTCGAAGCTTACGCTTCCTTCCAGTTTATCGATACATACCGGATTCTCTACCGTCTGGTCTTCTTCCTTCTCCTCAAGGAATTCAAACACACGCTCGGAAGCTGCCGCTGTAGACTGTAACATATTGGCCACCTGTGCAACCTGCTGGATCGGCATCGTAAAACTTCTTACGTACTGAATAAATGACTGGATATCTCCAACCTGGATCGTACCTTTCATCGCAAGGTAACCGCCGAGGATAACCTCACCGACATATCCGAGATTTCCGACGAACTGCATGATCGGCATCATCATTCCTGACAGGAACTGCGATTTCCATGCCGATGTATACAGAATATCATTGTCACGCTTGAATGTTGCAATTACATCCTCTTCTTTATTAAACGCTTTGATGATATTATGACCGCCATAGATTTCTTCCACCTGTCCGTTTACATGACCCAGATATTCCTGCTGACTCATGAAATATTTCTGTGAACGTTTCACGATCACTGAGATCAGTCCCATTGAAACCGGAAGGATCAAGAGTGCTACCACGGTCATCAGCGGGCTGATACTGAGCATCATGATCAATACACCGATGATCGTTGTCGTCGATGTAATCACCTGCGTCGCACTCTGGTTCAGACTCTGACTTAAGGTATCTACATCGTTGGTAATACGCGATAATACTTCACCATGTGTCTGCTTATCAAAATAGTTCATCGGCAGACGGTTGATCTTCTCAGAGATTTCTTTTCTCAGACGGTACGTCAGCTTCTGTGACACACCCGTCATAATGTACCCCTGTACAAAGGAGAATACCGCACTTGTCAGATACAGGCATAACAGCGTCAGTACGATATGCGCGATCTTGTCAAAATCTATTCCGGATCCTCCGGATACTTTTCTGACCAGTCCTTTAAATATCTCAGTCGTTGCCTTTCCAAGAATCTTCGGTCCTACAATATTGAATATCGTACTTCCGATAGCAAATACGATTACAAAGAATATTCCAATCTTATATGCGCTCAAATATGCCATCAGCTTTTTCATTGTGCCTTTAAAATCTTTTGCCTTTTCATTTGACATCTGTGGTCCACGTCCTCTACCTCTTGGCATATTATTCCACCTCCTTAAGATCTTCTTCTAATTCTTTTTCTGATAACTGTGAAGAAGCAATCTGATAATATGCTTCGCAGTTCTTTAGTAATTCTTTATGTGTACCCTTTCCGACGATCTGACCATCTTCCAGTACAATGATCTGATCTGCATGAAGGATCGTACTGATCCTCTGCGCAACGATCATAACAGTACTTTCCGCTGTCTTCTCCTTCAGCTCTGCACGGAGTGTTGCATCTGTCTTATAATCCAGTGCCGAAAAACTATCATCGAATATATATACATCCGGATGTTTTGCAATTGCTCTTGCAATCGAAAGTCTCTGCTTCTGACCACCGGATACATTGGCTCCTCCCTGTGAGATCGGGCTCTTATATTTTTTCTTCTTCTGATCAATGAATTCTGTTGCCTGTGCGATTGTTGCTGCTTCAATCATCTCAGCTTCACTTCCATCCGGGTTGCCATATAAAATGTTCGAAGCAATATCGCCGGAGAACAGTACAGCTTTCTGCGGTACATATCCCAGTTTTTCACGCAGTTCATGCTGTGATACATCTCTGACATCTTTTCCGTCGATCGTGATCTTACCATCTGTAACATCATAAAATCTCGGGATCAGGTTTACCAGCGTAGACTTACCACATCCGGTACTTCCGATAAATGCCGTGGTCTTTCCCGGCTCTGCCGTAAAGGAAATATCATGCAGTACATCTTCTTCTGCTCCCGGATAACGGAAGGATACATGATCGAATACGACCTTTCCTTTTCCTTCTTCCGGAATACGTAACGGCTGCTTCGGATCATGGATCATTGTCTCACTTGTCAGTACTTCATCAATACGGCTTGCAGATACTGCTGCTCTTGGAAGCATAACCGAAATCATACAGATCATTAAGAATGCCATGATGATCTGCATTGTATACTGGATAAACGCCATCATATCTCCAACCTGCATTACACCGTCGTTGATACTGTGACCGCCTACCCATACGATCAGCAGCGTAATACTGTTCATTACGAACATCATAAGCGGCATCATAAACGTCATCGCACGGTTTACGAAAAGGTTTGTCTTCGTCAGTGCTTTGTTCGCATCATCAAACCGCTCTTCCTCATGCTTTTGTGTGCCGAATGCACGGATAACCGAAAGTCCTGTTAAGATTTCACGACTGACAAGATTCAGTCTGTCGACCTGATTCTGGATCAGTTTGAACTTCGGCATAACGACAAAGAATAAAAATCCTACGATGACTACAATGATTGCAACCGCAAGTCCGATGATCCATGACATGCTGACATTCGTGTGGAAGACCTTCCAGATTCCTCCGATTGCCATAATTGGTGCATACAGAACCATTCGAAGGATCATCACAATCAACAGCTGGATCTGCTGGATATCATTCGTACTTCTTGTGATCAGTGATGCCGTAGAGAATTTGTCAAACTCTGCATTGGAAAATCCGACAACCTTACGGAATACATTCTCACGAAGTCCGCGTCCGACACCGGCTCCGACACGAGATGCTAATAGTCCGACCATAATACTTGCCGCCATTCCAAGGAATGCAAGTGCCAGCATCTTGGCCCCTGTGTGTAAGATATAACTGGTTTCGATCTGATCGGTATCGATTCCTACATGTGTGTAAGCATCTTTGATATAGGTGGAGGCTGCCTGTTCAATGATTGAATCCTGCATGGAATTCATCTGTTTATTCATCTGTTTGATCAGCGCGTCTCTGCCTTCTGCTCCCATGAAGTTCAACATATCATAGATATCCATCTTGTCAAAATCCGGAACTTCTGACATCTGCGCCTTGGCCTCAGCCTGTTTTGCTTCAACCTGTTTTTTCATATTTGTACGCATCTGGTCTTCGATTCTTTGTGTCATGTCACTGCCGGAGTCAAATCCTGCCGCCAGAAGCATCGGCTTTCCGAGGATATCGGAGAGCTTCTCCATCTTTTTATCATCTTCTTTTACAGAAGATTTTAATTCCATAACGGTTCCCTTATAGTCGTATTTCTTCGTTGATTTCGTATAAGCATTCTTTACAAGCTCCTGCTTATCCGACGGAACCAGAAGTAACAAATGGTTCAGATCTTTTTTAGAAATCGTATCCGGTACGGTCTCATCGATACCCCCCTGCTGGATACCGACATTCACAATATCCGAGGTATATGTCGGCAATGACAGGTCACAATATGCCTGCACGACAAGTATACAGATAATCGCTACAACCGCACCTGCATACGGTTTCAGAAATTTTAATAATTTTCCCATATCTTTTATGCCTTTCCTTTCTGTCCTATTTATATCAAAACAGTTCCTACATATGTTTCATAGAAGGATGTGTTTTTTCCATAATGGTCTGCATATCCACTCCTTTGAAATCCTTAGACTCCAGAAGATTATTCTTCATCTCTGCAAGCAGACGCTTCATCAGAAGTACCTCTTCTCTTGATATCCCCTGATAGATTATTTCTTCCATCTCTGTAAGGACACGGCGTATTCCATCTATACATTCTTCCCCTTTCGGAGCAAGCTGTATCCTTGTAATCCTCTGATCCTTCTCATCCATCTTACGGCTTACATAACCTTTTTCTTCCATCTTGCGAAGTGCGACTGTCATAGACGGTGGAGTAATCCCAACTCTTTGTGCGAGCTGTCTCTGTGACTGTTCTCCCCAGCATTTCAGTGAAAATAATATTCCTGCCTGACTCGGCTTGATGTCCAGTTCTTCCATTCTTTTCATTCCCTGATATTTCATGAACTGCATCAATTGAAATATCGAAAAGAACACAGATGATTCCATCTCTTTGTGCATATTATTTCTCCTCTCCCAATTAATTAGATGTCTAACGATTATATTAGTCATTTTCACCAGTAATGTCAATGTTTTTATATTTATTTAATAATCATTCCGTCATTTTAACAAATATTTAATTAGTTATATAACTAAAAAAAGAATCTCCGGAACAACTTTTGTCCCTGAAGATTCTTCTGCCCTTTGATTATAACTTTTCTGAATCAAGTACAATGGTAAACGGACCGTCATTTACAAGACTTACTTTCATATCTGCGCCAAATTTTCCCCGTTCAACTACCGTTACTTGTTCCTTACACCTACTGATGATATATTCATACATCTTCTCCGCCATATCCGGTTTCCCTGCTTCTATAAAACTTGGCCGGTTTCCCTTCTTACAGTTCGCATACAGAGTAAACTGAGAAATCAGAAGCAACTCTCCTCCTACCTGATCCAGCGAAAGATTCGTCTTTCCATTCTCATCTTCAAAAATGCGAAGTCCTAACATCTTCTTTAACATCTTATCTGCTGTGTCTTTTGTATCCGAATCCGCAACTCCGATCAGGACCATGAATCCTTTCCCGATCTTGCCAATCACTTCACCATCTACTTTTACACTACTTTCTGTTACTCTTTGAATTACAAAACGCATCTGATTTTCTCCCTTTTATCTCTTTTTCTTTTCAGGAACCTGTGCCAGGATAATTGCAGCAAACATCAATATACATCCCGACATTTCCCTTATTGACAGTCTTTCTCCCAGCACAATCCAGCCGGCCAGTACAGAAAAACACGACTCCAGACTTAAAAGCAGTGATGCCACCGCCGGATTTACATTTTTCTGTCCCAGTATCTGTAGTGTATAAGCAACTCCACAAGATAATACCCCGGCATATAAAATTGGCATCCATGCAGTCATTACAGCTGTTATCTTTGGTGCCTCCAATGCAAACATAAATGGCACGGACAAAATTCCGCAGACAAAGAATTGTATACACGACATCTTCACACCATCTACCTTAGGTGCAAAATGATCGATTACCAGGATATGTACCGCAAATACAAGTGCGCATAAAAATACCAGAATATCTCCTTTGCCAACAGAAAACGACTCTGTAATACACAGAAAATAAAGTCCCGCAACCGCCAACACTACTGCCAGCCATATCTTCCAGCCTATCTTTTTATGAAGAAAAACTCCCATCACCGGAACGATCACGATATAAAAAGCGGTGATAAATCCGGCCTTTCCCGCTGTCGTATATTTAATACCGATCTGCTGAAGACTGCTTGCCGCAAACAGTAACACACCACAGGCCAATCCGCCCGTGAGCAGATCCTTTTTCGTGCCTGTATCTTTCGATCTTCCATTTAATTTCTGCAAGATCCAGATACATGGCAAAAGTGCCGCTCCTCCAATCAGGCTTCTGACTCCATTAAATGTAAACGGTTCCAGATAATCCATACCCACACTCTGTGCTACAAATGCTGTTCCCCAGATAAAAGCTGTAAGAAGCAGCATTAAACCATTCTTAATCCTCATATCATTCACACTCTCCATATATACATATCCTAAATATATTTACATGCATTCTTTCCTTCACTATTTTTTATACTGCTGTTTATTATACGATACATTCCGGTGATTTGCAAAGAATCTGCTCTACTTTTTATAATGATATTAATATCAGAATCCCACTTGACTTTTGTATCAAACAACGGGATACTAATAGATAAGAAAAGGAGGACTTCACTATGTTATCAGAACGAATCTTAAAGCTTCCGGGCTTTCTTTATCAGATCGGGAACAATTATTATTATCTTGGAAAATGGATCTGCAAGGAATGCACCGACCAGGCTGCCACTGATTGTGTCACCATGTATCAGATGTGCCGCGCCGGAAAAGAAGAACCTGAAACAAATACTTATTTTCAAAAGCTCCGTGCTTACAGTGATTTCGCATTAGAAGTACCGTATAATCCTTCTAAAATTGCTGCAGATATGAAAGCGATTTTGGAATCTCTTTCTGATGAACAGCTTCACAATCTCACGGAACAGATTGATCATCTTGAAGAAGATATTACCCGTTATTGCGGCTAAATTCTTCTTTTCAACCGACTGCCTGTGTTCTTTTTTACAATATAGTGGTACAAAAATAAGAGGAGCATTTCCATACACACGGAAACGCTCCTCTTATTTTTGTTCACAGTCAATCCGGCAAATCACTAAATAGTAACTTTGCCTGTTGTCTCTTCATTTATTACATAATAAGCTGCAGCTTCTTCTGGTTTCAGATATACATTCAGAGTTTTGATTTCTTCCACACTCTTACCATACTCTTTTGTCCATACTTCATGCACTTTTTTTGTAATCTCTTCTGTGCTGATCTCTTTACCCATATACTGAAGATAAAAGCTTGTCTTTGCTTCTTTCTTCACGTCTTCTGCCTCTTTCAATACACCTGCTCTTGTCTCGATTGCCTTAGTTGTGTCTTTTGCAGTTGCGATTGCTGCCGGTCTTGAGTTGTTTCTTCTATTTTTTTTCATATTGATAACCTCCTCAATCTACAAATAGAACATTACCTTCTCTATTATAAAGCATTTGCGAAAAATGTCAAAAGATATCCGTTTTTATTCGTCCCCGCGTCCATATTGGTTAATTGTCAGATCCTTTACCACTTCCCCTGCAAGAATCAGTCCTGCAACCGACGGAACAAATGCAATGCTTCCCGGGATGTCTCTTCTTTCGGTACATTTTCTGGCCGTTCCCGGAGGACATACACAGTGCTGTCTGCAGCTGATACTCATATCTTCCAGCGGACGTACCGGCTTTTCTTCTGAATATACAACTTTCAGTTTCTTTACGCCACGTGTCTTTAATTCTCTTCGCATAACCTTTGCAAGCGGACACATCTTCGTCTTATAGATATCTGCCACCTGAAATGCCGATGCATCCAGTTTATTACCGGCTCCCATACAACTGATAACCGGAATTTCTGCGGCTTTTGCACGCATAATGATCTCAATCTTTGCCGTTACCGTATCTACTGCATCTACCACGTAAGAGTATTCTTCAAACGGGAATTCATGTGCATTCTCAGGAAGATAAAAGCATTTCCTTACTTCTACATCTGCGTCCGGATTAATCTCAAGGATTCTTTCTTTCATCACATCTACTTTATATTTTCCAACCGTCTTCCTTGTTGCAATAATCTGACGGTTAATATTCGTCAGACATACTTTGTCATCATCTACCAATACAAACGAACCGACACCGCTTCTTGCAAGTGCTTCTACAACATATCCACCAACACCGCCGATTCCAAAAACTGCAACCTTTGCATTCGAAAGTCTGTCCATATTATCAGCTCCTAAAAGAAGCTGCGTTCTGGAAAACTGATTTAACATAGCTTTTCCTCCACTCATACTTTATATTTTTTTCTGTCCGTATTCTTGACTTATCATTCACTCTTCGCACCGTTTCACAGCGCAATCCCTATTATAGTAGTAGGATATATAGTAAGTCAACTTATTTCTTATATCTTCTTATATGAATTCTTCTGACGATGGTCTCTTTCGATGCACAGATCTTATCTGCCAGACATACCAGCCAGGCTTCTTTACACATTGGTGGAACGATATTAAGAGGAAACATATGCCGCGAAATGATGTTTTCTTCCCGTCTGGTCAGTTCAAAATCATTTTTTGCATTTTGAAGCGCACGTCCTGCATGGATAAAACCGTGAAATCTGTGTCCCGCATTTTTTTCATGCCAGTCATACAAAAAATAATCATGCAAGAGCGCACCTCTGATCAGCTCTTTTCTATTTACATTTAGGGAAAATCTTTCTGCAAGCTCCACACTTGTGTACGCTACACTGATACAATGCTTATACACGGATATATCACTGTGCTGCATATATCTCTGTGTATATTTCATACGCCCCTGTTCATCCAGTTCTTTCAGTATTTCTTTGATGTCTTCCAGAATCCGGTCCTCATCATTCATACAGTCAGCCCCTTACTCTCCATATAATTATTCTTCGAACGCCTGTCTGATACTGTCATAATGAAGAAAAATTCCTTCATCAGCATATCTCTTAATCTCATTCAAATCCGCAATCGCAAAGCCAGACACTTCTTCTTCCTGTGTCTTTACATCTGATTCATCAAACTCCAGCACAAATTTATAAATATCCACAAAATAATTATTTTTCTCTTCCGGATTCACTCTCTTATAAGAAAATGCATATCCTCCTTCTGCATTCGTTACATCAATTCCCGTCTCTTCTTTAATCTCACGGATCACTGCAGCTTTCGAATCTTCTCCGGCGCGTACACCGCCTCCAGGCACTTCCCACCATCCTGCTGCCCATTCTTTATCCATTCTTCTTCGGGTGATCAGATATTTTCCATCCGGTCTCATTAATACTCCAAGAACCGTCAGGTGGAATTCCCCCGGCTTCATATTCCAGTCATTATGCTTCATTGTACGTCCTGTACGTTCCTTGTTCTCATCGTAAATATCCCATAATTCCATCTTTTTATTATTCCTCCTTCTTACGAACACATGGCGATATAAAACAAGTGGAGAACCAGTATTCCCGACTCCCCACTTTTTAATGTCTTAATATTCCTCGTTCACAATCATCTTTTCAAATTCTTTTTTTATAAAATCGCAGGTTGGCTTTGTCCACTGAGTTCCCTCCAGTCCCTTCTCAGACTTGATAAGCTGCAGTGAAAATAACAACGCCTCCAAAATCTCCTTATGTTCCAGATTCTGAAGATTTGCAACAACATATTCCTTTGCCTCTTTCGGCTGTATACCGGCTTTTTTACTCAACATCCTGCTGAACTGTTCGAATGTAATAATCTTCTTTCCATATTCCCAGAAATGATTTTCATACTTTTTATACTTCTGTACATATTCCTGAATGATTTCCAGCGATTCGGAATCCAATGTATAGCCATACTTTCCGGCAATCTTTTCCAGTTCTTTCCACCAGGAAACATCTACAGCCGAATAATCCATGCTAATCCGGAAGCAGCCTCCGGTCTTGTGAATTGCTTTTTGAAATTCATCTTCCCAAGTTGGACATACCAGCATCTTCTCTCCATTTACAATTCCACCTTGTATTATCTTTTCTTTCATCCTCCATGTCCTCCTTACGATAGATTCGTCATATCCTCAGCTCAAATCACTATGAATATTATAACATTATTTTTATCCGATTGCAAAGCCGAAGTATTTACCCAGAGCACGTCACCGACAGCTTCTTTCGAACGCATGCCGATTTATATTATGGTCGATATCTAAAATTTATTTTTATAACGCAAAAAGAGCGGAAATCCTTATAAATTAAGGCTTTTCCGCTCTTTCATAGGAGCAGGGGATGAGAGAATCGAACTCCCGCCAAAGGTTTTGGAGACCCCTATCATACCACTTGACCAATCCCCTATATTCTGTTTTGTTGTACATCATCGCTGAGCACTCATTATTTATACCATATTAATCATACATCTGTCAACAGAATTTTTCAATTTTTTTATTTTTTTGCAAAATTTCTGTTTTTTCGTATCTACAGAACCAGTCACTGGCAGCTTCTTTCTTATAAATACATAGCAAAAGAAGACCTCTCGGCTCTCTTTCTTGAACCGGGAGGTCTTCTTTCCTCTATACATTTGCTTTCGCAACATTTCCAATATTCATTTTTCGAAATACACCAAGTAATACTTTTCCGATTGCCAGAACCAAAATTGCTGCTGCAATCGCCTCTGGAATTCCGGATGCTGTAACAGTTCCCATTACCAGTCCCCATACGGCACTGACTGCCACATCTTTTGCTTCTGCATACTGTTTTGCAAAAAGAATATAGATACTTCCCATTACAGTGATAGTATTAACCATTGCTCCTGCAAATCCCACGATTGGAAGTGCGATGATACTATTTACTTTCAGTTTTGAAAAAAGAATCCAAAGCCATCCTGCTGCCACACCAATTAATATCCTGCATCCTACTGAAATCCAGACTGCTTTTATTGCCCCTGGTATTCCTGTAGTACTCATAAACGGCGAGAACGCAAATGATAAAAGTGTCGGTGCCATCGTGTTACTGATCAGTGAACAGATGCCAAATACACCGCCCAGGATTGCGCCTGCTGCAGGTCCTAACAAAATTGCTCCAAGAATTACCGGAATATGTACAGTTGTTGCCTTAATAATCGGAAGCTGTATCATTCCAAGCGGTGTGTTCGCCAGAACGATTACGATCGCTGCCATAAGTGCAACACTGACCATCCAACTAGTGTCATGTTTCTTTGTCTTCATATTTAATTTTCCTCCTTGTTATCATTCCCGGTGACCAGGATACAATACAATTACGAGTCTGATTATAGCATTCCGGGAACTGCCAAACAAGTATAAAAATCCATACAATCTGCATATTTTTCACAGTTATCACTATGATTCGTCTTTTCCTGCGGGTTCTATGTATTTTTTTTACTATTGCTTGCAAGAATGAAGAAAAAGCGATATAGTGATTATAATTGTATTATTTTATTTGAACATTGAAATGAGGATGAATACTTATGTTAAAAGGAAAACATGTCCTGCTTGGCGTGACCGGAGGTATTGCTTCTTATAAAATTGCAACACTTACAAGTCTTCTGGTAAAAGCAGGCGCTGACGTTCATGTCATCATGACTAAGAACGCCACCAATTTTATCAATCCAATTACTTTTGAGACTCTGACAGGACATAAATGTATCACAGATACATTTGACCGAAATTTTGAATTTAAAGTAGAGCACGTTGCACTTGCCCAACTTGCAGACATTGTCATGATCGCACCGGCAACTGCTAATGTCATGGCAAAGCTTGCGCATGGTCTCGCCGATGATATGCTGACAACTACCGTTCTTGCAAGCCGTGCACCAAAGATCATTGCACCAGCCATGAATACCGCAATGTATGAGAATCCTGTCACACAGGATAATATTGAATTGCTAAAGCATTATGGCATGGAGGTAATCACTCCTGCCAGCGGACACCTGGCATGCGGTGACAGCGGAGCCGGAAAGATGCCGGAACCCGAGACCTTATTCCAGTACATATGCAAAACCATTGCACATGAAAAGGATATGGCCGGTATGAAAGTACTTGTCACAGCCGGACCGACACAGGAAGCCATTGATCCAGTCCGTTATATCACAAACCATTCATCCGGTAAAATGGGTTACAGCATTGCAAAAGCCTGCATGCTCCGCGGCGCTGATGTCACACTGGTAACCGGGCGTACCGCTCTTGATGCACCGCTTTTTGTTAACACCGTTCCTGTCATATCAGCCAAAGATATGTATGAGGAAGTAACTTCCAGAAGTCATGACATGGACATCATAATCAAGGCTGCTGCCGTTGCAGACTACAGGCCTTGTAATGTTGCAGATGAAAAGATCAAAAAGAAAGAGGGAGATGTCATGTCTATTCCATTGGAACGTACTGATGACATCTTAAAGTATCTAGGCGAACACAAGGAACCCCATCAGTTCTTATGTGGTTTTTCTATGGAAACACAAAATATGCTGGAAAATTCCAAGAAAAAACTTATGCAAAAGAATCTGGATATGATCGTTGCCAACAATCTGAAGGAACAAGGTGCCGGATTTGAAACCGATACAAATATTGTTACGATGATCACGCAAAATGAAGTATTTGAACTGGAACTTATGAGCAAAGAAGAGGTCGCTTTCCATCTGCTCGATAAAATATTAGAACTTAGAAAATAAAAGTGAAAATATAATATAAGAAAGAAATTTCGTGAATTTACAGGAGGATATACGAAATGGATGCTAATTTATCAATGGAACAGATCCGTATGGATGTAAAGAATGTAACTGCTCTGAATCAGAAAGGATATGACATGGACGTCATCTCCCACAAACTTGATCTTTCAAAGGACTATGTACAGACAATTCTTACCTGTGCACAGGGATTTACAGAAGATGACACAATGGCTGTTGCTGTTCTCGTCGAAGCAAGTTTATAATTCCTATATTGACAAAAAATGTTACCGGCATGTCTGGTAACATTTTTTCTGCATTCTTCAAAATGCAAGTATTGTATCATATTGCAATATCATATTACAAGAAATTCTCATTCAGTACTTCTATAATTGATACTTGCAACCATTATTAAAAAAGAAAGGTGTTACGACAATTCTCCGTAACAGACAGGTTTTATAAATCATGAAGAAAAAATGGTGGCATGACAAAGTTGCCTATCAAATTTATCCAAAAAGCTTTTTGGATACAAACGGAGACGGAATCGGCGATCTTGGCGGAATCATCTCCAAATTAGATTATTTAAAAGAACTGGGAATTGATATCATCTGGCTCTCTCCAATCTACAAATCCCCTTTTGTAGACCAGGGATACGACATTTCCGATTATTATGCAATTGCAGAAGAATTCGGTACAATGGAACAATTCGAAGAACTGCTTGCAGAAGCAAAGAAAAGAGATATGTACATCATTATGGATCTGGTTATCAACCACTGTTCTGATCAACACGAATGGTTCCAGAAAGCACTGGCAGATCCGGAAGGCGAATATGCCGATTATTTTTATTTCCGCAAGGGAAAGAATGGAAATCCACCAAGCAATTACCGTTCTTACTTCGGCGGAAGCTGCTGGGAGCCGGTTCCGGGAACGGATCTGTACTACCTTCATATGTTCGCCAAAGAGCAGCCGGATCTTAACTGGGAGAATCCGGTAGTCAGAAAGAAGCTTTATGAAATGGTGAACTGGTGGCTTGAAAAGGGTCTCGCCGGATTCCGTATTGACGCGATCATCAATATAAAGAAAGACCTGACTTTTTCAGATCTTGATCCGGACGGACCGGATGGGCTTGCAAACTGCTGGAGGATGGTAGAAAACGTAGATGGTGTCGGCATTTTTCTCGAGGACTTAAAGAAACATACTTTCCAGAAATACGATGCCTTTACTGTCGGTGAAGTGTTCAACATGAAAGAAGGCGAACTTGCAGACTTCATCGGTGAAAATGGTCATTTTTCCACAATCTTTGACTTCAGTGCTCACATACTCAGTGAAGGGGAACACGGATGGTACGATGCCCCACCCGTAGACTTTAAAGAATGGCGGAAAGCCATCTCTGACTCCCAGCTCAGAGTGCAAACTTGCGGACTGGAAGCCAATATCATTGAAAATCATGATGAACCAAGAGGTGTATCCCGCTTCTTACCAGATTATGCGCAGAATCCTGCCGGAACCAAAATGCTCGGGACCGTCAGTATCCTTCTCCGCGGCATCCCATTCATCTATCAGGGACAGGAAATCGGTATGCAAAATGCGGTATGGAACAGTGTCGAAGAATATAATGACATCAATACCATTGATCAATATCATACTGCAAGGAATGCCGGTCTTACCGATAAAGAAGCACTTAAGGCTTGCAGCAAACTAAGCCGCGATAATGCCAGAACCCCCGTACAGTGGAATGATCAGGAAAATGCCGGATTTACCGCAGGAACTCCTTGGCTGAAAGTAAATGACAATTATAAAGAGATCAATATGGCTGATCAGGATCAAGATCCAGACTCTATATTAAATTATTACCGGAGACTGATTGCGCTTCGAAAATCTCCAACATACAAAGAAGTCTTTACTTATGGTAAATTTCTCCCTGCTTATCAGGACACAGAGGATGTCATGGCCTATTACCGGAAAGATGAACATACACGTATACTGGTCGCCGCTAATTTCGGAAAAGAATCTGTCGAACTTCCGTTAGATTATCCGGTGAAACAGGTTCTTCTTTCTAATCAGCACAAGCAGCATAATTATAATACCGAATCCCATCTTTCACTTGAAAGCTGCGAAGTAATCGTATTCGAATTATAAGTTCAAAAACCCCCGGCACATTTTATATCTTGTGTCGGGGGCTTCTTTTACTATTCCTCTTCCGGATAAGTAAACTTCCATGACTTTCTGAATTCCGTCATCATATCCATAACATCTTTTGTATACTCAAAATGCATGCATTCTTCGTCTCCTGCTATCGCTTTTTCCATATCCGCAAGTTCATAAGCAAGCGCATCGGCATTCTCCCCGGCTCTTACGACTTCTGTATCGCCGGTTTCTACGTATGTAATTCTCGCCTCCCATGCTCTTGGATACTCCATAATCTCAATATATCCCTTTTCACAGGAGATCATTCCTCTCTTCGGCTGTTTGGAATGAAGCGACAACATGACCGTTGCCATCTGTCCTTCTGGGTTCATGAGCAGAAGTCCCGCCTGTTCATCTACCCCGGTCGGTGCTGCTTTGACCTGAGACAGTAACTGATCCGGCTTGGAATCCATAAACCAACGAATGAATGAAAGCGCATATACCCCGATGTCCAGCATTGCACCACCGGCAAGATTACGGTTAAAGAAGCGGTTATTCATATCATATTCTTTGAAGCTTCCAAAATTCATCGTGATAAGATTTACTTTTCCCAATACACCGGTCTCCAGAAGTTCTTTTAATTTTTTATAGATTGGCATATGATAAATTGTCATTGCTTCTCCGATGATGACATGTTTCTCTTCTGCCAGTGCTGCCATCTCATTCAATTCGTCACTGTTAAGTGTGATCGACTTTTCTACCAGAATATGTTTGCCATTCTCAATTGCCTGTCTCATGAATTTCTTATGTGTATTATGAGGAGTTGTGATATAGATAACATCCACTTCCGGATCTGTAAACATCTCATTGTAATCTGTATATACTTTACCGATGCCATACTTTTCACCAAATGCAACTGCTTTTTCATAGGTTCTGTTACCGACGGCATATATATTCTTTCCATTCTTCTTTAATGCGACGGCCATCTCATTTGCGATAACTCCTGTACCAAGTACTGCCCAGTTAATATCTTTCATATTTTGATTCCTCCATATATCTGCTTGTTTTTTCCATTACATCTTTCAAGATATCCAGATTGTCTCTGACACTTTTGGTCTCCAGTGAATGATTTGCACCTTCGTATATGTGTATCTTTACATTCTGTTTTTCCGAAAGGTCTGCTACTTTCTTTACATCACTCCACGGATCACTGTTTCCGATAAAAGCAACTGCCGCTTCATGTCCAAATGCATAGGTCTCTTTTAATGGTGTATACAAAATATGCCGGCATGGTATCCGTTGTGCCTCAGCATATGCTGAAGCAATGATTGTTCCGATGCTTTTCGAAATAAATAAAATCTGTTCGTACTGGTCAAATGCAATTTCTTTCAGACTGTTCTCCGCCTGTATATACAAAGAGTCAAATGCCTGCCGCATCTTCTCTTCATTTCCTCTTAGGTTCTTTCCATCATATGTGTAATTCAATGTTACAATCTTCTCATACCCATATTCCTGCACCAGTTTTCTGGAATAATACAATAATGGTTTATCACAATGATAACCTATTCCCGGAAAAAATACTGCCAGTTTCATTCATTCTTTCCTCCTTATTGTCGTCTGAAAATATCATAACATATATTCTCAAATCTGGTGAATATAAAATAAAGAGAAGGAATAGTATTTCTTCCCTTCTCTTTATTTTTACTCTTTCCAGTATTTATTCACCTTTTACTTTTACTGCAGCTTCCGGATCTTCCGCTCTGATAACTTCCGCCATTTTCTTTAGCATTTCCATATCCGGTATTTCCACATCTTTCAGCTCGTAGACCCTTCCCAATCGTTCATACGTCTCTAACCCTAGTCTGTGATATGGAAGTAATTCAATATCTTTGATGTGTTTCAAATTACTTAGAAACTTTATTGTGTCCTTCATATTTTTTTCGTTCATATTAACTGTCGGGATCACCGGAATCCGGATATGGATATCTTCGGCAAATTCTGCGTCTACCTTCACCAGATTTTCTTTTATTCGACACTGCAGCCGTATAACGATTCCTGTTCCGTCCGGGCAATGATCTCATCCTGTACATCCTTCCCAAGTTCCGTAAAATATGCCGTATACCCTGCCACACGGATGAGAAGTCCCCTGTATTCTTCCGGTCTTTCCTGTGCGGCAAGCAAGGTCTCTCTGTCGATTACATTAAACTGTACATGGAAAATTCCAAGGCTGCACATACTCTTAAGAAGTGCCATCATCTGCATGATACCATTTTCACTGTTTAACATCTCCGGTTCAATCTTCATATTCAGGAGGGTTCCCTGCACGAATCTGTCATGCGGCAGATGTGATACGGATTTTAATACTGCACCCGGACCTTCGGTATCTGTTCCTCCATTCGGACTCACTTCATCCGCTAACGGCTTCCATGCATGTCTTCCGGATGGTAACGCTCCTACCTCCAGACCGAATGGTGTGTTACCAGATACCGGTAATATTCCCGGTGTCATCGTTCCAAATTTGCTTCTATAGCTTTCTATTTCATTCGCAATAAACGTAAACATTTCTCCTGCTATCTCATTCGTTGCTTCATTATCATTCCCGAACCCCCCACGATCAATTCCTGATCCCAGATCTTTACCGTTTTCTCTCTGCATTGTCTGCGGAACGCCTTTGCTTTTCTGATACAAAGCGGCTCTCCGGCTGTTTCTTTAAAGCTTTCTGTCATAATTTTCGCATTTTCCAGATCCATCTCCGGTCTTGTATTCACTACCCTGTCTTTGATGAGCCGGATACGTTCCATGTATCTTTGTTCACTTTTTTCTTTCTTATCATCTTTCATAGTTTCTCTCCTTTTCTTGCGCAAAACAAAATGAATTATTAAAATCATTACTTTTGCAATAATTTTAACAATCCATTCTCCGTAAAACCATGAATTTGTTAACGTTTCATATGAAAATCTTAACATTTTCCATATTCTCCAGGTGTAATTCCTTCGTATTTCCGGATACACTGGATAAAATAGCGGGAATCACTGAATCCGGCCGCATATGCTACTTCTGTCACTGACATCTCCGTCCCCATCAGAAGCTCCTTACTCTTCTCTAATCAGTATTCCATCAGATACTGATTCGGTGTTGTACGTACCATATTCTGAAAGCATCTGCAACATTCACCTACACTGACCGATGCCGCTTCTGCAATATCCTCCAAGTGAACCTCTTCCATTTTTTATCTGTCTTATCTCTTAATCTATTCTATATATTTTGTCTATGCTATGCATTATGCTCCGGCTTTCCAGGCTTATTGTAGCATATCTTTTCTTCTTTCTGTATATACTACTTATATACTTTCCCACTTGTCTGCTTTATCACAGTATATTTTTTGCATAAAATTTCCACAAGAATTTCATTTTATATGTCGTAAATTGCATATTTTTCCATAATTTCTCATTAATTTGCAAGAGCCCATTGACGAAACGTCAAATTCTGTTAAAATATTATAATATCGAATGGTATATATGAAGATGGAGGATGGTATAGTGGTAGCATATGAAGAATTATCCAAAGAAGAATTATTGCAACTGAAGAGTGAACTGGAAGCTCAGTTCGATGAAGTGAAAGCTAAGAATCTGAAGCTGGACATGTCCAGAGGTAAACCGTCTACAGAACAGCTGAACCTTTCCATGGATATGATGGATGTATTAAAAAGCGACTCTGATCTGGTATGTGAAGAAGGCGTCGACTGCCGTAACTACGGTGTTCTGGACGGTATTGCAGAAGCAAAACAGTTGCTTGCAGATATGATGGAAGTACCGAAAGACAATATCGTTATCTTCGGTAACTCCAGCCTGAACGTTATGTATGATACAATCGCACGCAGTATGACTCACGGTGTTATGGGAAGTACTCCATGGGCAAAGCTTGATAAAGTAAAATTCTTATGTCCGGTTCCTGGATATGACAGACATTTTGCAATTACAGAATATTTTGGAATTGAAATGATCAATGTTCCAATGACACCAAGCGGCCCGGATATGGATATGGTTGAAGAACTGGTAAGTACAGATCCTGCAATCAAAGGTATCTGGTGTGTTCCTAAATATTCGAATCCGCAGGGTATTACTTATTCGGATGAAACCGTTCATCGTTTTGCAAAACTGAATCCTGCAGCAGAAGATTTCCGTATCTTCTGGGATAATGCCTACGGTATTCATCATTTATATGAAGATAAACAAGACTATCTGATTGAGATCTTAATGGAATGCAAGAAAGAGGGACATCCGGATATGGTTTATAAGTTCTCTTCTACTTCCAAGATCAGTTTCCCTGGTTCCGGTATTGCTGCAATTGCTGCATCTGATGCCAACCTTGCAGATATCAGAAAGCAGATGCGTATTCAGACGATCGGCCACGACAAACTGAACCAGTTAAGACATGCAAGATATTTTGGAAATATTCACGGAATGGTTCAGCATATGAAGAAACATGCAGACATCCTTCGTCCAAAATTCGACATTGTCTTAAAGACACTGGATAAAGAACTCAGCGGACTTGGAATCGGTTCATGGCTGGCTCCGCGTGGCGGTTATTTCATCTCTTTTGATTCTATGGATGGATGTGCAAAAGCAATCGTTGCAAAAGCTAAAGAAGCCGGACTTATCATGACTGGTGCAGGTGCAACTTTCCCTTACGGAAAAGATCCAAAAGACAGTAATATCCGTATTGCACCGTCTTATCCAACCGTAGAAGAACTTAAGGTAGCCACCAAAATCTTCGTTTTAAGCGTAAAACTTGTAAGTATTGATAAATTACTGCAAAGCAAATAAAAATAAGCTCAAATCGCCATCTAAGACGCAGCAGGGGCATGATCATTACAGATCATGCCCCATTTTTATATCTCTATATACATTTATTACGTCTTATCTTTATCGAACCGGCTGATTACTATTACTCCATATATTTCTTCTTCAGTTCATCAACTTTAGCTCTGTAAGCTTCTTCCTGTTTTTTCTGAGACAGTTCTGCACGGATCTGGTCTTTTACTTCTTCCAGACTTGATTCTCCTGCTTCTTTCTTGTCCTCAACTTTGATCAGGTGATATCCAAACTGTGTCTTTACCGGACCTACAACATGTCCAACCTCTGCAGCAAATGCGGCATCTTCGAACTCTTTTACCATCTGTCCTCTTCCGAATTCTCCAAGGTCTCCCCCGTTTGCTCCCGACGGACATGTAGAAGATTCTTTTGCTACATCCTCAAATACCTTTTCTCCGCTTGTGATTGCATTCAGAAGCTCTGTACATTTCTCTTCATTATCTACTAAGATATGTTTTGCATGTACAGATGCACCCTTCGAATATTTCGATTTATTTGCTTCATAATATTCTTTGATTTCATCATCTGTTACGTTTACTGTTGCAAAAAGCTTTCTCATAGCCATCTGTGCAAGGATATCTTTTCTTGCATTTTCCATAACATTCTTGAATTCTTCTGTCTCGTCAATTTTCTCTTCTTCGCCGTATTTTGCAAATGCGTATACTGCGATCAGCTGTTCTTCACACTGCTTACGAAAATCCGGATGAGCCGCATATACCTGCTGTTCTCTTGGAAGGCTGTGGATGAATGCCTCTACTTCTGCTTCTGTGATCTGATGTCCACCAACTGTGGCGATTATTTTCTGTTCCATAATGTACTCCTTTTCTATTCAACAATGGTTCAATTGTATCATCTATACTTCCTGTGGTCAAAAGATATTTGGTATTTTATATATTTTTTATTCTTTATACCTTTCATGCATTAAACAAAAAAACAACCAACATACCGTTGATTGCTTCTTATCTTTCATATACCTTCAAAACTGCATACAAGAAATATTTTCTTTCATCCTACCTATCACCTTGCTTGGTCATGCCCTCGACCGATTAGTATCAGTCAGCTCCATACATTACTGTACTTCCACCTCTGACCTATCTACCTCGTCGTCTTCAAGGGGTCTTACTACTTACGTAGGGATATCTCATCTTGAGGGGGGCTTCACGCTTAGATGCCTTCAGCGTTTATCCCGTCCCGGCTTGGCTACTCTGCCATGCATTTGGTATGCAACAGATACACCAGCGGCCAGTCCATCCCGGTCCTCTCGTACTAAGGACAGCTCCTCTCAAATATCCTACGCCCACGCCGGATAGGGACCGAACTGTCTCACGACGTTCTGAACCC